>Ga0335085_10003537_pt1 | contig 26888 bp, 26 predicted proteins | sample Lox_Sample_45_FD_206712 | JGI IMG/M metagenome (GOLD analysis project Ga0335085, IMG submission 206712) | Soil microbial communities from Loxahatchee National Wildlife Refuge, Florida, United States - Lox_Sample_4.5 | ecosystem: Environmental > Terrestrial > Soil > Wetlands | place: USA...
TCGAGGAGGACCCGGTCGTCGACCTCGTCGGCGCGGAAGAGGAGATCGAGGGCGAAGAAGAGCTCGACGAGGAAGGCGAGTACGAAGACGAGGAGTACGACGAGGAAGAGGAATACGACGACGAGGATGGCGAGGAGTACGAGGAAGAAGAGGGTGAAGACGAAGACGACGGCGAGTACGCGGAGGAGGACTACGAGGAGTACGACGAAGACGAGGAATACGAAGAGGACGGGGAAGAGGACGAGGGCCAAGAGGAATACGAAGACGACGAAGAAGGCGACGACGAAGAAGCGGATGAGGACGCGCACGCGCGCCCGGTGCCGAAGGTCGCCTGGAAGCTCCCCGCGACGAGTCTGCTCAAAAAGAGCGAGAAGCGCGAGGTCGACAGTCGCATGATCAAGCAGGGCGGCGACGTCCTCGAGGCGACCATGCGCGAGTTCGGGGTCGACGCGCGGCTGATCGACGCGACCGTCGGACCGACCGTGACGCGCTACGAGCTGGAGCTCGCCGCGGGCGTCAAAGTCAGCAAGGTGACGAGTCTTTCCAAAGAGATTGCGTACGCCATGGCGAGCCACGACGTCCGGATCCTCGCGCCCATTCCCGGGCGCAGCGCGATCGGGGTCGAGGTGCCGAACAAGATGCGGCCGGTCGTCACGCTCGGCGACATCCTGAGCAGTCCCGAAGCCAAGAAGACCAAGCACCCGCTCGAGGTCGCCATGGGCCGCGACATCGCGGGACGCGCCGTCTTCTCGAACCTCGCGACGTTTCCACACGTCCTCATCGCAGGCCAGACCGGCGCGGGCAAGTCGAGCTGTATCAACAGCATCGTCACGTCGATCCTCATGCGCACCACTCCCGACGAGGTACGCATGATCCTCGTCGATCCCAAGCGTGTCGAGCTCGGCCAGTACAACAACGTTCCTCACCTGCTCACCGAAGTCGTGACCAGCCCCAAGAAGGCCGCGAACGCGCTCGACTGGGCCGTGCGCGAGATGGAGATGCGCTACGACCTGCTCGCCGACATCGGCGTGCGCGACATCACCGGTTACAACGCCATGTACGACAAGGGCGACATCCCGACGCCCGACGACCCTGATCCCGATACGGGCAAGGCGTACGACCGTTTGCCCTTCATCGTCGTCGTGGTCGACGAGCTCGCCGACCTGATGATGGTCGCGGCGCGCGATGTGGAGACGAGCATCTGTCGGCTCGCGCAGATGGCGCGCGCGGTCGGCATCCATCTCGTGATCGCGACGCAGCGGCCGTCAGTCGACATCATCACCGGCGTCATCAAGGCCAACATCCCGAGCCGCCTCGCGTTCAGTGTCAGCACGCTTGCCGACTCACGCGTCATCCTCGACCAGCCCGGCGCCGAGAAGCTGATCGGCAAGGGCGACATGTTGCTGCTGAACGCGTCGTCGAGCCGCGCTGATCGCGTGCAGGGCGCGTGGGTCGACGAGGAGTGCGTCCGCAAGGTCGTCGCGCACTGGAAGCGTCAGATCGCGCAGCCGCAGTACATCGAAGGTGTCCAGGGTGCCGACACGCCCGGAGGGCGCGCGCGGGGCGATGCGGACGAGACCGACGACCTCCTCGGCGACGCGATGGAACTCGTCGTGACGAGCGGGCTCGGATCCACGAGCATGCTACAGCGCAAGCTGCGCGTGGGTTTCGCGCGCGCGGGCCGGCTCATGGACCTGCTCGAGCGCCGGGGCGTCGTCGGTCCGTCGGAGGGATCGAAGGCCCGCGCGGTGCTCATGAGCGTGGAAGAACTCGAGGAGATGAAGGAGCGAAGCTGAGGGCGGCGCGTCGTTGCGCCGCCCTCGAACTTCGCTGAGGTTCGCGCTTAGGCGGCGCGGACCTTGGGCGTGTGCTCGCCGAGCGTCTCGTCGGCCTCGGCCCGGTCATGGGTCAGGTAGCCGAACAACGCCCGCCACGGCACAGTCATGCCGGCTACGACGAAGCCGGTGACCCATACGCCGACGGTGTCATTGCGAATCCCGATGCCGAACCCGCGGAAGACCGAGTAGTCGAGCATCACCGTCGCGCCGACGGCGATGACGAACGTGGCCAACGAGCGCAGGCTACGGAGTTGCGGGATTGCATCCGAAAGGAAATCGACGAGCTTCAACGTCGCCAGTGCCAGCAACGCGACGATCGCGAAGTCGTACATCTGCCACCTCCAGGTGGTTGCGGGATCCCCACGACCCCGTCGATGGTTCCGACTCGACCCGGACCTTGAGGGTTACGAATTCGTGAATACGGGCCCCGGCCGCGCGCGCGACAGAGAATGGTGTGACTGCTGAGGGCCCCTGGAAGGTCTCGAGGATTGATGGCGGCGATGTCGGAGGCGGGGACGAGCAACGAGCAGCGGTTCGCGCGGTTCGCGTCCGACGTCGAACCGCGGCTGCGGCGCGCCCTCGTCTCCTGGTACGGGCTGGAAGTCGGCACCGAGGCCACCGCCGACGCACTCGCGGTGGCATGGGAGCGCTGGTCGGCGATCGAGCCGATGGCGAACCCGGTCGGCTACCTCTTCCGCGTCGGCCAGTCGCGCAGCCGGCGGTATCGACGGCGGTCGCCGGTGATGCCCACGGTTCCGGCATCGGAGCTCCCCGACATCGACCCTCGCCTGCCGGGTGCGCTCGCCGGTTTGTCGAACCGCCAGCGAGCCGCGGTGTTGCTCGTGCACGCGCATGGATGGACGCAGGTCGAGGCGGCCGCCGCGCTCGGCTGCACGGTGTCGACGCTGCGGAACCACCTCGAACGCGGGATGCGCGGGTTGCGCGCGGTTCTGGGAGGCGACGATGCGTGAACTCGAAGCGCAGCTGCGCGCGTACGGATCGGTCCTCGACGCGGCGGAGTCCGATCTCAACGAGGTTTCCGAGGCGACTCCCCGCCGCGTTCGCCGCGGCACGTTGGTTGCGCTGGCGGCGCTGGTCGTCGTCGCGATCGTCGCAGCGGTGGCAGGTGTCGTCGCGACGCGATCGAGCAGCCCACGCCGTCCGAACATCGTCAGCCCGGCTTCGACGACGGCGCCGACGAACCCGCCGAAACCAACGACGACGAGCCCCGCGATCCCCGTGATTCCGGCCGGCGCCGTCATGTTGCAGAGCAGCGGCCGCAAGATCTTCGCGGTAGGCGCGAACGGCCACGCGCTAGACACGCTGGTGACCGCGTTCGCAGGCCGCGAGGTGACCGACTCGGCGTTCGCCGCGGATCACGAGACGATCTGGTACGCGACCCAAGCCGAGGACAACCAGTCGTGCCCCGAGGTCGTGAAGCTGAACCTGCTGACGAACGTACGTACCGTCGTCGCGCACGCCGAAGACTTCACGCTGTCGCCCGACGGGCGGAGGGTCTTGCTCGTCTGGCCGAAGAACGATGCGGCGGTAAACGCGAACTGCGCGGTCACCGTTCAGAAGCAGTACGACGACGCGTTGGTGGTACGCGACCTCGCGACGGGCGCGCAGTCGTCGCTCCCCGCATCCGAGTTCCCGACCGCGGGAACCGGCGGCCCGAGCGGTCCGGTGTGGATGTCGCCGGCGGGGGACCGCCTGATCACGACGCAGTGCGTCTTCGACGGATGCAGCACCTTGCTGTGGACGGTTCCGCGCAATCTCGACGGGCCGATCCAACCGTCGGCTGCCGCCGGGCCCGCTTGTGGCTGCTCGCGCCTTCTCACGGGCCAGGGTGGCATGTACGCGATCGACGAGGGAACCAGCGCCGATCCGCAGACGCGGTTGCGGCGCTACGACCTCACGAACCTCGCAGGCCCCGGGACGGTGCTTGTCGAGTCGAAGTCGGTCCGCCTCTCGACCGTCGTGCCGACGTCGGCGGGGCTGTTCGTGCTCGGTTCGCCCGGGGGCCTCTACCGCGTCGACAACGGTCTGCTGCGGTTGATCGGCCCGATCGACGCGCCACCCCAGACGACGACGTTCCCGGCGCCGACGACGTATTCGCCGATCTGATCAGAGGCGGCCGTCGGCCTCGAGGTCGTCGAGTCGGGTGCGGAGCTCGTCGAGCAGCCCCGCCGCCGCCGACAGGAGCTCCTCGATCCGCGAGACGTAGGCATGGGGTGAGTCGTCGCTCACCTCGTCCTCGACGTCGATCTCGTTCACGACCGCGCTCGCGAACTCTGCCTGGTCCTCGGGCACGAGCACGACACCACGCCGGTCGTCGGCGGATCCGGTCCATTCGATCATGACCGGGACGCTCGCCGTCTCGAGCCGCCGCCGCAACACCTGGGCCTGGATCTTCGGCCATTCGCCGATCTCGACGAGGCCGTCGTCCTCGGCGTCTTGGTCGTCGTCGATGTCGACGAGGTGGGTCGGCTTCTCGAGAACCAACGCGACCCGGCAGTCGGTGCAGCGCTCGACTCCGACCTGGTATTCGGCCCCGCACGACGGGCACCAGAGGCTCGGTTCGTCCACGGGCGGAGAGTGTACGGGGGTCCGTCGGTACGATGGCAGCGATGCGCGGCGAATCGACGATCCGCAAGCGATTCCACGTCGAGACGCTTGGCTGCCCGAAGAACGCAGTCGACTCCGACAAGGTTGTCGCCTCCCTGCTCACAGACGGGCTCCTGCCCGCCGACCGGGCCGAAGATGCCGACCTCATCGTCGTGAACACGTGTGCGTTCATCGAGGCCGCCCGGCAGGAATCGATCGACGTCGCGCTCGCGCTGTCGGATGCGCGGAGCCCGGGTGCTCGTCTGGTCGTCACGGGTTGCATGGCGGAGCGGTACGGCGAGGAGCTGCGCGCCGCGCTCCCGGAGGCCGACGCGGTCGTCGGGTTCGCAGACGAAGGCGCGCTCGCCGACGTCGTGCTGCGCGGGCGCAAGCCAACCGGCGTGCGCGACCTCCTCGAGCTGCCGCGGCCCACACCGACCGCGCCGTGGGCGTACGTGAAGATCGCCGAAGGCTGCGATCGTGCGTGTGCCTTCTGCGCGATCCCCTCGTTCCGCGGGAAGCAGCGCTCGCGCGCGCCGGAGTCGATCGAGTCCGAGGTGCGTGCACTCGTCGAGCAGGGTGTCGCCGAGATCGTGCTCGTCGCCCAGGATCTCGCCTGGTACGGCCGCGACGCGGGGGAGCCGGGGTCGCTGGAGCCGCTCCTGAGGCGACTCGACCTCCTGCACGACCACGGGCTCGCGCGCGTCCGACTCCTCTATCTCTACCCATCGGAAGTCAAGGATCCGCTCGTCTCGACGATGCTCGAGCTGCGAACCGTCGTTCCGTACTTCGACCTCTCCCTCCAACACGCGGCACCCGGTCTGCTGCGCGCGATGAAACGGTGGGGGAGCGGCGACCGCTTCACCGAGATCATCGGCGCGATCCGTGCCGCCGAGCCCGACGCGACGTTTCGCTCGTCGTTCATCGTCGGCTTTCCCGGTGAGACCGAGAGCGACCACGAGACCCTGCTGACGTTCCTCGGCGCGGCGCGCCTCGATTGGGCCGGCTTCTTCGCGTTCTCGCGCGAGGACGGCACCGCGGCATCCGGGCTCGGCGGCGCGATCCCGGACTCGCTCGTCGCCGAGCGGCTGCGCGAGTGTTCCGAGGTGCAAGAGCCCGTCACGGCCGCCGCGCGCGCCGCGCTCATCGGTCGAGACGTCGACGTGCTCGTCGACGGGGTCGACGACGGCCTGCTGGTCGGCCGTACTTATCGCGAGGCGCCGGAGATCGATGGCGTCGTACGCCTGCTGGGAACGGGAGACCTGTTCGCCCGGCCCGGAGCCGTCGTGCGCGCGACCGTCTGTGGTATCGAAGGCCCCGATCTCGACGCGAAAGTCTCGATATGACCGCGGCCGCCGTGCCGCCGCCGAGCCGCGCGACGAAGCGCTTCGGGCAGGGCGCGCTCGCGACTCCCGCGAACCTCGTCACCCTGAGCCGGATCGTCGTCGCGATTCCCACCCTCGCGCTCATCCGCAGCCGGGGCTCCGAGTGGCTCACTGTCGCCCTCTGGTTCGCGATCACGGCGAGCGACAGCCTCGACGGTTGGATGGCGCGCCGGGACGGCGCGACGCGGTCCGGCGCGTTCCTCGATCCGGTCGCCGACAAGTTGATCGTGCTGGGCGGGCTCGCAGTGCTCGCCGACCGGGGTGTGTTCCCGTGGTGGGCGGTGATGCTCGTCGTCGTACGGGAGATCGGGATCAGTGTGTACCGCTCCGTCGCCGGCCGGCGGGGCATCGTTCTGCCGGCCCAACGCCTCGGAAAGTACAAGGCGTTCACGCAATATTGCGCAGTCGGTGTCGTGCTCTTGCCGATCACCGCCGACAACACGGGCTTGCAGCAGCTCGTGTTCGCCGTCGCGGTCGCGCTCACGCTCGTGTCGGGCCTCGAGATCCTGCGCCGGGGCTACACCGATTGGCAGCGCGCCGAGAACTGAACGGGGGCCGAACGACGTGCGGTGTGAAGTGCTCGCGATCGGAACCGAGTTGTTGCTCGGTCAGATCGTCGATACCAACAGTGCGTGGATCGGTGAACAGTTCGCGGCGTCGGGAATCGACTCCTACGAACACCGAGTGATCGGCGACAACCAGGCCCGTATCGTTGGCGCGCTTCGCGACCTCTTCTCTCGCGCAGAAGCGGTTCTCGTGTGCGGCGGGTTGGGCCCGACCCAGGACGATCTCACCCGCGACGCGATCGCGGAGCTGATGGGCGTCCCGCTCGTGCGGCACGACGATCTCGCGGAGTCGATCGCGCAAATGTTCCGTGCCCGGGTCCGTGACATGCCGCAGAACAATCTTCGGCAAGCCGATGTGCCGGAGGGCGGATCGGCCATTCCGAACCCGATCGGAACCGCTCCCGGTCTGCTCTGTGAGCTGCCCGGCGGAAAGGTGGTGTACGCGGTGCCCGGCGTGCCCTACGAGATGAAGCAGATGGTGGCGGATCACGTGATCCCCGACCTCCTGCGCCGTTCCGGGGAAGCGGCCGCGATCGTCTCGACATCGTTGAAGACGTGGGGGACGTCGGAATCGGCGCTGGCCGAGATGGTGGCGCACCGTCTCGACGCGCTCGACACCCAGGGCGGCAACCCGACGATCGCGTTTCTCGCGCGGGGCATCGAAGGCCTGGTCGTGCGCGTGACGGCCAAGGCGGCCACGGAGGCCGAAGCGCGGGCGATGGTCGACCTCGAGGAGAAGGAGCTGCGGCTGATCCTCGGCGATCTCGTCTTCGGCGTCGACGACGAGACGATGGAGTCGGCCGTGCTCGAGCTCCTGCGCGGCCGGGGATGGAGCCTCGGGATCGCGGAGTCGCTGACGGGGGGCCTGATCGGCGCGCGCATCGTCAACGTCCCGGGCGCGAGCGAGACGTTTCGCGGGACGATCGCCTCCTACGCGACGGACGTGAAGCGGTCGGTGCTCGGCGTCACGGCCGCGTCGGTCGTGAGCGAAGCCGCGGCGCGGGAGATGGCCGAGGCGGCGCAGCGGGTGCTCGGCGCGGACGTCGGCGTCTCCGCCACGGGCGTCGCCGGGCCGACGGAACAAGAAGGCGTCGCGGTCGGGACGGTGTACTTCGGGCTCGCGCTGCCCGGGCTGCCGACCGAGGTCGTGAGCACCCGCCTCCCGGGCGACCGGGAACGTCTGCGCCAGTTCTCGACGATCTCGCTGCTGAATCTGTTGCGGCAGCGACTCGACGTTCTGGAGGCACGATGATCGACGTCCAGATCAACATCGACTGCGCCGACGCCGCGGCGCTGCGAGCCTTCTACTGCGCGGCGCTCGGCTACGTGCCTCGCGATTCGGCGGGGCAGTACACGTCGTGCGTGCCGGAACCGGGTACAAACGGCACGACGATCGTGTTCCAACAGGTACCCGAACCGAAGTCCGTGAAGAACCGTGTGCACCTCGATCTCATTGTCGACGACATCGAATCGGAGGCCGAGCGCTTCGTCGGGCTGGGCGCGACGCGTGTCAGCTCCGAGCCGGTCTGCGAGTTCGGCTGTCGCTGGATCGTGATGCTCGATCCGGAGGGCAACGAGGTCTGCCTCTGCGACAGTTAGCCGATGGCGCGTGCGTTCGTCGCGGTCCGCCCTCCTGAGGCGGTACTCGACGCGATCGCGGCGCGGATGGCCGGAGTGGAGATCGCGCCGGGCCGACCGGCACCTCGCGATCAGTGGCATCTCACGGTGCAATTCCTCGGCAACCAGGTCGACCTGGATGCAGTCGTGCACGCGCTGGCGGAAGAGCCGTTCGACGTCCGTCCCGGACGGCTGCGGCTCGCGGGTGCCCGCGCGTTCGGGAATCCGCGCCGGGCGCGGATACTCGCGCTCGGCCTCCAGGAAGGCGAGACATGGATGGCAAACCTCGCGTTCGTCGTCGGCGAGAGGCTCGCACCGCTCGGCAACACGCGAGAGGCCCGCCCGTACGTCGCGCACCTCACGCTCGCGCGCTTCGGTGAGCCATCCGATCTCCGGGCCATCTGTTCGGCGATCGGCCCCGAGCCGGTCGGCGACGCGTGGAAGTCGACGGAGGTCGTGCTGTTCGAGAGCGTTCTCCGGCGGGGCGGCGCGGAACACACCGTGCGTGCGGTGATTCCGACGGCGATCTGAGCTACGCCGGCTGCGAGCGCCCGCAAGGCGGACGCGGCCCGGGACTCACACGGCCGATCGCGCTTCGCGTGGGAAACGCTCGCTCGTCAGGTCGGCTCGATCTCGCATCGATGAACCTCGGTGTCGCCGAGCATCAGCACGCGGACGTTCGGCTTTCCCGAAGCCGCCTTGATGACGACCTTCGGGTCGCGGTCGGTCGGCACGTCGAGAACGGCACCGCATTGGCGACAGACCCACCGACCGTCGATCAATCGCACTCGTGGTCCCCCGACAATGTGCCGCCCGGCCGGGACGATACACGTCACTCGTCCGGGTGACGGCAGAGTGATGCGCGCAACTCCGCATCGCAGTTGCTGTGTTCGCGGCTCACCCCCGACTGCGGCCGAGGAACAATCCGAGGCACAGCAGGAGCGAGAGTGCCACGACGAACGCTGCGAGGAGCATGACGATCAACATGCCTCGCTCGGAGTTAGAGCCCGGTAAGGCTTCCGCCGAGCGCGGCCGATTGCCCCTGTCCCCGGTCCTTGGGGTTCCGGTCCTCGAGGTCCTTGGGTAACTATCCCTTGACTGCAGAGGTAGGATCCGTGGACCTTGGCAAGGTTGAACGATCAGGCGTCACCTGGCTCGCCAAAGAGGCGGCGAGCATCTTGGGTGACGGTTCGCGGGGGAATGCGGCCGACCTTCCAGGGGACGTCCGTTTCTCCTGCGAAGGTGTCGAAGGCCCGTATGTCTGGGAAGACGACGGACGGCCACGCGACGGTTGGATTGTCCGAGGGGTAGATGCGCGTGGTCCCGGCTGGTCCTGCGGGCTTGGGCCCCCCTGGCGTCGTCAGAAGTTCGACCTCCCAGATCGAGACGCGGAAAAGCACATGCCAGATGTTGAACGTGAAAGTGCACGTGAGGCATGAAGCGGTACTCGCCCTGTCAAGCACGCCCTTGTGCTGATTCCAGGTCGGACTACCACCGTATCCCGCGAGGTCGATGATGGCGTTATGTGGTGGCGTCCGATACTCGTAGAAGTCACGAAAATATTCGAGCGGCAGGATCGGGGTCAGGTACACCCGGTCGGTCATGAGCGCCGTCTTGTACGCCCACGTTGATAGAAGTTTCTGATCGGCGGGACTCAGGAAACGAAACCCTGTGCTTCGGATCATAGGCGTAAGGATCGGAATGACGGGCGTTTCGAGCGTGTGAGCCATCCAACCGTTGTTGCATTCCTTGCAGACGTCGCGCACTTGTTCACCGAGGTCCCGAACAGGTGCCTCTTTGCCGTTGTAGATCGTTCGGAACGGCTTCGAACCTCGGCCGTCTAGATCAAGAGCGACCCGTACAACCTTGCTCGCCCACTGCGGAGGAACGTGCTCACGCGTCCGAGGGTTGGCCTTCGTGGGCTCGCGGCCACAGAAGATGCATTTGTCACGATCAAGGCTAACGTAGGCGCGCGATGACTCCGGAGCAGCCGACGCAGCCGACGCAGCCGAAGAAGGGCGACCCGATCCAGATTCCGGTCCCCTCACGCGCCCAGATTCTCGGCGACCTCGCGAAGACCGCGCAGCCCGAGAAGCGAAAAACACGCCGTCCGAAGAAGTGAGCGCGGAGTGCTCCCGTTGGGCACTCTTCAACGGGAGCACTCCTTCACGCATCTATCGCACCGGTTGCGTTGCGCGGACGAGTGTCCACGACACCGATCGATGGCAATGTGAGCAAGGTGGGAAGACCTCACCAACGCTGAGTGCAATCTGCCGGCCTCTGCAGTCGGGGCGATAGATGCCCGACTGCGGCGCTCGCTGTCCAGTGTGTCCTTGTGTCACGATGTAACTCCTCGTCATGAGGGCCGTGGGAGCTGGTCGCGTGTGCAACGAAGGCCGGTTCCCACGGCAGCTTTTGTATCCGGCCCAATTAGTCGCGCGATTTCACGGTGAAAGCGCGGACCGTTGCCTTCGAGGATCCCGGAGCACGCGATATCGCCCGCATATCGTTGTCGGCAAGGCCGCCCAACCCCGACGATTCAGGAGGCTTCGCGATGGCAACCACCGATGTTCGTCCGCTTCTCGTTCGCATGGACTCCGATCTCTACACAGCGGTCGCAACGAGCGCACAGCGCGAGGACCGGACGATGGCATCGGTCGTTCGCGAAGCCTTGCGCGCCTACACGCAGCGCGACTTGGGATCAGCTACGCGGAAACGCTGATCGCAGGATCAGAGATCGGAACATGCCGAGGTCGTCGTCGCGGTGGTTGTACCGCCATGCGTACTCGTTCAGGTAGCCCTGCAGCCACTTCCGCGAGACCGCGTGGTACGAGCCACGGATCCCGTTCTTGAGCGTCGAGAAGAACCCGTCGATGGTCTGCGTGTGGACGTCGCCGTCCACGTAGATCTTGGCGATGTGCTTGATCGACTGGTGATCGGCGAATGTCTTGTCCATCCCGCGGTACAGGTGCGAGTCGTCAGTGAACAGTCGCGAGTCGGACTTGATGAAGTCGTGCACCAGAGGCCGAACGTCCGCGGCGGCGTTGAAGTCCATGACCTTCGCACGTACTCGCCCACCGCGTTCGACGGCACCGAACACCGGGACTTTGCGGGACGCGTGATACTCGCGGGACCGCTTCGGCCATTCGCGTGCCCGTCCGCCCATGTAGGTCTCGTCGGCTTCGACGTCACCTTCCAGGGCGTCGTCGTCTTGGGCCATGATCTGGTTGCGGATCAGGTTCATCATCCGCCATGCGCACTTGTAGGTGACGCCCAGCTCGCGTTCGAGCTGCTTGGCGGAGACTCCGCCCCGCGTACTCGACATCATGTAGATCGCGTAGAACCACAGGTGTAGCGACGTTGAGGACTTGTGGTAGATCGTCCCCGCGGTCGGATACAGCATGTGGCCACACGCCACACACGTCCACGCCTGACGACGGGTGGTCATCTCGTACCGCTTGAACGACCGTTCCTCGTCGCACTTCGGGCAGTGGGCGTGCTCCCCGTCCGTCGAGTAGCGGGTGCGCCACAGGAAGTTCAGGCACGCGGCGTCGTCAGGGAACTCACGCATGAACTCCATGAGCGAGTACTGCGACTCAGAGGACGCTGCCCGCTTCGGGTTGTTGCGATCGGTCGGGGCCATGACCACATTGTCCCACCCAGGACTTCTGCAGTCAAGGGATAGTTACCGGTCCTTGAGTCGAACGCCTGTTCGGTCTAGTGTCCGTTACACGCGTGTGATTCGTCGGCGGGATCGTCCGGTGCTTCGCCACTGGTGAGGAGCCCGTAGCTGTCACACCCCATCGTTAGGGTCGCCCCCACGACGGCTTCCCCCGACCGAACGGAGTAAGGCCATGGTGGCAGAGAGGGGTTCTCAGGTGGACCGGGAAAAGGCGCTCGACATGGCGCTCGGCCAGATCGAGAAGCAGTTCGGCAAGGGTTCGATCATGAAGCTCGGGGAGCGTGGGCACGTGGGGATCGAGGCGATCCCGACCGGCGCATTGGCGCTCGACCTTGCACTTGGCATCGGCGGCCTTCCCCGGGGGCGGATCGTCGAGATCTTCGGGCCGGAGTCCTCCGGCAAGTCCACCCTCGCGACGCACGTCGTCGCCGAGGCACAGCGCAACGGCGGCGTGTGCGCTTACATCGACGCCGAGCACGCGATGGACCCGGTATACGCGTCGGCCATCGGCGTCAACGTCGACGAGCTGTTGATCAGCCAACCCGACACGGGGGAGCAGGCACTCGAGATCGCCGACATGCTCATCCGCTCGGGTGCGCTCGACGTGCTCGTCATCGACTCCGTGGCCGCGCTCGTGCCCCGGGCCGAGATCGAGGGCGAGATGGGCGACTCGCACATGGGTCTGCAGGCTCGGCTGATGAGCCAGGCGCTCCGCAAGCTCACCGGCAACCTCAACAAGTCCCGCACGATTGCCGTGTTCATCAACCAGCTGCGCGAGAAGATCGGTGTGATGTTCGGCTCGCCGGAGACCACGCCCGGCGGCCGAGCGCTCAAGTTCTACTCGTCCGTACGTCTCGACATCCGCCGCATCGAGTCGATCAAGGACGGTCCCGAAGTCGTCGGCAACCGTGTGCGAGTGAAGGTCGTCAAAAACAAGACGGCGCCGCCGTTCAAGCAGGCCGAGTTCGACATCATGTACGGCAAGGGGATCAGCCGGGAAGGCTCGCTGCTCGATGTCGGAGTCGAGCTCGGCATCATAAAGAAGTCGGGTGCGTGGTTCACGTACGACGGCGAGCAGCTCGGCCAGGGCCGCGAGAACGTGAAGACCTTCCTCGCCGAGAACGTCGATCTGATGGTCGAGATCAGCGAGAAGATCAAGGATGCCGTTGGCCTGAACGACGAGGTCGATCTCACGGACGAGACCGAAGCCGACGTCGAACAGGACGTCGACGCCTGAGACTCCGGAACCGCTCGGAGACCGGTCCCGAGGTTGACTGGGGGCTCGGGGTTCCCCGGTCTCCCGGGCGGAGGCGGGCCGTAGACTGGCCGGGTCATGGCCCGGCGTTTCTATGTACGCACCTACGGGTGCCAAATGAACGAGCACGACTCGGAACGCATCGCGGGCGTGCTCGCGGCCGACGGGATGGAGCCGACCGACGATATCGGCGAGGCGGATGTCGTCGTCCTGAACACGTGCTGCATTCGTGAGAACGCCGACAACAAGCTGTACGCCCACCTCGGCGATCTGAAGGCCCTGAAGAACGAACGCCCGGGCCTGCAGATCGCGGTAGGCGGATGCCTCGCCCAGAAGGATCGCGAGGGGGTGCGGGAGCGGGCACCCTTCGTCGACGTCGTGTTCGGAACGCACAATCTCGCCCACGCTCCGGAACTGCTCCGCGATGCGGGCAGGAGCGGGCCGGTGGTGGAGATCCTCGAGGAACACGAGGCTTACCCGTCAGCGCTGCCCGTTCGCCGAGAGGTCGATCATGCCGCGTGGGTGACGATCCAGATCGGTTGCGACAATGCGTGCGCTTTCTGCATCGTTCCCGCGGTTCGTGGCCGTGAGGTCAGCCGCCGCACCGGCGACATCGTGCACGAGGTATCAGAGCTCGCGCGTGACGGGGTCGTCGAGATCACACTGCTCGGCCAGAACGTCAACTCGTACGGCCGCGACCTCGGAGCCGGGCAGTTCCGTCCGCAGTTCGCCGATCTCCTGCGCGCGCTTGACAACGTCGACGGTATCGAGCGCGTCCGCTTCACCTCGCCGCACCCGAAGGACCTGCGGCCGGAGACGATCGCCGCGATGGCCGAGTGTGCGAGCGTCTGCGAGCATCTGCACCTTCCGTTGCAGGCGGGGAGCGACCGCACGCTGGCGCGGATGCACCGCGGCTACACCGCCGAGCGCTACCTGGAACGGCTCGAGGCCGCGCGCGCGGCAATCCCCGATCTCGCCGTGACGACCGACATCATCGTGGGTTTTCCCGGCGAGACCGAAGACGACTTCGTGCGTACGCTCGAGGTTGCCGACGCCGCCGAGTACGACGCGGCGTACACCTTCGTGTTTTCACCCCGTCCCGGCACCGAAGCGGCGACGATGACCGACGACTTCCTACCGAACGACGTGCTCCAGGAGCGTATGCAGCGGCTTCTCGCGGTGGTCGAGGGGCATGCACAGCGCAAGCACGAGGCGAGAGTTGGCCGGACCGAGGAGCTGCTCGTCGAGGGCGCGTCCAAGAAGGACGCGGCGGTCTGGTCCGGCCGCACCCGCCAGAACAAGCTCGTGCACTTCGTGCCGCTCGCCGGAACGGAGCCGGGCGAGCTGGTCGACGTTGTCGTCACGAGCGCGGCGGCTCACTTCTTACGCGCCGATGCGATCGGGCGGGTCAAGGCCGCGCCGCGGCGGCGCGTGCGTATCCCGGTCGCGGTGGTGTGACGCGGCATCTCGCTGTCGTCGGAGCGACGGCGTCGGGGAAGTCGCAGCTCGCGCTCGCGCTCGCATCGCGTTTCGAGGACGTCGAGATTGTCTCGCTCGACTCCATGCAGGTGTACCGCGGGATGGACATCGGCACGGCCAAGCCGACCTCGGCCGAGCTCGCCGCCGTCCCGCATCACCTGATCGACGTCGTCGACCCGTCCGAAGAGTGGTCGGTCCGGGCGACTCAGCTCGCTGCACAGGCGGCCGTCGCCGACATCGAGTCGCGAGGCAAGCGCGCACTGCTCGTCGGCGGCACCGGCCTCTACGTGCGCGCCGTCGTCGACGGTCTGAGCGTGCCCCCGCGCGACGCCGAGGTTCGCGGCGCGCTCGAAGCCGAGACGGCCTCGCCGGAGGGGTTGGCGGGCGCTTACGCCCGACTGGTCGATTCCGATCCGATCGCGGCCGCGCGCATCGAGCCGGGGAACGCCCGGCGAGTCGTGCGCGCCCTCGAGGTCCTGCAGACGACCGGACGGCCCTTTTCCTCCTTCGGATCCGGCCTGGCGCAATACGGACCGCCCGCGATCGATGTCGCGCTCGTCGGCGTCTGGTTGCCGCGGGAGGTGCTCGGCCGCCGGATCGCGGCGCGCTTCGCGGCGATGCGGCGCGCCGGTCTGGAGGACGAGGTCAAACTGCTTGCTGTCCGTTCACAGGGACTTTCTCGTACGGCCGGGCAGGCGATCGGTTACAAGGAGCTGCTCGCGCACATTCGGGGCGAGATCCCGATCTCGGAGGCGTTCGAGCTCGCGGTGAGCCGCACCCGGAAGTTCGCGCGCCGCCAACGGGTTTGGTTCCGCCGCGACCCCCGAATCCGCTGGGTGGGCGCCGCGCGAAATCCGCAGGCCATCCTCCCCGTTGTCCTGGCACTCTGGGAGGCCGGCGCGACCACGAAGGCCGCCGCTCCCGCATGACCGACTCCCGCATGACCTCGACCCGACTTTCCAAGCTGCACGCGACCGGCAACGACTTCCTCGTTCGCCTTGCCCTCGACGCGGAATCGCGCGCGCTCGCGCCCGCAGAGGTTGCCGCGCTCTGCGACCGCCATCGCGGCGTCGGGGCCGACGGGCTCATCAGCATCGGCCCCGGCTCTCCCGACGACGGGATCGATTGCACGATGACCCTCCGGAACGCCGACGGCGGTGCCGCGGAGATGAGCGGGAACGGCATCCGGTGCCTCGCATGGGTCGCGGCGCGGGCCGGTCTCGGAACCGCCGACGAGCTACGGGTGCAGACCGCGGCCGGATTGCGAGTCGTGGCCCTGACTCGCGACATGGCGGGAACGGTGATCGCAGCCGACGTCGACATGGGCGCGGTGACCCTCGGTGAGGAGGATGTCGAGTTCGTCGTCGAGGGCGTGGAGTATTGGGGTGACGTCGCGAACGTGGGGAATCCGCACGTCGTGTGCTTCGTCGTAGACCCCGACGCAGTTCCCCTGGCGTCGCACGGGCCGCGCATCGAGCTCGACGCCCGCTTCCCGCAGCGCACGAACGTCGAGTTCATCCGCGTCCATCCACCGGACGCCATCGACATGCGGGTGTGGGAGCGCGGGGTCGGCGAGACCTTGTCGTGCGGTACCGGCGCCTGCGCGGTCGCGGCGGTCGCGCACAACCGGGGTGTGGTCGACGACCACGTCCGCGTGCGCGTCCCCGGTGGCGGGCTCGACGTCACGTTGGGTGACACGGTGCGGCTCGGCGGCCCGGTCGAGCATGTCTTCGACGTCGAGATCGAGGAGATCGACGGTTACGCCGGACGGTGTGGCGAGTCGTGACCGAGCTGTCCCGCGCGCACCAGAGCCGGCAGCGACGCCGCCTCACCGCGACCGAGATCGACCTCGGCCGCGTCCGTCAGCGCGCGCTGCTCGTGGGGACGACGTTCGGAACGCATTCGGTCGAGGAGGCCGAAGCGTCACTCGAGGAGCTCGCACTGCTCGCCGACACGGCCGGCGCCGAGCCCGTGTTCGCCGAGCTGCAGCGGCGCCGAACTCCCGACCCCGCCACATATATCGGCAAGGGCAAGGTCGACGAGCTGCAAGCGGTCGCGCAGGCGCTCGACATCGATGTCGTGATTTTCGACGACGAGCTCACGCCGGCGCAGCAACGTAACCTCGAGCGTCTGTTTGCGGTCGATGTGGTCGACCGCGTCGCGCTGATCCTCGACATCTTCGCCCAGCACGCGACGAGCCAGGAAGGCGCGGTGCAGGTCGAGCTCGCGCAGCTCCGCTACCGCTTGCCGCGGTTGCGCGGTCGCGGCCTCGAGTTGAGCCAGCAGGGCGCCGGCATCGGCACCCGCGGACCCGGCGAGACGCAACTCGAGGTCGATCGCCGCCGCCTGCTGCGCCGCATGCAGAAGCTCGAACGCGATCTCATCGGGCTCGCGGCGACCCGCGCCACGCAACGAAAGGCGCGCAAGCGTCGCGATGTGCCGCAGATCGCGCTCGTGGGATACACGAACGCGGGCAAGTCGACGCTGCTCAACCGGCTGACGCACGCGGGTGTGCTCGTCGAGAACCAGTTGTTCTCGACGCTCGATCCGACGGTACGCCGGCTGCGGCTGCCCGGTGGCGAGACCGTCGTCTTGTCGGACACGGTGGGATTCGTCCGGCGCCTGCCCCACCAGTTGGTCGAGGCGTTCCGCTCGACGTTGGAGGAGGTCGCGGACGCCGATCTGCTCGTCCATCTCGTCGACGCCAGCGCGGCCGACGTCGGCGTACTGATCGACGCGGTCGACACGGTGCTGCGTGAGATCCATGCGGACGGCGTGCCTCGCCTACTCGTGTGGAACAAGGCCGACCTCGCCGACGACGACACGCTCAAGTTGCTCCTGCACGCGCATCCCGGCTCGGTCGCGATCTCGGCCGCGACGGGGGCCGGGATCCCGGAACTCCTCAACACGATCGGCGATCGGCTGCGCGCGCTCGCGCGTGTTCGCGAGTTCGTCGTCCCGTACGAGCGGGGCGACGTGCTGGCTGCGCTGCACCGGGCTGGCGAAGTGCTCGTCGAGGTGCACGGCGACCATGCCACCCGGGTCCGCGCGCGGCTCCCCGACGCGGTCGCGGGTCGCTTCGCCGAGTACGCGAGTGCGCCCGATTAGTCTCGATCCCGATGCCGGTCACCGGTGGATTCGTCCCGCCCCCTTATCCGTACGAGCGGCTCGACGCGCTCAAGCGTCTCGCCGATTCGTTGCCGGGAGGTGTCGTCGACTGCTCGATCGGCACGCCGTGTGATCCCGTGCCGGAAGTCGCCGTTCGCGCCGCGGCGGACGCGCTGCCTGCGTCGAACGGCTATCCGCCGTCGGCGGGCACAGTTGCGTTGCGCGATGCGGCCGCGGCGTGGATCGGTCGCCGCTTCGGCGTCGCGGTCGACGCCGGACATGTCGGCGCATGCGTGGGCACCAAAGAGCTGGTCACGTCGTTGCCGCACCTGCTGCGGCTGCGCGATCCGGGGCGCGACACCGTGCTCTATCCCGCGATCGCGTACCCGAGCTATGAGATGGGCGCGGTGCTCGCCGGCTGCCGGGCCGTGCCCGTACCTCTCGATGGCAAGTGGCATCTCGATCTCGACGCCATCAGCGAGGCCGACGCGCGGCGCGCGCTGTTGTTGTGGGTCAACGAGCCGGGCAACCCGTCGTCGTCAACCGCGGGCGCCGACTACTTCCAGCGCGTCGCCCGGTGGGGGCGCGATCACGAGGTCATCGTCGCCAGCGACGAGTGCTACGCCGAGTTCGCGCCCGAGCCCGTGACCGTTCTCGGCTCCGGACTCGGCGGCGTACTCGCGATGCACAGTGTGTCGAAGCGTTCGAACCTCGCGGGTGCCCGGGTCGGCTTCTACGCCGGCGACCCCGAACTTGTCACGTATCTCGTCGAGACCCGCAAGCACGCGGGGCTGATGGCACCGACCGCGCTGCAGGCCGCCGCGACCGCGGCGCTGGCCGACGATGCCCACGTGGACGAGCAGCGTGCCCGCTACGCGCACCGGCGTGAGGTCGTGCGAAAGGCGCTCGAGTCGCACGGTCTCGTGCACGACGGCGGCGACGCCACGTTCTACCTCTGGCTGCGCAGCGCCGACGGCGCCGACGACGGTTGGGAGATCGCGGCGCGGCTCGCGCATGCCGCAGGCTTACTCGTCTCGCCCGGCGATCTCTATGGTGCGCTCGGCGCCGACCACGTCCGGCTCGCGCTCGTGCAGCCCGACGACCGGCTCGAACTCGCGCTCGATCGCCTCGTCCAGGCGCGCGCGTGACCGTCGAAGGGATTGCAATGAATGACGCCAAACAGGTGACGCAACTCTTCGAAGCGGGCGACGAGTGGCGCGACGTGATGCCCGTGGCCGAGGCGCGCGACCTTGTCGCTTCGGTCATCGGCCAGCTCGATCGGGGTGAGGTACGCGTCGCGGAACTCGTCGACGACGCGGTTGTCGTGAACGAGCCCGCCAAGCACGCGATTCTCATGTGGTTCCGGGTGAACGAGATGCAGGAGGTCGAGGCGGGCCCGTTCGAGTACGTCGACAAGCTCCCCTTGAAGCACGGCTACGAGGCTGCAGGCGTGCGTGTCGTTCCCGGCGCATCCGCGCGCTTCGGTGCATACCTCGCGCGCGGCGTCGTGATGATGCCGAGTTACGTCAACATCGGCGCGCATGTCGACTCGGGCACCATGGTGGACACGTGGGCGACCGTCGGATCGTGCGCGCAGATCGGCCGGAACGTGCACCTCTCCGGCGGCGTCGGCATCGGGGGTGTGCTCGAACCGCCGCAGGCGGTTCCGGTCGTCGTCGAGGACGACTGCTTCATCGGGTCGCGCTGCATGATCGTCGACGGCGCCCGCGTGAGAGCGGGCGCGAAGCTCGGCGCCGGCCTCGTGGTGACTTCGACGACGCACGTCATCGAAGCGGAGACCGGCACCGAGTTGCCGCGTGGAGTCATTCCCGAGCGGGCGGTCGTGATCTCGGGAAGCCGCCTGAAGGAGTTCGAAGGCGGCATGTTCGGGCTGCCCTGCGCGCTGATACTGCGTTACCTTCCCGAAGGCGCGGGCCACGACAAGCTCCAGCTGAACGCGATTCTCCGAGAGCACGGCATCGTGTCATGACCCAGGATCTCCTCGAGCTCACCCGGGAGCTGTGCGAGATCCCCTCGGTGAGCGGGAGCGAGGCCGTGATCGCCGATGTCGTCGAGGCGCGCCTGCGGAAGGTCGGCTCGGCCTTGCGTGTGGAACGCATCGGCGAAAACGTCGTTGCCCGTACCGAGCGGGGCCTCGACCGGCGGATTGTTCTCGGTGGTCACCTCGACACCGTTCCGGCCAACGGCAACGCGGTGGCCCGCGTCGAAGGCGACGTCCTGCACGGCCTCGGCGCCACCGACATGAAGGGCGGCCTCGCGGTGCTGCTCGCCCTCGCCGACGATCTCGCCGATGCCCGCGCCCGTTTCGATCTGACGCTGGTGCTCTACGAGGGCGAGGAGGTCGCCGACGAGCACAACGGCCTCCGGCGGCTGTTCGCCGAGGCGCCCGAGCTCGTGCACGGTGATCTCGCGATCCTCCTTGAACCGACGGGCGGATGGATCGAAGCCGGATGCCAGGGCACGATCCACGTACGCGCCGGCTTCAACGGTGTGCGTGCCCATTCCGCTCGACCCTGGATGGGAACCAACGCGATCCACCGCGCCGCGGGGTTGCTCCTCCGTTGCGCCGAGTTCGAAGCGGCAACCGTCGACGTCGACTCGCTCTCCTATCGCGAGGCCTTGCAGGCGGTGCGGATCGAGGGCGGCATCGCGAACAACGTGGTGCCCGATCGGTGCTCGATCGTCGTCAATCGTCGCTACGCGCCGTCGCGATCGCTCGACGACGCGGTCGCGGAGATCGTCGAGTTCTGCCGGGAAGGCGGCGCCGACGACGTCGAGGTGCTGAACGCGTCGATGGCGGCGCCCCCCAACCTGCTCCATCCCCTGATCGCGGAGCTGTTGGGTGTCTACGACCTGCCGGTGCGTCCCAAGCTCGGCTGGACGGACGTCGCTCGCTTCGCGGCGCACGGCATCGCCGCGTGCAATTTCGGTCCCGGTGATCCGGAGCTCGCGCACACTGCGGAGGAGCACGTCGACCGGGTGTCGCTCGACGCGTGTCTCGCGCTGTTGCAAGTGTTCGTTGGAGTGCGGCGCGCGGAGTGAGCGCGACGGTCAGAGGCGGCGCAAGAGCGTGACGAGCTTGCCGTAGATGGTGACGTCCGACGGGTCGTAGACGAGATCTTCCATGGTCGGGTTCGACGGTCGCAGCACGATCTTGTTGCGTCTGCGCAAGAAGGTCTTCACGGTGGCCTCCTCGCCGGGGATCCCCGCGACCACGATGTCGCCGTTGTCGGCGATTCGCTGCGCGCGTGCGACCACGTAGTCGCCGTCGAAGATGCCGGACTCGATCATCGACTCGCCGCGGACGCGCAACATGAACAGCTCGCCGTCGCCGCACAGGTCGGCGGGGACGGGGATGACCTCCTCGACATTCTCGGCCGCGAGGACACCGGTACCCGCGGCGACGTCGCCGAGGAGCGGCACATTGCGCACCGGTCGACGGTCGATCGCGGTGCCGGTGCTGGGCTCGAGCGCAACTTCGATCGCGCGCGGCTTGCTCGGATCGCGGCGCAGGTACCCCTTGTCCTGCAAGGCCGCGAGGTGGGCGTGGACCGTCGACGGCGAAGAGAGGCCGACCGCCTCGCCGATCTCGCGCACGCTCGGCGGATAGCCGCGCTCGCGCGTCTCCGTGTCGATGAAGTCGAGGACCTGCCGCTGCCGGGGCGTCAGGCGAGCCGGAACGTCTGCCCCGGTGCCGCGGCGTGTCTTGCCGGACCCGCGGGACTGTGACCCGGGGGACTGTGACGCTCGAGATGCGGCCTCTGCGTTGGGCATGCCCGGACCGTAACACGATCACGCGTTCGGGGCAAACACCCGTTCGCATTTTGGCTTGACATCGAACAGGTGTTCGGCCACCGTAGTTGTCTCACCCATCTGGTTCGATCGTCTCGTCGCCGCCGTCCAGGTCTCAGGAGTCCGCAGCATGGCCGCCGTTCTTCAGCTCGAACCCCGCTTCCCGGCCGAGCAGTGGTTGCCTGCCGATCCGGGTCGATCCGGCGTGGTCCGGGTGCCCGAGCGGCGGCTGCGTCCGATCGATTCGAATCGTCAGCCCCGCCCCCGGCCGGCGCGCCGCCATACGCGTGCCATCTATCGACGGCGTCGCGTCCTTGCCGCGCTGGTCGGCTTGGGCCTCGTGCTGACGATCGCGCGTGCGGGTGCGACGCTCGGAGGCTCTTCCCTCGCCGCTTCCGAGCGTCTCCCGCACGTGCAACTCGTCGTCGTCGAGCCGGGCGACTCGCTGTGGTCGATCGCACAGCGTGTCGCGCCCGGCCGCGACGTCAGGCCCATCGTCGACGCGATGGCCCGCGCCCTTGGAACCACCACGGTCACCGCGGGCCAGACGATCCGGGTTCCCGCGCCGTGATCGTGTTCCCGTCCTCGTGGCGCACAGACGGATCGGACGGGTTACCGTATTTTCGTGCGCTGTCCCTTCTGCCGTTCGAACGACGACAAGGTCGTCGATTCACGCGCCGCGGAAGACTCGGGCGCGATCCGGCGGCGCCGAGAATGCCTCGCGTGTGGGCGGCGTTTCACCACGTACGAACGCGTGGAGGAGGCGCCACTCCTCATCTCGAAGCGTTCGGGCGTCGTTGAGCCGTTCGACGGGGCGAAGCTCCGCGCCGGGATCGAACGATCGGCGACGGGCCGGCTCGATGACGCAACCGTCGACCGGCTCGCGACCGACGTCGAAGAAGAGCTGCGCGCCATCGGCGGCGAGGTGGGCAGCGACCGCGTCGGAATGGCCGTGCTCGAGCGGCTCCGCTCACTCGACCATGTCGCCTATCTGCGATTCGCGTCGGTCTACAAGGGCTTCGAGGACCTTGCCGACTTCGAACGCGAGGTCGGCGAGCTGCAGAAGACCACCGAGCCGAAGCAACGCTGACGGGCCTGGCCCGCCCCGAACGGCGGCTCTTGGCCGAAGTATCCGAAGTGGTCGGAAACTGTTGACACGTGTGGAATTACAGTGATGTAATGCACCTCCATCTCGCGGTAGGGATGGGATGAAGCCACAAGATGTAGTGGTTTCATAAGGTTGGGCGAGCTTGGGTCCGGTGGGGTGGCCCGGAGGGGATCGACGACATGGCGATGGCGCCGCAGCAACTCGGGATCGGGATCGAACGGCGCTTCACGCGGCCCGGCGTCGACCCGTACGACACCGTCGAGTGGGAGCGGCGCGATTCCCGCATCCAGAACTACAAAGACGGTGGCGACGCCTTCTTCCAGCCCGATGTCGAGTTCCCGTCCGGCTGGTCGCTGAACGCCACCAACATCGTCGCCCAGAAGTACTTCCGAGGAACCCTCGGCACGGCCGAGCGGGAATGGTCGCTGCGGCAGGTCGTCGACCGCGTCGTCGACACGATCACGACCTGGGGTGTGAAAGACGGCTACTTCGTCGACGAGAGCGAGGCCGAGGCCTTCCGCGACGAGCTCAAGTACCTACTCGTCCACCAGCACGCGTCGTTCAACTCGCCGGTGTGGTTCAACATCGGGGTGAAGGGTGTACCGCAGCAGGCTTCGGCGTGTTTCATCCTCGCCGTCGACGACCAGATGGACGCGATCCTCAACTGGTACCGGGAAGAGGGGACCATCTTCAAGGGCGGCTCGGGCGCCGGTATCAACCTCTCGCGTATCCGTTCCTCGCACGAGCACCTGAAGGGCGGCGGCACCGCGTCCGGTCCCGTCAGCTTCATGCGCGGCGCCGACGCGTCGGCCGGCACGATCAAGTCGGGCGGCAAGACGCGCCGCGCGGCGAAGATGGTCATTCTCGACGTCGATCATCCCGACATCGAGGACTTCATCTGGTGCAAGGCGATCGAGGAGCGCAAGGCGCGCGCGTTGCGCGACGCCGGGTTCGACATGGACCTCGACGGCAAGGACAGCCACTCGATCCAGTATCAGAATGCCAACAACTCGGTGCGGGTCGACGACGCCTTCATGCAGGCCGTGGTCGACGACCGCGACTGGGAGCTGAAGGCGGTCACCACCGGCGAGACGGTGAAGTCACTGCGCGCCCGCGACCTCATGCACCAGATCAGCCAGTCGGCGTGGGAATGCGCCGATCCGGGCATGCAGTACGACACGACGATCAACCGCTGGCACACCGCGTCCAACACGGGTCGGATCAACGCCAGCAACCCCTGCTCGGAATACATGCACCTCGACAACTCGGCGTGCAACCTCGCGAGCATCAACTTGTTGGGCTACCTCGGCGACGACGGCTCCTTCGACGTCGACGGCTTCAAGCACACGGTCGAGGTCATGTTCACTGCCCAGGAGATTCTCGTGGGCAACGCCGACTACCCGACGGAACGGATCGCGGAGACGAGCCGCATGTTCCGCCAGCTCGGCCTGGGCTACGCCAACCTCGGCGCCCTCCTGATGGCCGAGGGGATGCCGTACGATTCCGAAGGCGGGCGCGCGTGGGCGGCCGCGATCACGGCGCTCATGACCGGGCACGCGTACGCGACCAGCGCGAAGACCGCGGCGCGGATGGGGCCGTTCGCGGGCTACGCCGAGAACGTCGAGCCGATGCTGAACGTGCTGCGCATGCACCGGGCGGAGACGGCCAAGATCGACGAAGATCTGGTACCGCCGGAGCTGCTGTGCGCCGCCCAGGAGTCCTGGGACGACGCAGTTGAGCTCGGCGAGCGCTACGGCGTTCGCAACTCGCAGGCGACCGTGCTCGCACCCACTGGCTGTCTCGTAGGCGGCACCCTCGTCCCGACCGATCGCGGGCTCGTGCGGCTCGGCTCGCTCGGAGATCCGATCGGCGAAAAGTGGCAGCCGCTCACGGCGCGCGTGCAGACCGACGACGGACCGCGTGACGCGACGCGCTTCTACGTGAACGGCGTCGAGCGCGTCGTCGACGTCACGACCGCGCGCGGGTACCGGCTACGCGGCACGGTGAAGCACCGGGTCAAGGTCGTCGATGCCGAGGGCTCGTGGGTTTGGCGTCGCCTCGGTGATCTGCAGTCCGGCGACCGGGTTCCGCTTGCACTCGACCAGCTCGTCGGCGAGCCGCAGCTTGTTGCGCTTCCCGGTTTGGCGGAGGGCTACCGCTGGGCGGCCGAACACGACATCGCGGTGCCCGCGCAGATGACCCCCGAGCTCGCCGAGCTCGTCGGCTACTTCATGGGCAACGGATCGCTGCACGCACGGGGAATCCGGTTGTGCGTCAGTGCCGACGACTTCGACGTCGTCGAGCGGCTCGAACAGCTCGGGAAGGAGTGCTTCAACCTACGCGCCTACGTGACGCCTCAGCGTGGCTACACCGAGGTGCGCTTCGATTCCGTGCGCCTCACCGATTGGTGGCGGGCGAGTGGGTTCGCGAAACACGCGCCCTTCGAGGGTCACGCCGGCGAAGGCTGGACGCCGCACATTCCCGACGCGGTGCTCTACACGAACGACCGGGAGATCTACGGCGCGTTCCTCCGCGGCCTCTTCGAGGCCGATGGCACAGTGGCGGTCGGGATCCCGACGTGGACGACGGCCTCCCGGTCGTTCGCGGACGACGTGCAATCGCTGTTGCTTGCTCTCGGGTTCCCCACGACGCGCGCGCCGCGCACAAGCGGTCGCGGTTCAGCGGTTTCGGTGCTGAGACTCCTCAACACGTCGTACCACTCGGGTTGGCTCGACGACGTCGGCTTCATAAGCGGTCGCAAATCGGCAAAGGTCGCGCGGAGCGAGGGGCGTCAGGCCACGCGCCAAGATCACATCCCCGTCTCCCGCGCCCTCGTCAACCGACTCGCGCCCGCGAACGACCGGCTGCGGCGAGCGCTCCTGATGGAGGTCGGGCGAGGTCGCGTATCGCGCCGGACCGCGACCGAGTTGTTCGATCGCACCGGCGATCCGGAGCTCGGCAAGCTGCTCGGGTTCTTCTACGACACGGTTGCGTCCGCGACCCTCGGCGACGAGGAGTTCACCTACGACCTGTCCGTGCCCGAGAACGTGACGTATGTCGCGAACGGATTCGTGTCGCACAACACCATCGGCTTGATGATGGACTGTGACACGACGGGCATCGAGCCCGACCTCGCGCTCACGAAGGCGAAGAAGCTCGTGGGGGGCGGCACGATGTTCATCGTCAATCAGACGATCCCTCGCGCGCTCGACAAACTCGGTTACAACCCGGCGGAGATCGAACAGATCGTCAGCTACATCGACGAGCACAAGTCGATCATCGGTGCGCCGGTGTTCAAGGGCGAGCACCTGCCCGTGTTCGCATGCTCGATGGGTGACAACACGATCCACCACATGGGGCACGTGAAGATGATGTCGGCGGTCCAGCCGTTCATCTCGGGCGCCATTTCGAAGACGGTCAATGTTCCAGAAGAGATCACGGTCGAAGAGGTCGAGGACCTGTACATCGAGTCGTGGCGCCTGGGTCTCAAGGCCGTGGCTCTCTACCGCGACAACTGCAAGGTCGGCCAGCCGCTGTCGACGCAGAAGAAGACCTCCGAAGCGCTCACGCAAGAAGTCGAGCGGATCATCGAGACCGTCATCGTCCAGGAGCCGGTGCGCCAGAAGCTGCCGCGCACCCGCACGAGCAAGACGTTCTCGTTCCGCGTCGCCGACTGTCAGGGCTACGTGACCGTGGGCGAGTACGAGGACGGCCGTCCGGGCGAGGTGTTCTTGAAGGTCGCCAAACAGGGCTCGACGCTCGCCGGCATCATGGACGCGTTCGCGATCGGTTTGTCGATGGGCCTGCAGTACGGCGTTCCGCTCGAGGCCTACATCGAGAAGTTCACGAACGTCCGCTTCGAACCGGCGGGGATGACCGACGATCCCGACATCCGGTTCGCGACGAGTCTCGTCGACTACATCTTCCGGCGCCTCGCGGTCGAGTACGTCGATCGCGACAAGCGCGAGGCGATGGGGATCATGACGGTCGGGGAGCGTCTGCAGCCGACGTTGCCGGGAGTAGAGGAGGCGACAACGCCGAGCGCGACGTCCATGGACCTCCCGCCCGAAGACCGCGCCCCGTCGGACGCACTGCGGCGCAAGCAGGCGCCGAAGGCGGCGGCCGCGCCGGTGTCGCCGAGCCGGGAGATGGTGTTGTGTCACGTGTGCGGCGACATGATGCAGCGCGCCGGTAGCTGCTACGCGTGTCCGAGCTGCGGCAGCACCAGCGGCTGCTCGTAGTGTTGACGGTTCCGTGGTGTCACCGGCTACCCGCTGCTCGACGACCCGGTCGACGTGATCGACGGCGGCGCCGCCGCGGGAGCGGCGGCCCAATGCCGGTTCGGGGCGGGTCCGAGTGTGTACGTGAGGTGCGCGCCGGTGCGCGTCACCGAGGCCGCCAGCCACGGACACTGGTAGGCGCGCGCCGCG
>Ga0335085_10003538_pt1 | contig 26886 bp, 24 predicted proteins | sample Lox_Sample_45_FD_206712 | JGI IMG/M metagenome (GOLD analysis project Ga0335085, IMG submission 206712) | Soil microbial communities from Loxahatchee National Wildlife Refuge, Florida, United States - Lox_Sample_4.5 | ecosystem: Environmental > Terrestrial > Soil > Wetlands | place: USA...
TCGACCGCGACCGCGATCTCGGCGTCATGGATCTCGGTCCGGGTGTCGTTCACGACGTGGACGCGGCCGGAACGCGGATCGACCATCGGGAGCACGGGCCGGCACGCGTCACGGACCGCGGTGTAGGCGCGCTTCGGAACGCGCCGATGGTCGAGCAGCCCGAATCCAACGGCCGGTCCGGGATCGGCCAGGCAGAACACTGCGAACCCGCCGCAGGGTTGCCCCATGCACCGCCGCAGGTCCTCGATCTGTAGCTGCAAGAGCGCGGCGTGGTACGCCTGGGTCGCGTCGCGCCATTCGTCGAACGACTTCGCGTCGCCCGGCGGAACGTACGACTCGAACGCGCGGCGCTCCATGCCGTGATGTTCGGCGAGGTCGTCCCAGTCGAGGTCGGGCCAGTGCTCGGTCGAAATCCATTCGGCGTCGACCGGAACGGATTGCGCGCCGAACGCCGACACGAACCGCCCGAGGCGCGGCACGGCGCGCACGGCGGTCGCGATCCCGCCGATGGTGCCGTGCCGCCAGCCGAACCACAGATGCGAGTCGTCGCCCGCGCCCGACGAGCGAACGACGGGACGGGAGCCGTCGACCCGGGCGATCGCCCGGGCCGTCGAGCGGTCGAGCACCTCCTTGCCCCACGTCGGAGCCACGGCGTTCGCGAGTGCTCGCGCGGGGCGGTCGTCGCCCAGGGGCGCGTCGTGCGCGCACCAGAGCACGATCGACGGATGGTGGCCCAACAGCTCCACCATCGCGCGTGCCTGCCGTGCCGCCTGGCGGCGGATACCTCGCCCATACCCGCCCTCCATGGGCAGGTCCTGCCACACGAGCACGCCGGCCGCGTCCGCGGCGTCGTAGAAGGCCGGCGGCGCGATATGCGTATGGACACGGAGCAGGTCGAGGTTCGCGGCAAGGGCACGGGCGACGTCGGCGCGTACGAGCTCGTCGTCGGCGTCTCCGAGCAGCGCGCGCGCCGGCGCGTAGCTCGCCCCCTTGGCGAAGAGGCGTTCACCGTTGACGAGCAGCGTCGATCCCGTACGGCGCACGTCCCGGAACGCGACTGTGCGGTGCAGTCCGTCGCTCACCACGCCGCCGACTTCGACGTCGAGATCGAGCGTGCACAACTGTTGCGGGCCCAGGATGTGCGGCCACCACAGCGGTGGATCGTCGACCGTCAGTGTCCACGCGAGCTGGTTGCTGCCGTTCGCGGGGGTGACGACGCGCCAGGCGTCGAGCAGCATGTCACCCGCGGGACCGCGCACGACCGCGTGCAGCCGCACGTCTTGTGGCTCACCCGCGGAATCGACGGTGAGGTTGTAGCTGATCCGTCCGCGCTGTGCCGACGCCTCGGTGCACAAGACGCGGGCGCGATGGATCCGCACCGGACCCGACGACGCAAGCCGCACGTCGCGCCAGATGCCTCCCGGGTTGAGCGTCCGGTCGAACGATGGCGACTGCCAGTAACCGCCGGTGATCGTGCGCTTGGCGCCGCGGTCGAGTTGCGGCGGGCACGCGACCTCGATCGCGAGCACGTGGTCGTCGTGGATGCGCAAGGCCTGCGTCAAGTCGAAGGAGTGCCGGGTGAAGTAACCCTCGGTGGCACCCAGGTATTCGCCGTCGAGCCAGACGTCTCCGTAATAGAAGATGCCGTCGAGCTCGAGGAACCATCGCCGCGCACCGGAGCCGTCGTCGAGATCACCGGCGGAAGCCGACGCGGCGACCGGCCCGCGCGGACTCCCGAAGCGCCGGCGGTACAACACCGGACCGTCGTGCACCGCGAACGCGGCCTCGTTGCGCCAGTGGTGCGGGACCGTGACCCGCGCCCACGATCCGTCCTCGAACGACGGGTCCGCGAACGTCTTGGCGAGATCCGGTTCGGAAGCGTGTGCGCGCCACTCGCCGGACAGGGATACCACGGGAGATGCAGGCGAAGGACGGCTCACCGGGCCTCAGCGTATGCTCGGCCCATGAGCCGTCCCGCAAGCCTCGGAGATCTCCGCGCCAGCGGTTGGGAGTCGCGCCCCGTCAAGGAAGAGATGCGCGCGAACGCGGTGAAGGCGCTGTCCGATCGGCGACCGCTTGTCGAGGGCGTCGTCGGCTACGAGGACACGGTGCTCCCGCAGCTCGCGAACGCGCTGCTTGCGGGTCACGACATGATCTTCCTCGGCGAGCGCGGCCAGGCCAAGACGCGCATGATCCGCGGGCTCGTGGCGCTGCTCGACGAGTGGATGCCGATCGTGGCCGGGAGCGAGATCAACGACGATCCGTACGCCCCGGCGTCCACATACGCGCGTCACCTCGTCTCCGACCGCGGTGACGACACGCCCATCGAGTGGGTGCACCGCGATCGTCGCTACGGCGAGAAACTCGCGACGCCCGACACGTCGATCGCCGATCTCATCGGGGAGGTCGACCCCATCAAGGTGGCCGAGGGTCGATACCTCTCCGACGAGCTGACCATCCACTACGGCCTCGTGCCGCGCACGAACCGCGGCATCTTCGCGATAAACGAGCTCCCCGATCTCGCGGAGCGGATCCAGGTCGGTTTGCTCAACGTGTTGGAAGAGCGCGACGTGCAGATCCGCGGCTACAAGATCCGCCTGCCGCTCGACGTCCTGCTCGTCGCGTCGGCGAACCCGGAGGACTACACGAACCGCGGCCGCATCATCACGCCGTTGAAGGACCGGTTCGGGTCGCAGATCCGGACCCACTACCCGCTCGAGACCGAGCTGGAGATGGCGATCATCGATCAGGAGGCGCGGCCACTCGCCGAGGCGGGCCTGCAGGTCTCGGTTCCCGATTTCATGACGGAGATCGTCGCCGAGATCTCGCAGCTGGCCCGGCGCTCACCGCACGTGAACCAGCGGTCCGGTGTGTCCGCGCGACTGTCGATCACCAACTACGAGACACTCGTCGCGAACGCGGCCCGTCGTGCCCTCGCGAACGGCGAGCGCGAGGTCGTGCCGCGCGTCTCCGACCTCGAAGCGCTCGCCGCGTCGACGTCGGGCAAGATCGAGATCGAGACCCTCGACGACGGACGCGAGGGCCAAGTGCTCGAACGCATCGTGAAAGCCGCGACACTCGAGGTCTTCCGCGCGCGGGTCCGGCCCGATCGGCTGGGCCCGATCGTTGCCTCCTTCGAGGACGGCACGATCGTGCACACGGGCGAAGACGTGCCCGCGGGGGAGTACGGCGACCTGCTCAAGCGGCTCGACGGCATGCCGGCCGTCCTCTCCGACCTCGGCGTGGGCGAGTCACCGGCCGGTATCGCGAGCGGCATCGAGTTCGTGCTCGAGGGTTTGCACCTGACCAAGCGGCTGAACAAGGACGCGGTCGGCGGGCGCGCCTCGTACCGGGCTCGCGGCTAGGGCGACGCGTATCCCCGCAGCAACTCCGCGCTCCCACGCGGCTCGCGGTCGCGGGTGAAGCAACCGAACTGCACGTCGAAGCCGCGATCCCACTCGTAGTTGTCGACGCCGGTCCAGTGGAAGAAGCCGCGCACGTCGATGCCGTCGTCGACCGCGCTCTCCACCAGACCGAGTGACTCGCGCAACACGTCACAGCGCCACGCGTCGTCGTCGGTGCCGACGCCGTGCTCGCAGATCAGCAACGGGCGACCGGGGAGCTCGTCGTGCAGGCGACGCAGCACGATCGCGAGTCCCTCACTCCAGGACGCGTAACCCATTGGCCCGATGCGAGCCGATGTCGGGTAGGGCGCGATCCGGCCCTCGGCGTCGACGCCGGTTGCGCTGTAGTACGAGAACCCGACGATGTCGCACGCCTCGCGCAGATCCGGGACCTCGCGCGGCGCGCGGCCGGGGAGCTCGAGCACGCCGTCTCGATCGGCGCGCATCCAGACGTCCCAGATCATCGCCTCGAGGCCGGCACGCATGCGATCGGCGGGCACCGTATCGGCGAGCGCGAAGATCGGCGAGAGATCGTGGATCGTCGCCACCGGCTTCCCGCCGCCGCGCAGCTCGCGCCACGCGTCGCGCTGGGCGAGCAACACCGCACCGAGCATGTCGAAGCGCTTCTTGTGATGCGGGTACACCCCCGCGTAGGCACTCGGCTCGTTGATCGGCTTCCAGCCGAACACGAGATCGCCGAAGGTCTCGGCACAGAACGCGACGTGGCGCGCCCAGTGATACGAGCGCGCGTGATCGTCAACGAAGCCGCCTTCGCCGAGCTCGGTGAACCATCCCGGAAGGGTGAAGTGGTGCAGGCACGCCCAGGGTGCCACCCCCGCGGCGCGCGCGGCGGTCAGCATCTCGCGGACGTGCTCGATCGCGCGCTCGTCGCGCTTGCCCTCTTCCGGCTCGATGCGCGCCCATTCGATCGACAGGCGGTGGTGCCGGAGCCCGTACGCGGCGTACAACGCGAAGTCGTCGGCAAAACGGCGGGCGAAGCCGTTGCCGTCGCCACTCACGGGCATGGCACCCGAGCGTTCGAGCGCGAACCAGTCGGACGCCGGGGCCGCGCCCTCGGCCTGCGTCGACGACGCGGCCGTTCCCCACCAGAAATCCTCGCCGAAGCCCACGGGAGTACGGTAACGGCCGTGTCGAATCGAGCGCGCTATTCGCGATGGGACGGTACCCAGGTGGGCTTCGATCTCGACGCCGACGCCCTGCTCGAGGAGATGACCGACGACCTCCTTTACCACGGCGACTTGAACGCCGCGCTGCGGCGCATGATGCAGCAGGGCTTCCAGGACCGTCAGGGCCGCGATGTCCAGGGACTACGCGAGATGCTCGAACGCTTGCGCGAGCAGCGCCGCGAGCAGCTCGACCGCTACGACCTCGGCGGGGTCTACGAGGACATCGCGAACCGGCTCGACGAGATCGTCGACGAGGAGCGCGCCGGCATCGACCGGCGCGTGGACGAGGCGCAGCAATCGGGCGACAAGCGGCGCGAGGAACTGCTCGACGAGCTGGCGCGGCAGCGGCGGGAGCAGCTCGAACAGCTGCCCCCCGACCTTGCAGGCCGCGTGAGCGACCTGCAGCAGTACGACTGGATGGACGACAACGCGCGGCAGCACTTCGAGGAGCTCATGGAGGAGTTGAAGAAGCAGCTCCTCGACTCGATGTTCAAGCAGCTGAACGAGGGCATGTCGCAGATGTCGCCCGAGCAGCTCGCGCGCATGAAGGACATGCTCGCCGAGCTGAACCACATGCTCGAGCAGCGCGAGGCGGGTGAAGAACCCGACTTCGAGGGCTTCATGGAGCGCTTCGGCGACTTCTTCCCCGAGAACCCGCAGTCGCTCGACGAGCTGCTGGAGCAGATGGCGCGCTCGATGGCACAGATGCAGCAGCTGCTCAACTCGATGACCCCCGAACAGCGCGCGCAGTTACAGGAGATGGCCAACGCGCTGCTCGACGACATGGACCTGCGGTGGCAGGTCGATCAGCTCGGCCAGAACCTGCGGAACGCGTTCCCGCAGGCGGGCTGGGGTCAGGGCATGCGCTTCCGGGGCGACGAACCGCTCCCGCTCGACGGGATGAGCGGCCTGCTCGACCAGTTGGGCGACATCGACGCGCTCGAGAACCTCTTGCGCAACGCGACGAGTCCGGGCCCGCTCGCCGAGGTCGACCTCGACAAGGTCCGCGACCTCCTCGGTGACGACGCCGCCCGTTCGCTACAGCAGCTCGCGAAGCTCGCGAAGGAGCTCGAGGACGCCGGGCTCATCGAGCAGCGCGAGGGCCGCATGGAGCTCACGCCGAAGGGCATCCGCCGGATCGGCCAGCGGGCGCTCGGCGATCTGTTCAAGCGGCTGTTGCAGGATCGGGCCGGCCGCCACGAGATCGAGCGCGCGGGGTTCGGGCACGAGCGCTCCGACGAGCACAAGGCCTACGAGTACGGCGATCCGTTCCACCTCGACGTCGGCCGCACGCTGAAGAACGCCATCGCCCGCCAGGGCGCCGGGACACCGGTGCGCATGATCCCCGACGACTTCGAGATCGAGCGTACGGAGCAGCTTTCGCGAAGCGCAACGGTCCTGATGCTCGACGTGTCGCTCTCAATGGAGATGCGCGGCCGTTTCCTCGCGGCGAAGAAGGTCGCGATGGCGCTCCACGCGCTCATCAGCTCTCAGTTCCCGCGTGACTACCTCGGTATGGTCAGCTTCGGGCGAGTCGCGCGCGAGGTGAAGCCCGAGCGCCTGCCCGAAGCCACGTGGGACTTCGAGTGGGGCACCAACATGCAGCACGCGCTGCTGCTGGCCCGCCGCCTGCTCGCCCGCCAGACCGGGCGCAAACAGATCATCATGATCACCGACGGCGAACCGACCGCCCACATCCTCGACAACGGGGAACCATTCTTCGATTACCCGCCGGATCCGCTCACGATCGAGATGACGTTGCGCGAGGTGCAGCGGTGCACGAAGGACGGGATCCGCATCAACACGTTCATGCTGGAGGACAACTTCTATCTGCGCGAGTTCGTCGAGCGCATGATGAGGATGAACCGGGGCCGGGCGTTCTACACGACACCCGAGACACTGGGCGACTACGTCCTGGTCGACTTCCTCGACCAGCGCCGTTCGGAGCGCCGCGCCGGCTGATCCGATCACCCGGTCCGACCGACCGGTCCGATCCGTCCGGTCCGATCCGTCCGGTCCGATCCGTCTGGGCGGTAGCCGGCGCGAAGCGTCAAGGAACGCGCCACCCCGCCGATGGGAGGGGACCGGGCAGGGACGCCCGGCGAGTCTGCTCATGGAGGAGGGACGCGGTGATTCCCCGCGTGCTCATGGTCGAGTCCGGCGCGGGTGCGCCCGGTCCGCATCCCGACGATGCCGAGACCACCGTCGTCCGCGACGGCGACGCTGCTATCGCCCGCCTCCACCTCGAGTGTTTCGACGCGCTCGTCGTGGATCTCCGACTCGAACCGCTCGACGGCTGGTGCCTCCTGGCGCGGGTCGGCGCGTGGACGGAACGACCCCGATTGGTCGCGATCGTGAGTCATCGGCCCGAAGTGGTCCGCGCCCGTTGCCTCGGCGCGGATTTCTGCATCGCCGCGGGAACGCCACTCGACGCGCGAGCGTTGAGACCGGCGACGAAGGAGATGCAATGGCGAAGACCCCCCAAGACCGGATCCCGCAGACCGACGACGAGTGGCGTGAGCGCCTGACCCCGACGCAGTTCGAGGTGGCCCGCCGCGCCGGCACCGAGCGCGCGTTCACGGGCGAGTACTGGGACTGCCACGACGACGGCACGTACGTGTGCGTCTGTTGTGACGCCCCGCTTTTCTCGTCCGACACGAAGTTCGATTCCGGCACCGGTTGGCCGAGCTTCTTCCAGGCCCTCGAAGCCGAGGCCGTCGAGGAGCGGACCGATCAGAGCCACGGAATGACCCGAACCGAGGCGGTGTGCCGGAATTGCGGCGCCCATCTGGGCCACGTCTTCCCGGACGGCCCGCGGCCGACGGGCCTCCGGTACTGCATGAACTCGGCGTCGTTGCGGCTCGAATCAGCCGACGAGTGACAGATCCGGCGCCTACCGCCGGTGACATCGATCACAGCTGCCCGTAGTTGCTGGGGCGCGGGGCGCGGATCGCCGTTATCCCCCCTGTGACGGCGCTCACCGTGGCTGTGACCACGGCGAAGGATCCAGCTTGCAAGCGGGGCGTGGCGACGAACATCGCCGCGAGCCTGGCCCGACACAGCGCGGTGTCGGCCCGGGTTTGCGTGGTCGACGCCGACCCGCTTGCGCTGGACGTCACCACTCGCCTGGCCGTCGGCCGGCCCGTCATCGAGGATTTCGCCCGTCCCAAGCGGCCGGACATCTCGAGGCTCGGCCGGTTCCGCTCGCCGTCGCTGGCAGTGCTGCCGTGCGGTGGCGGCCCGATCGCCAGGGTCCACCTCGCGGCCGAGGCGGCCCTACGCGAGCTCCGGGATGCGTTCGACCTCGTCGTCTGTGACGTACCGGGCGGACCGAGCGGTCCCGGGCTCGCGTTGGGTGCTCGGCTGGAGCTCGTCGACTGGCTCGTCTTGGCCGTGACGCCCGAGCGTTCGGCCGTCGCTGCGACCAGCCACTTCCTCGAGCTGTTCAACACCGCTCGCGAGCGGGGCGATATCGGGCCGGTGAAGCTGGCGGTGGTGTGTACCGGTGACGAGAACACCTGCCATCTCTCGCCCGCCGAGGTCGAGACGCTCCTCGACGTTGCGGTCGCGAGCCGGATACCGCAGCTCTGGGGCCGCGCCGAGCCAAATCGCGGCTTCGGCGCCGCGCTGGCCATCCCCGAGCTCGACGACGCGGTGTATGACCTTTTCGCGGCATTCCGCGAAGGTCGGGATCACCAGCGCCGGCTGTTGACGCTGTAGCGCCGCGGCCCGCCCGTCCCGGTCCCGCCGAAAGTTCCCCTTGCGCGTGCGGAAGCGGGTTGACAGAATGACGCCGTTGTAATTCCATCGGCGGTATTCACAGCCCGACCGCCCCCGGATGCCCAACCGGGGTGCAGGTCCGATCAAGAGCGAGGGGGCGGCCGATGAGAGAGATGCTGATCCAGCTCGACGTCGATGCCGGCGATCGGCGTTGGCAGGAGCGAGCCAACTGCCTCGGCGTCGACCCCGACCTCTTCTTCCCCGAGCGCGGGGCCTCCACCAAGGAGGCCAAAGGGGTGTGCGGCGGCTGCGAGGTCCGCACCGAGTGCCTCGAGTACGCGCTCCGGCACGGTGAGAAGTTCGGGATCTGGGGCGGGATGTCGGAGCGGGAACGCCGGCGCATCCGCCGCCAGCGTGCGCTCGCCCGCCGCGGGCTCGCCAGCGCCTGAGTCCGGGCCGCGATCGCTCGTCCCTCAGAGAGGGGACGGAAGCGGCTCGCCGGGAAGCCACCGCGGCGGCTTCCCGATCCGGACCTCGACCGTTGATTCCGCGTCGAGCCGGCTCCATTGCAGGAAATCGTCGGTGCAACGGTCGAGGTCGCGCCCCGGGATGAGCCCGACCAACTCGACGCCGGCGACGTCCGTCCCGTGCCGGCGAGCGAGGTTGCGCACGTGCAGGCAGGCGTCCTGCACGCCCGTGCGGTCGAGATCGACCAGGTTCATCGATACCTGCGCGCGCTGCGCCTCGGGCAAGAAGAAGGCGAGGGCGCGAACTCCGCGCAGACCTCCCGATCGCTCGCGCATCTCCCGCGCGATCTGGCGCGCCACCGTGACGTCGCGGCTCACGAGCACGCAATTGCACGCGACGAGGGGGCGCCGCGCACCGACCGCGGTGGCACCGAGCCGCGCGTGCGGAACGCCGGGGCCGAAATCGGGTGCGCGGCTGCGAAAGCTCGTCGACCGCGCGTTCGGCAGGTCGCGGCCCTCGGGGTCGGCCTCGTCGTAGAGGAAGACGGGAACCGCGAACCCGGCCGCCCACCATTCACCGAACGCGCGTGCCTCCTCGGCCGCCCGGGTGCGTTCGACGTTCGTGCCGCCCAGAGCGACGAAAGGGACGACATCGAGCGCGCCGAATCGTGGATGCTCGCCTTCGTGACCGACGATCGAGCAGCGTTCCGCGACCGCAGCCGCGAGCGCGCGGACTCCCTGGACCGCGTCACGGGGACCCGGGCCCGCGAGGGTGAAGACCGACCGGTTGTGGTCAGGGTCGGCATGCACGTCGATGAGCGACGGACCGCAAGCGCGCGCGATCGTCAACAGACGATCCATGTCGCGTCCCTCGGACACGTTGACGACGCACTCCAGCACGAGGCTCACCCTAGGTGTTCCGGAGACATCCCGAACGCGCCTGAGTAGCCTCGCTTCGGTGCACATCGGGCTCGCGCTGCCGCAATACGACTACTCGGTTGCCGGCGAATCGCCGCTGCGGTTCGCGACGATCGCCGAGTACGCACGGCTCGCGGCGCGCGGCGGCGCCGGGTCGGTCTGGCTGTCGGACCACCTGTTCCTCGATCTCGCGAAGTACGGCGGATCCGACCGCATCGAAGGTTGCTTCGATCCGATCGTCACCCTCGCCGCGCTCGCGCGGAGTGTTCCGCGCGTCCGGCTCGGCACGCTCGTGCTGCTCGAGGCGTTGCGGCCGGCGGCGGTGCTGGCGAAGGCGCTCGCGACACTGGATCGGGTGAGTGCGGGCCGCCTCGACGTCGGAATGGGCGCCGGATGGTACGAGCCGGAGTACGCGGCGCTCGGCACCGGTATGCCGCCGCCCGCCGAGCGACTCGCGCGGTTGACCGATGCCCTCGCGGTCGTGACGGGTCTCGTCGGCGGCGGGCCCTTGACGTACGACGGCGTGTACCACCGCGCCCGGGCCGCGGTGAACCTCCCCGGCGCGGTGCAACAGCCACGGCCTCGCGTGTTCGTCGGTGGAAAGGGCAACCGGCTGCTGCGGCTCGCGGCGGAGCACGCAGACGGATGGAACACGTGCTGGGTCTGGACCCCCGACGCATACCGCGAGCGGGCACGCGTGCTCGACGACGCGTGCGTGGCGATCGGCCGCGATCCGGCGTCGATGTGGCGGACGCTCGGTCTCTACGCGCTCTGCGGCGAGAACGAGCGCGACCTCGAGCAGCGCTTCGATCGCCTCCGGGCGACCTCGCCCGAGGGCGTGCTCGCCGGCATGGATCTCGACACGTTCCGCACCGGTCGGCTCGTCGGGACGGTCGAGCAGATCCGCGAACAGGTCGGGGCGTGGGAAGAGCTCGGTGTCGACACGATCGTGCTCGGAGTCGGGGCGGTGCCGTTCCAGGTGTCGGCGGCCGACGACGTCGAGTTGCTGTTCGAGGCCTGCCGTATGGGTTGACCCGCGGCGCGGGCGAGTCGTCAGGTGCGAGGTGCGGGCAGGAGGTCGCGGCGGCGGCGCAGGATGCGCCGGCGCTCCCGCTCCGACGCGCCACCCCAGACGCCGTGCTCGATGCGGTTCACCAACGCGTACTCGAGGCACTCGGCGCGCACCGGGCACTCGGCGCAGATGTGCTGGGCGAACTCGACGCCCAGGCCGTCGGAAGGGAAGAACTCGGTCGGACTCGCTCCCCGGCATCGTGCTTCGAGCATCCACGCATACTCGTCGGGGGTCTCGTCCACGATCACCTCCCCTCCACCTGTGCCTTACGGCCGTAGGTGCTCGTTGGTTCGACACGTTGTCGTGGTTCGCCGACGCGTGTGCCCGCATGCGGGGCGGCACAAACACATAGACGTTCGGGAACGCCCGGAAGCTCCGATTTTCTTGCTCTCGCCTCGAATTTCGAAGCGAGCCGCGCCAACGGATCGAAATCGTCGCACCGCGCTCGAGGTGGGGACGAAACCGTGGCGTCGTGATCCGGATCGTCGCCACCGGGCGATGGCGGTACCCTGACCGGTCGTCCGACGAGGAGCAGAGCTGATGGCAATCGACCCCGAAGAGCTCGAAGAGATCCCGCCGCAGGGTCACGTCCGGGTGGTGTACACCGGTCCGGTCGCGCCGCACTGGGAGATCCACCGCGTGTTCGGCGACCAGCACGCCATCGACGAGTTCCGCCAGCGGGCGATGGCGCGCCTGCAGCTCCTGCCCGTCTACGACCCGCAGTTCCGCCGCAACCGCGAGCGCGTCGCCCGGGACGCCGAGCGAGAGCACCTGATCCTCGAGTGGGACCTCGGTGACGAGCCCGAGTAGACGATCCTGAGTGGACGCGCCCGGGCTCGTCAGTTCCGGGCGGAGGCGAAGCGCGATGACACGAGGCGCGCGGCGACCGTGAGCACGAAGACGATGACGATCAGCGTCAGCGCCGCGCCCCAGGCCCGGTCGATGGCCGCCGCGAACGGAGTCTGCGCGTTGAACCAGATCACCTGCGACAGCGTGTTGTTCGTGCCGGAGAACGGGTTGGCCTGGATCAGGTTCGCGGTACCGATCGTGAGCAGGAGGGGCGCAGTTTCTCCCGCGGCTCGTGCGATCGCGAGCATGGCGCCACTCACGATCCCGGGCAGCGCGGCCGGGATGACCACACTCACGACGGTGCGCCAGCGGCGCGCGCCGAGCGCGTCGCTGGCCTGACGCAGGTCGTCGGGTACGAGCTTGAGCATCTCCTCGCACGAGCGGATGACGATCGGGAGCATGAGCGCGGCGAGCGCGAGTGATCCCGCGAAGCCGGAATACCCGCGGTGCAGGCCGGAGCTCACCCAGACGGCCGCGACGAACAGTCCCATGACGATCGACGGCACGCCGGTCATGACGTCGGACATGAAACGGATCACCTTCGCCATGCCGCTCTGCCGGCCGTACTCGTTGAGATAGACCGCCGCGAGGATGCCGAGCGGGACCGCCATGAGCGCGGCCATGCCCGTGATCACCAACGTTCCGACGATCGCGGGCGCGATGCCGCCGCCGGCGAATTGCGTGACCTCCTGCAGGTTCTTCGTGAGGAACCCCACGCTCATCACGGCCGCGCCCCGGCTCACCACGTAGGCCGCGATGACGAAGACTGGCACGAGCGCGAACAGCAATGAGCCGACCATCCATGCGGTGGCCAGGCCGTTCGTGAACCGCCGGCGAGGCGAGACCGCCTGCTCGAGAATCCACGACCCGGGGTCGTCGCGGCCCGGCGGTGCGGGCGGGGTCACGGTGGTCATCGGGCGGTTCCTGCCAGCGCCGTGCTGCGATTCGCGATGATCCGCGCGAGCACGTTGATCACGATCGTGATCGCGAAGAGCACGACCCCGAGCCCGATGAGGGCGGAGCGCGAGAGGCCCGTCGCCTCGCCGAAGTTGTGCGCGATGACCGCGGCCATCGAGTCGCCCGGGAAGAAGATGTGCGACGTCACTTGATGGCTCGACCCGATCACGAGCGCGACCGCGATCGTCTCGCCCATCGCGCGCCCGAGCCCGAGCATCGAGGCGCCGATCAGCCCGCTGCGAACGCGCGGAAACACCGCCACCCGCAGCATCTCCCACCTCGTCGCGCCCATCGCGAGGGCGGCGTTCTTGTCGTCCTGCGCGACGGTCGCGAGCACTTCCCGGCTCAGGGACGTGATGATCGGGGTCACCATGACCGCGAGGATGAGTCCCGCGGTCATGAAGGATGTGCCACTCACCGGTCCCCCGAGGAAGTGGCCCAGGATCGGCAGCTTGCCGAGCGTGTCGGCGATGCCCGAGTACACCCGCTTGGCCGGGGTCGTGAGCACCTCGAGCGCCCAGAACCCGTACACCACGGAGGGGATCGCGGCGAGGAGGTCGACGAGGTAGGTCGTTCCCGTGCGCACTCGCTTGGGTGCCATCTCGGTGATGAACAGCGCGATCCCGATGCTCGCGGGGACGGCGAGGGCGAGCGCGATGAACGCCGTGAGCAGCGTGCCGTAGATGAAGTCGAACGCACCGAACTCGTCCTGGTTCGGGTCCCAGTGCGTGCTGGTCAGGAAACTCAGGCCCTGGTGGACGAACGCGGGCCACGCATTCTTGGTGGTCGAGTACGCGATGAGGGCGAGGATCGCGAGAACGGCGAATCCGGCGGCAAATGCGACCGCACGAAACGCACGGTCGATCCGCTTGCCGCCGGACGCCGCCATGGTGCGAGAGCTAAGCCGGGATCTGGAGCTTGCTCAGCTGCGCGATCGCCTTCTGTTGCAAGGACGCCGGCAGCTCGGCGTAGTTCACGCCGGCCGCGAGCTTCTGGCCGTCGTTCAGGACGAAGGTGAGGAAGTTCTTCAGTGCCTCGCCCTTCTTCTTGTCGGTCTGCTTCTCGTACACGATGATCCACGTCGGCGAAGTGATCGGGTAGGCGTCGGCTCCCGGCTCGTTGAGCGGGCTGTAGGTGAGGTCGTCGGCGACGGTGGCCGAGGCGACGGCCGCCGACGCGCCGGCGAGGGTCGGCGCGAGGTACTGCCCGGCCGCGTTCTTGATCGACGCGAACTTGAGTTTCGCGGCGAGCGCGTCCGAGAAGTCGACGTAGCCGATCGCACCGTCGGTCTTGGAGACGGCCTGGGCGACACCGCTGTTGCCTTGCCCGGCCTGCGATGCCGCGGGCCAGTTCACCGTGTCGCCGGTGCCGAGCGGCCAGTCGCTCTTGGCCGCGGAGTCGAGGTACTTGGTGAAGTTCGAGGTGGTGCCCGAGGCGTCGGCACGGTGCACGATCGTGATGTCGGTCGCGGGGAGGCTCACGCCCCGGTTGTCGGCCGCGATGGCGGGATCATCCCATTTCTTCACCGCGCCGCTGAAGATCTTCGCGATAGTCGAGGCACTCAGCTTGAGCGAGTCGACTCCGCTCAGGTGGTACGACACCGTGATCGGCGCGGCAACGGTCGGGAAGTAGAGGATCGCGCCGCCCTGGTACTTGCTGAGGTCGGAGTCCTTCACGAGGCTGTCGGTGCCGGCGAAGTCGACGGTCCTGGTCTGCAGGTCGGTCTTCCCCTTGCCGGACCCGCCACCCGCGTAGTTGATCGTGACGCCCGAGTTCTGGTTCTCGAAGGCCTGGATCGCGGTCTGGTCGAACGTCTGCTGGAACGTCGAGCCGGATCCGTTCAGCGTCGTTCCCGAGCTGCTGCCGCAAGCCGCGAGAAGGATGGCGGGCGCGGCTACCGCGATCACGGCGCGCCGGAGCCGGAATGAACGCGTCATGGCCGAGAAAGATGCAATCAAGGTGTCGTTCCCTTCCGAGGCGGCATGAGTGTCGAGATTAAGAACGGATGGTGGAGGCGTGGATACCGATGTGTTAACGAACGGTGAACCACATCCGAACAATCGGGGGAGTCCAGCTTCGCGGGGCGGCGAGCCGGCGCGGACCTCGCGACCCGATCAGACCGGCTCGGCGTCACCCGGAAGCTGCCCGGTGATCATGAACTCGACCCAGCGGCCGATCATCACGGCGTGGTCGGCGGCGCGTTCGTAGTCGCGCCCGACGAAGGCGAGCTGGACGGCCATCTGCAGCGCGGCCTCGTCGGTGGATTCGCCGGAGAAGCCGGCGAAGATCGCGCGGAACAGCTCCTTTTGCAGGTCGTCCATGACGTCGTCCATATCGGGCAACGCCGCCGCGATGGCCTCGTCGCCGTCGGCGAAGGCGTCGACCGCGAGATGGGTCTGCACGCTCGCCTGCGCGCCCATCCGCTCGATGATCCCCCGTATCCGAGGGGGCAGCTGCCTGGGGTACAGGCGCCGGGTGGCCCGGGCCACGTTGCGCATCAGCCCGTCGGTGAGCTCGATCTCGTGAAGGATCCGCAGCACCGCCAGCATTGCGCGCAGGTCGGAGGCCATCGGCTGCTGCAGCGCGAACAGTTGGTAGACGCGGTGCTCGATCTGCAGCACACGCTCTTTGAGCTCCTGGTGCGCGTCGTAGATCTCGTCGACGACAACGAGATCGGCGTCGAGGAGGGCCTGGGTGGCCGCGCCGATCTGCTCGCAGCTCTTCACCGCCAGTTTCACCACATCGGCGCGGACCTCTTGGAGTTGTTCGTCGAACGATCGGCGAGTCTCGACCACGATGTCCTCCGCGAATGTCGTGAACGGCCCGATTGTGCCCGCCCGGGCCCCCGAGCAGTCGTCGCCGGGCGGCGTGGGGCCTGCTGTTCACTTGTGGTTCACCCGTGCGACATCCGTACCATACGGTCCGGCCAGCCGGCGTCCCTACCATGGCAATGTCGCGGGGCGCTTGGTGGTCGCCCAGCCGGAAGGCCGGGGTTCGACGCCGATCACTCGCGGAGGGTCGATTGTGTCCTCAGCCGAACAGGGTGAAGCAATGGCGATGCCGACGGTGAGCGTCCATCCGAACGACGCTTTCCCGCCCGACGCCGGCGAACCGGCCCCCGGCCAAGGATCCGAGCCGGCCGGCTTCGAACGCCCCCGGTCGGAGGTCGTCTTCGAGCTGCGCGACGTGAGCGTCAGCTACTTCGACGTCGTCGCCGTCGCCGGTGTCACCCTCGATGTTCACCGGAACGAGATCACCGCGCTCATCGGGCCGTCGGGCTGCGGCAAGAGCACGCTGCTGCGCACTTTCAACCGGATGAACGATCTGGTCGCGGGCGCGAAGGTCTCGGGTCACATCTCGTATCACGGTCACGCTCTTTACGCGCCGAACGTGGACCCGGTCGAGGTACGGCGCCGCATCGGGATGGTCTTCCAGCGGCCGAACCCGTTCCCGAAGTCGGTCTACGACAACGTGGCGTTCGGGCCCCGCATCATGGGCCGCCGCAAGGGCCTCGACGACATCGTCGAGGAAGCGCTCGTGAACGCCGCGCTCTGGGACGAGGTGAAGGGCAAGCTCAAGCGGTCCGCCTTCGCGCTCTCAGGGGGGCAACAGCAGCGGCTGTGCATCGCGCGCTGCCTCGCCGTGGAACCCGACGTCATCCTGATGGACGAGCCGTGCTCGGCGCTCGATCCGATCGCGACGTCGCGGATCGAGGATCTCATGGCCGACCTGAAGCGTGAATACACGATCGTCATCGTGACGCACAACATGCAGCAGGCCGCACGCGTGTCGGACATGACCGCGTTCATGACCGCAGAGGTCGACGACCACGATCATCGCATCGGCCGGCTCGTGGAGTACGGACCCACGGACAAGATCTTCACCAATCCCTCCGATGCGCGCACTGAGGGATACATCACGGGCAGATTCGGATGACCCGGCGCACCCGACCGCGATCGTGACGCCGCTGCTCGTCGTCTTCGGTCTGGTCGGGTGGTTCGCTTTCCTGTTCGTCGGGCGAGGGTTGCTTTCGGCGCGGCGCGAGTTGGCGCGCGTCCGGCGGGCCGTCGACGTGCCGGACGAGCTGTCGCTGGTCGAGGCGATCTCGGAGGAGCAGCGCGAGGCGGAGGACCGCGTGTTGCAGTCCGAAGCCATCCAGCACTGGTTGCTCGCCGCGCTCGATGAGTCGAGCGACGCGATCGTGGTCGTCGATCGGATCGGACGCGAGGTCGTGCGCAATGCGGTCGCGCGGCGTTTCGCGGGCGCCCGTACCGGTGAGGTGCTCGCCGAGGACGCGATCACCGAGCTGGTCCAGGACGCGCTCACCGGGCACAGCTCCGAACGCGAGCTGCCGCTCTACGGCCCGCCGCGGCAGGTGCTGCAATTGCGCGCGTTTCCGCTCCGGCGCGACGGTGAGATCGTCGGTGCAGTGGCCTTCACAAGAGATATCTCCGAATCGCGGCGCATCGAGAGCGTCCGGCGCGACTTCGTCGCGAACGTGAGCCACGAGCTGAAAACGCCGATCGGTGCGCTCGGATTGCTCGCCGAGACGATGGCTGCGACAGACGACGTCGTGACGCTCCAGCTGCTCGCCGAGCGCGTCGTGCGCGAATCCGATCGCCTCGCTCGCATCGTCGACGATCTGCTCGACCTCAGCACCATCGAGGCGCAGGAAGCGCCGACGCGCGAGCCGATGCCGATCCGGCTACTGCTCTCGGAGAGCGTCGACCTGGTGCAGGCCGCGGCCGACGCGGCCGGTGTTCCGGTGCGTGTGGGTCCCGAGCCGCCCGACATCGAGATCTTCTGCGACCCGCGCCAGCTGCGCAGCGCGCTCGTCAACCTGCTCGACAACGCGATCAAGTACTCCGGTCCCGAACAGCCCGTCGAGGTCGGCGCATGCGTCGCCGACGAGCGCACCGCGTTCGTCGTGCGCGATCACGGCATCGGCATACCGACGCGCGACCTGGAGCGCATCTGGGAGCGCTTTTACCGCGTCGACCGCGCCCGGAGTCGCGACACCGGCGGTACCGGTCTCGGGCTCGCGATCGTGCGCCACGTCGCGCAGGCGCACGGTGGTGAAGTCACCGTGCAGTCGCGCGAAGGTGAAGGATCGACGTTCACCCTCTATATTCCGCTTGCCATTGGTACGGCGCGCGGTATCGGAGAAGCGATATGACGGAGGACCGATGGCCGACCCGCCCCTGATTCTCGTGGTCGACGACGAGCAGTCGTACCGAGACGCGCTCACTGTCGCGCTCCAGAGAGAAGGCTTTCTCGTCGAGGCGGCCGCCGACGGACCCGAGGCGATCCAGAAATTCGAAGCATCGAGGCCCGCGCTCGTGCTGCTCGACGTCATGCTCCCGAAGATCTCGGGCATCGATGTCTGCCGCGAGCTGCGCGCCCGCTCACGCGTCCCGATCATCATGGTCACGGCGCGCAACGCCGAGATCGACGCGGTCGTCGGACTCGAGGTCGGTGCCGACGACTACGTCACCAAGCCGTTCCGGCTCCGGGAGTTGATCGCGCGGGTGCGGGCGTCGCTGCGCCGCGTGCCGGCCGGCGACGAGGACATCGCCGCGCCGGATGTGATCGAGGTCGGCGATGTACGGCTCGACATCGGCCGCCACGAGGTCTACGTGCGCGGCGAAGCCGTAGCCCTCCCGCTCAAGGAGTTCGAGCTGCTCGAGCTGCTGATGGCGAACGCGGGCCGGGTGCTGACTCGCGACGTGCTGATCGACCGCGTGTGGGGACCGAACTACTTTGGCGACACGAAGACGCTCGACGTGCACGTGAAGCGACTGCGGTCGAAGATCGAGTCCGATCCGACGAACCCGGCGCGCATCATCACCGTACGTGGCGTGGGATACCGCTATGAGCGCGTCGCCGCCCGGGTGACCACCTAGGCGCCGCCGGGAAGGTTGTTCGAGCGACGACTTGCGCGTCACTCGTCGTCAATCTGCCGTTCACCTGGCACTCCTACAGTTCGGGGGCGACGGAAGCCCGCGCCGACGAATCCCCCCGAGGACCTGATGATCAGCGGACCCGGCGAACTCGCCGTAATGGACGTCGACGACGTCCCGACGACGCCCCAGGTCCACCCAACCACCGGAGACCGGATCTTCCGGGGCCTCTCGACCGCCGCCGCTTCGGTGAGCCTGATCATCGTCGGCGCCACGCTGGTGTTCTTGATCCTGCGCTCCCGGCCCGCCTTCCGGTCGTCGGGGATCATCGACTTCTTCACGAAGAGCGTGTGGAATCCCGACACCGGCCACTTCGGCGTGCTCGGCCTGCTGGAGGGCACGCTCGTCATCGCTGCGATCGCGATGGTGATCGCCGTCCCCCTCGGGGTCGCGATGGCACTTTTCATCAACGAGTACGCCTCACCGAGGCTCCGCGGCCCCCTCACGTCGACCGTCGACCTGTTGGCCGCGCTGCCGAGCTTGCTGTTCGGCATCTGGGGCCTGCTCGCCTTGCAGAGTCACCTCACGCCTGTCGCCTCCTTCCTCGGCCATCACTTCTCGGCCGTCCCCTTCCTCAGGATCCGCTTGGGTGACGGCCTCGTGCAGTCCAGCTTCATCGCGGGATGCGTCGTCGCGATCATGATCCTGCCGATCATCACTTCGGTCACCCGCGACGTCATGGCGCAGGTGCCGCGCGAACAGTGCGAGGGTGCGCTGGCGCTGGGCGGCACGCGCTGGGGGATGATCCGGGAGGTCATCCTGCCGTTCGCGCGTGGCGGCATCGTCGGCGCGTCGCTGCTCGGCTTCGGGCGCGCGCTCGGCGAGACCATCGCGGTCGCGTTGCTCATCAGCCCGCAGATCGACTTCAACTCGCACATCTTCAAGACCGGCGGCGCGTCGGTGGCCGCGTACATCGCGATCCACTTCGGCGAGGCCGGTCCGCTCGAACGCAGCGGCCTCGTCGCGGCCGGGCTCGCGCTGTTCCTGCTGACGCTCGCCGTCAACCTCGGGGCTCGCTTCATCGTCGTACGGAAGACGGTGAAGTGAGTACCGGCACGCCCCTCGACGAGGACGTGGCCCAGACCACACCGAGCCCGCGCCGCTCGTTCCGGCGCGTCACCAAGCGCGGCGGTCGACCGCCACGGTCGAGTCGCATAAAGGCGCAACAGCGGCGCGCGCTCGCGCTACAGATCGCCGGAGGGATCATCGTCGCCGTGGGCGCGGCGATGCTCGCGTCGTCCGCGCTCGGCGTCACCGGCCCCATCGCGATCACCGTCGTCGCATACCTCGGATTCGTCGCGGCGATCGCGCTGTCGGAGTTCGTGAGATCGGCGCGGACCGTCGATGAGATCGACCTCACCGACGAGGGGGTGCCGGCGGTCGCCAAGGTCGACGAGCCGCCAGTGATCCTCCGCGCCGTACCCGACGACGCGCCCGACGTGCCGATCCGCCGGCGCAAGGTGACCGGCGCGGATGTTGCCGAAGTGGTCGTCGCCGCGGTCGCGGCGGCCGCCTTCGCCGAGCTCCTGCGCATCTTCCTGCACATGCAGAGTCTCGTCGGCTTCGCGATCTGGTGGTATGTCGCGTTCGTCGCGGTCTACTTCCTGCTCGCGCGCGACCGGTCGGACGTGGAGACCGCGCTCGACCGGCTGGTGACCCTGCTCGTGGTCTCGACGGGTCTGCTCGTGTGCGCGGTCCTCATGTGGATGATCGCGTTCATCGTCATCAAGGGCGCCCGCTTCTTCTCGTGGACGTTCTTCACCGAGGACCTGAGCAAGACCGGACCCTTGACGCCCGGCGGGGGCGCGAAGCACGCGATCATCGGAACGCTCGAGCAGGTCGGCATCGCGACCATCGTTGTGGTGCCCATCGGCATCCTCACAGCCGTCTACCTGCACGAAGTGCGGGGCCGGCTCGCGACGGTCGTGCGGTTCATCGTCGATGCGATGAGCGGCCTGCCGAGCATCGTGGCCGGCCTCCTCGTGTTCACGGTGTTGGTGCAACAGCACGGATTCTCGGGACTGGCCGGCTCAGTCGCGCTCGTGATCCTGATGCTGCCGACGATGACGCGGGCGTCGGAGGAGATCCTGCGAACGGTTCCGAACTCGTTGCGCGAAGGTGCGCTGGCGCTCGGCGCGCCGCAGTGGCGACTCGTGCAGCGTGTGGTGCTGCCGACCGCCATCGCCGGCCTGATGACCGCGATGCTGCTGGCGATCGCGCGCGCGATCGGCGAAACCGCGCCGATGCTACTTACGGCCTTCGGCGCGGACTCGACCAACGTCAATCCGACCAGAGGACCACAGTCCGACCTTCCGCTGTTCGTGTGGAAGCTCATCCGCCAGCCCAACCAGACCGACATCGCTCGGGCGTTCACCGGTGCACTCGTGCTGGTGCTGCTCGTGTTCATCCTCTTCGTCTCCGCCCGCCTCGTCACGAGGCACGCGACCAAAAAGCTCGGGAGAGCCCGATGACGATCACCTCGGAGTCCGCCGTCAAGCCCGTGGCCGTCGCCGGCGACTCCTCCAATCCCGCGACGCTCCTCGCGACGAACGTCAGCGCGTGGTTCAACAAGCGCAAGGTGCTCGAGCGCTGCTCCCTCTCGATGGACGCGCGCCGTGTCACCGCGCTCATCGGGCCGTCGGGCTGCGGCAAGTCGACGTTCCTGCGCATCCTGAACCGGATGCACGAGGTCATCCCGGGCGCGCAGGTCGCGGGCAGCATCACCCTGGAAGGCACCGACATCTATGGCGGAAGCCTCAGCGCAACCCAGGTGCGGACCCGGATCGGCATGGTGTTCCAGAAGCCGAACCCGTTCCCGGCGATGTCGATCGGCGAGAACGTCCTCGCCGGGCTGAAACTCTCGCGCACGGGCGTGTCCGACCGAGCCGCGCTCGTCGAGGAGTGCTTGACCCGCGCCGGTATGTGGGACGAGGTCAAGGACCGCCTCAACGAAGGCGGGATGTCGCTCTCGGGCGGGCAACAGCAACGGTTGTGCATCGCGCGCGCGCTGGCCGTACGGCCGCAGGTGCTGTTGATGGACGAGCCGTGCTCGGCGCTCGATCCGATCTCGACCCGGGTCGTCGAAGAGACGATCGCGGAGCTCGCCCCTCAGATCACCATCGTGATCGTGACGCACAACATGCAGCAGGCCCTACGCGTCTCGCACCAGTGCGCCTTCTTCCTCGTCGAGGACCAGGGTGCGCCGGGTCGCATCATCGAGGTGGGCGAGACGAAGAAGATGTTCGAGGATCCCGACGACCCGCGAACTCTCGACTACGTGACGGGCCGGTTCGGCTGATGCGGCGTCGTGCCACCCTGACTCTGCGGGCGCTCGCGGCGGCGTTCGTCGCGTGCGCCACCCTCGCGCACGCGGCGACCGCGGCGTACGCGAGCGCGTCGATCCTCGGCGGCGGTTCGGGCTTCGCGGCGCTCGAGATCGACCAGTGGCGCGCCGACACGGCAAGGAGCCCGTTCAACCTGACCGTGAACTACGTCGCGCAGGGATCATCCTTCGGCCGCGCGCAATTCGCCGCCGGCACCTTCGATTACGGCGCGTCCGACATCCAGTACGTCGAAGGTGAGATACCCACACTTACGGGCAACGGTGGCCGGTGCCACGGCAAGTCGCTGAGCGCTTGCTTCGTGTACGTGCCGGTGAGCGCGGGCGGTGTCTCGTTCATGTACAACCTGCTCGACGCGAACGGGAATCGGGTCTCGAATCTCAAGCTCACCGAGAATGCGGTCTGCAAGATCTTCACCGGCCAGATCACGAAATGGAACGACCCGGCGATCGTCGCGACGAACCCGAGCTTCGCCAACTTCAACCGTGACATCACGCCGGTCATCCGCGCCGACGGTGCGGGCGAGAGCTACGTGTTCTCCGAGTTCTGCATCGCCGACGCGCCGAGCGTGTGGCGAGCGTTCATCACCAGCGAGAAAGCGAGCGCCGGCGCCGACAGCCTGAGCGGCGAGTTCCTGTCGGGCCAGCCGACATCGATCTGGCCGCAGCAGTGGGGCCACTCGGTTCCGATCGCGTACGCCGACGGCACCGCGAACTACGTCGCCGATCCCGGTGGCGGGGCCAACTCGATCACCTACGTCGCCGCGAGCTACGCGGAGGTGCGCCAGTTCCCGGTCGCGTCGGTTCAGAACGCGGCCGGCGTGTTCACCCAGCCCGACGAGGACAACGTCACCACCGCGCTCGGGTACGCGACGCCGCGGGGAAACGGCACGTTCCAGCTCGCGTACAGCGGCCCCGACCCGCACGCCTATTTCCCGTCGACCTACTCCTACGTCCTCGCGCAGACGACCGGGTTCGACCGGAGCAAGGGCGCGGCGCTCGGTCAGTTCCTCTGCTACGCGGTCAGCGAGGGCCAGGTCGACGCCGTGCCTCTCCGTTACGCCCGGCTGTCCACTCCACTCGTGAACATCGCGATCAATGCGATCGCGCAGATACCCGGGGCGCCGTCCAAACAGAACTGCTTCGTCCAGGGCGCGCCGCCGCCGCCGGCCCCGCCGAAGGTCTTGGGCGGCGGGAGCGGCTTCGTCACCGGCCCCGGCGGCGTTCCCCTTGCGGGCGCCGGCGGATCAAACAGCGGGACGTCGAGCTCCGCCGGCTCCGGATCGAATGCGTCGCTCGGATCGGCGGCGGGCAGCAGCGCCGGCAAGAACGCGGGCAAGATCGCAGCCGCGCGTGCCGCTCGCGTCGCCGCGGGGCTGGCCGGTGGCGGCTACGTGACGACGACGACGGTCGACCAGCAGGCGCTGAACGACGCAGAGCTCGCACGCGCCGCGCAATTGCATCAACCGGGCTCGGGTGGCACCCCGACCGTTTGGATCCTGCTCGCGGGCCTGGCCGCGGCCTGGGCCGCGAGCGTGCTGCTGAGCCGGAAGCGGTCGGCATCGTGACTACGCGAAGGCGGCGTGGCATCAAGCGGTTCCTGGGGCGGCTCGTGCCGGCCGCGCTCGCGGGCGCGGTCGTGACGATGCTCTTCGCGCCGAGCTCTCAGGCGATCGTGCTGCAAACCTCCTACGTGTCGCTGCGCGGTGAAGGCGCGTGGAGCGTGGCGCGGGAGTTGGTGCCCTGGCAGGACCAGCTCGCTACCGCGAAATCGTCGATCGACCTCAGTTACGCGTCTCGAGGCTCGTACTTCGGACGGACCGACTTTCTCGCCGGTGGCTCCGACTTCGCCATCTCCGGGGTGCCGTTCTCCGCCGCGCAGCTCGCGGCCGCCAAGATGAAGGCCTCCGACCTGATCGACGTGCCGATCGACGTCGCCACGCTCGCGATCTTCGTCGAGCCGCCGCCGAACGGGTTCAGCGGCATCACCCAGATCTGCGATCCCGACGACCCGAGCACCTGGGCGGCCGTCGGCGTGACCGACGAAGACGGCTGCGTCGTTCGCCAGCAGCTGTCGGATCCCATCGGGATCCCCAACCGCAATCTTGCCGCGATGCTCATGGGGGTTACGTCGATCCCCGGCGACCCGACCGTAGGCGAGTGGAACGACCCGGGCATCCTGCAGGCCCTCGGCGTCGGGCAACTCGACGTGGGCATCGACAACGCCGCCCAGCCGGGAATCGCGGGACGCTCCGATCCGGACGAGATCAACTATTACCTGCAGCAGTTCGTGCAGACGACGCAGCCGGCCGTTTGGAACGCGGTGAAGTCGACCTACTCGAAAGCCGTGTGGGAACCGCTGAGCGAGTACATCCCGGTCCCGGCAGGCGTGACCCGTGACGGTGCCGAGCAACAGCTCGACCAGCTGTCCGGGGCCGGCGGAGGAGTGGGGAGCACGTCGTCGATCCAAGGCGGGCTCGCGCCCGCGCCGCCGTCGACGCTCGAGTCCTTCCGCTCGACCTACCCGGGGATCGCGCTCGGCGCCTCTGGCCACCTCACGATCGGGGCGATGCAGAACGGGAACGGCGACTGGGTCACGCCGACACCCGCATCCATCGACGCCGCCGTCGACGCGGGTGGCGACACGCCGCTGTACGCGCTGACCCACAAGGTGGCGGGTGCGTACCCGCTCGTGTGGGTGGATCACCTGTACGCGCGGGCCCACGGGTTGTCGATCCAGCAGACCGAAGGTCTCGCGATGCTGATCCGCTACCTCGCGACCACCGGGCAGGAAACGACCGCCGACGTCGGTGAAGGTCAGCTCTCCCCCGCGCTGCGGGCGCAGGCGCTGCACGCGGCGGACCAGCTCGTCTTGTCCGATTGCCAGGGTTCGGATCGCGAGGTGGTCGTGAGCTCCGATCCCGGCCCGCTCGCGCCCGCTTCTGCCCAGGCAATGCAGTCGATCGGCACGATGGCGCATTGTGTGCCCGCTCCCGGTGCGCCGACTACCACGACGATCTCGTCGACCACGACGACGTTCCCGGTCAGCCCGTTGCCGAGCCCGGGCAGCGGTTCGACCGCTTCGGGGGAAACCGTGGGATCGGATAGTTCCGGCGCCGGGCTCACCGGATCCGATATCGCCGGAAGCGGCGGTGCGATCAGCTCGGTTGGAGGTTCGTCGGGCACGCCCGGATCGACCGGAACCGTGTCAGCTCCGGGCGTTGCGCGGGCCCGCGCCGGCCCGGCGCCGCTCGCGACCTTGCTGACTGCGAGCAAGCTGCCGTTGCCCGCGCCCACCGGGACCCCCGGTGGCGACCGGCTCGCGACGTTCCTGCTCGGCGCGGCGCTGTATCTGATCGCGCGCAAGCCGGTCGGCCGCATGATCCACAAGATCGCCCCGTGACGATGCTGGATTCACCTCCCGAGACGCGGACCGAGGCGGACACCGAGGAGCCGAACGCCGAACGCCCCGCGCCCGCGCGGGTGCGCACCACTGCGCGCCGGTCGGCGACGATCGCGGTGGTCGCGCTGATGGTCCTCGTGGTCTCGTGGGCCGCGTTCGAGTTGTTCGAGGGCCCGGTCGCCCAGGCGTGGAACCACTCCCGCCAGAACCAGTTGGCCGCGCAGCTCATCGCGACGCGCCCGCACACCGGCACGGGCGCCGCGATCGCGGTGCTCCAAGCCCCCAACGTCGGGTTGAACGTGGTTGTCGCCGAGGGCGACTCGCCGCAGCAGTTACGCAGCGGTCCCGGACACCGCGTCGGCACGCCCGTCCCCGGCGATGTCGGCAACAGCGTGATCGTCGGGCACCGAACGGGCTGGGGCGGTCCCCTGCGGGACACCGCCGATCTGAAAGTGGGCCAGGACCTCGTCGTGCAGACCGTCAACCCGCAGCGGGACGCGGTGTTCAAGATCGTGTCGCTGCAGCGCGTCGATGCCGGGGACGTCACGCCGTTCGCGCCGTCGACCGACCGTCGTTTGACGATCGTCACGGGAACCGGCGGCCAGTTCTCCGATCGCCGCCTGGTCATCGCCGCGGTTTCGGGCAAGATCGGGAAGCTGCTCGCGCCCGAACCGGGCACGCGTGCAACCACTCGCGCAGGCTCGCGACTCTGGAACGCGAGCACGCTGCTCGCGTTCTTGGCCATCGCCGGGGGTTGTCTGATGGCGTTCGCGCTGCGGCGCCGCTACCGGCCGGCGGTAGTCATCGTGACGGTCGCGCCGCTGTTCGCGCTCGGGCTGCTCGGCCTGTTGATGAGCCTCGACCTGTTCCTCCCCGCGCTTCGATGAGTCAGTTGTCCATCCGAACGACGAATGTGATCGGTCCATGACATACGAGTCCCTGCGACAGCAACGTTCATGCGCGCCTTTTCGTCCGCCGCGAGCCGGGCTGACGGCATTCGTCGTGGTGGCGGTGGCGCTCGCAATCACGGCACTGGGCGCCCCGGTGGGCGGCGCGGCGACGCGCATCACCGAACCGAGCGGCACGTATCACGTCACGTTCGACGCGCAGGGGAAGCCGCTTCCGGTCACGATCGTGGCCAAGGGATTCCCGCCCCAGACCCAGATCTTCGTCGAACAGTGCAATGCCCGCAAACCGAGCGACCCCGGTTGGTCGCCGGGGATCGACTGTGACGACGGCGGTGCACCTGCTCCTGCGATCTCGGACGCTCAGGGTACGGCTCGCTTCCCGGCCGGCGATCGCAATCATTCCTTCCTTCCGGTCATGGGTACGAGCCCCTCGAATCTGTTCAACTGCATCGCACCCGACGCCGCGCAGCCCAACAACGACCTCAACACGTTCACCACCTGTCAGATACGCGTCTCCACCAACAACGCGACGGCAACCGACGACCAGGTCTTCGCGACCCTCGTGTTCGGCGGGAGCACTTCCGGGAGCGGTTCCGGCTCGGCGATCTTGGTCGTGCTGCTGGTGGCGGTGTTCGTGATCGCGCTGGCGCTCGGCGGCTATTTCTGGCTCCGCCGGCGGCGACCGGCCCAAGCTCGGGTGC
>Ga0335085_10003539_pt1 | contig 26884 bp, 20 predicted proteins | sample Lox_Sample_45_FD_206712 | JGI IMG/M metagenome (GOLD analysis project Ga0335085, IMG submission 206712) | Soil microbial communities from Loxahatchee National Wildlife Refuge, Florida, United States - Lox_Sample_4.5 | ecosystem: Environmental > Terrestrial > Soil > Wetlands | place: USA...
CCCGCTGCGTCCATCGAGGTCCAGGGCGCCTACCAATTCTTCGAAGGATTGGACAGTACTGGACAGCCCCTCTGGACGAGCGATGTGCACCAGGCCGTAGCCGCGTACCAGGATCCGAAAGGCGTCGGACCCTTCCCACAGATGAGCTATATCCCGGATCTGGGACGGTTCGTGTACACCAACCAGCACGGCGACGGGAGCACCAACGTGGGCTCTGAGTCGCTGCTCACAATGGCTGAGGCACCCCGACCCTGGGGGCCCTGGACCTCCTTCTACTACGCTCTCTTTGACCCACCGGTCCAGTTTCCCCAGATCGATCAGACCCTATTTCAGTGGAACTTCGCGCCGAAGTGGTATCGCGAGGGCGGTAGCAGCTTCACGCTGATCTTCTCGGGCGGAGGAAGCAACGATTCCTGGAACACGATCGACGGCGCATTCACCATCTCGCCCTGAAGGCCGCGCGAGGTCCGAAGCCGGTTGACCTGCCCTCTGCAAGGCTCATCAGCAGCCGATGGCAAGAACTGAAGGATGGAGCGGTGCGACAGGGCGCTCCGCCTTGTCTTAAAACCTCATTCGTGATGGCGATCTCTGCCGTGCGTCCGCTGCCCGAGCGGACGCGTTAGCTCTCCTTGTCCGCACGCGCGGGCCTCCTACCTCAAAGCCTGTGTGGATCAATTCTCGCGACGCCAGCGTACGCTCACGCAGCGACTGTTCGATAGGATCGCCAAGGACTGAACACGCGTGCGTGGCGATGCGGGAGATCGCGCGGCTCACGACAACTTCCGCGAGCACGCAGCTTCTCCACTCGGTTCCGTTGCGGTGAAACTGCCAGATCCACGCTCGGGCCACGACCTAACATCAGATGCGAAGTCCGCCGTCGACTTCCAATACGCGGCCATTGAAGTAGTCGTTCTCCAGCACGAAAAGCATCGCATGCACGACCTCCTCGATACGCCCCGCTCGTTGCGCCGGCACCAAGCTTAGTGCTCGCTCGCGCGCCTGCGGTTTCATGCCGCTCAGCATGTCGGTGTCGATGAACCCTGGAGCGAGCGCAGCGACCCTTATTCCGTGCCGCGCCAACTCCTTGGCCCACACCACGCTCAGTGCGGCGACGCCCGCCTTTGCGGCAGCATAGTTCGTCTGACCGACATTGCCCGCACGCGAGATGTCGAGACATTGATGATGACACCGCCCTTTCCGGCTTCGACCATCTGGGTGGCAGCTTCCCGCCCGCAAAGAAAAACGCCCGTCAGATTCACATCGACCACTGCCTGCCACTGCTCGAGACTCATCCTGCGAGTCACACGCCCGTTCTCGAGACCAAGGAGCAGCGCGTCGCGCGTGATACCGGCATTGTTAAACAGAATGGTCGCAGTACCGAGGTCACGGCCAATTTGGCTGAATGCGGTAGCGACCTCCTCCTCGCGCACGACATTGCAACGACATGGCAACACCCGACTGCAGAGCCGCTCACAGGCGGCTTTGGTCTCCTCGAGCGTACCGGCATCGACATCGATGAGCGCGACCCCTGCGCAACGCTGGACCAAGGCAAGAGCAGCCTGGCGCCCGATGCCGCGTCCCGCGCCCGTGACTACTGCGATGCTGCTCTTAAGATCCATGGCGTACTCGCGATGAGCCCTTTAACTTGCCTGCGGGCTTGCGCGGCGATTTCCGCTTGCGACGCGCACGGGGTGGCTCCGCGGCGCGCGACGTCGCTTCCCCTTGACTTCCATGGACAGCCGCTCGTCCCCCTGGGGGTGCCGCTCGCCCCCTTGCCCGGGCACACAGTTCACGAAAGCCGGCAGCAACATACGGCGCAAGGCGCTCATGCACGCTGTCCAAATCAGTCGAGCGGCACAGGCCTCCCGAGAGCTTGTCGATCCGGCCGGTCTCGGCAAACGTGAGCGTGAGCGCCCCAGTGAGGAACTGGTAACCCCAGTAGATCTCGCGCGGCGGGCAGTCAGGCATGGCCTGCCTCAGAGCGGCAATGAACCTCTGCACCAGCGGATCGAAATGCTCGCTCATCATCACCGGCCCCCACTCCGGTGAATTGTTGACCTGCGCGACCAGTGCGAAATAGCTCTTCCACCCGGGCCCGCCGCGCGCCGAACGCGCAAGGAGCGGCTCGGTGAAGGCGCTCACGATCTCATCGAGGGTGGGTGCCTCCGGACGGGCCGCCTCGCAGATCTCCTCGAGCAGCTGCGCGCGCTCGCGATTGAGCACTTCGGCCCGGCGACGGAATACCGCAGTGAACAAGTCGCGCTTGCTGCCGAAATGATAGCTAACGAGTGCGACATCGACGCCAGCCTCCTGGGTGATGTCGCGCAGCGATACCCCGTAGTAGCCGCGCACCGCGAATAAATGCTCGGCCGCATCGAGCATGCGCTCCTTGGCCGGCCTCTCCGAGACGTTCTTCTTCACTGGTTAGGGCGCAAGAGGACCTGGCGCCATTCTCGCCCAATCCGTCGGCGCGGCGCAACGCGTACCACTTGACGCCAATTCATCACTCGTTGAATACTTGCTCAACAAGCGTTGAGGACGGCATGGCGCCGGACAACGAATAGTCGAGGGGGTCTATGGACACGCGATCGTGGCCGAGCTGGCCGACTGTGCTCATTGCCGCTGCACTTCTGAGCCGCGGGACGACAACCCTGGCCCAGAATGCGGCCAACGCGACCACGACGGACACGACCGCGGATCAAGGGGGTGTCGAGCAAGTCCTGGTCACCGCCCGCCGCTACAGCGAGCGGCTGCAGGATGTGCCCTTGACCGTGACAGCCATTTCCGCGGACACCATCACGCAGATGGACGTCACCAATCTCGATGATCTCAACAGCTTCGTGCCCAACATGAAGGTGAGCGCCGGCCGCGCGACCAATAGCACGATCAATGCCTATATCCGCGGCGTGGGACAGAATGACCCTCTATGGGGATTCGAGCCTGGCGTGGGCATCTATATGGATGATGTCTACTTGGCGCGGCCACAGGCCGCGCTGCTTGACGTTTACGATGTCGAACGCGTTGAAGTGTTGAGCGGGCCTCAGGGCACGCTCTACGGCAAGAACACCATCGCCGGTGCCATCAAGTACATTACGCGCGATATCGTTGGGCCCACCTATGTCAATACCTCGCTGACAGCCGGCAACTACGGCGAGCTGGACGGGAAATTCGCCTTTTCTGTGCCGGTGCTCGCCGACCATGTGTACTTCGGCGCCGCCGTGGCAGTGCTGCATCGCGACGGCTACGGCGAAGTCGTCGCCCAGGGGGCACCGAGTCCCTACAACCGTATCGGCGAGGATGTCTCAAACAAGGACGTGCTCGCGGCCCGTGGAAATCTGACCTTCGTGTGGGGTACGAGCTCGAAGCTCAAACTGGCGGTCGACACCATCCAGGATAACTCGAACGCGGCAGGTGGCCAGCGCCTCAATGATTATCTGGCTCCGATGCTCGACAGCCCCTTCGATACGCGCACCGACATGCCCGTGAACCGCGACCGCTTCCTGAACAGCGGCGGCTCGGCGACCTACACACAGAACCTGACCTCGCAGCTCGCGCTAAAACTCGTGGGCGCCTACCGTCAAGGCGACGGCCGGCAATTCATCGACTTCGAGGAGCTGAACACCAATCTTTTTCAGGTGCCCGGCCACTACAGCGATCACCAGGGAAGCGGTGAGGCGCAACTCACCTTCACCAACGAACTCGTCAATGCGGTCGGCGGCCTGTTTTACATGGACAGCACGGCTTGCGGTCAGTATGACGCCTCAATCGGCGTGCTCGCCGCGCCGCCGCCGGCTGGGTTCGGGCTCTATCTGACCGGGCTCACGGCCGGCTGCGTGCGTACCAAGACCCAGGCGGTGTACGCCGATGTGACCTGGAAGCTCACGAGTCGTCTCAACCTCGACACCGGAGCGCGCTGGAACAGCGACCAAAAAACGGCGAACGTCTACGTGGCACAGTACGCGAGCATCGCACCGATACAGCTGCTGCCTGATCAGACCTTCTTCGATCCCAACAACGTGCCCCCTGGCTTCTTCCCATTCGGCGGAGGTCTCAACGGCGTCCCCGGGCTGGAGAGCGACTACACCAACGAGCGCACCTTCACCAACGTCTCACCGCGATTGGGACTCGATTACCATTTCCGCCCGCAGGTGATGGGCTATTTCACCTACAGCAAGGGATTCAAGAGCGGCGGTTTCGACATGCGCGGCAATCAGCTCGCCTATCCCGCCACGCAGAACGGGTATAACTCGGAAACCGCGGACAACTTCGAGCTCGGCGTAAAGTCGACGCTCCTCGAAGACACGCTCACGCTCAACTTCGACGTGTTCTACACGCCCTACAAGGATGCGCAGATTCCCGTACAGGGCTTCTTGTCGGTTGCGGGCGTGCCGACCAACGTGACGGCGGTGCTGAATGCCGGCAAGCAAATCAACGAGGGCGCCGAGCTCGCGGCTGCATGGCGTCCCGTGCACGCGCTCACGTTGAATCTCAATGTCGGCTACCTCAATTCCTATTTCGAGAACGTCGTCGGCTGCATCCCCGGGAGCGTCGGCTGCAGTCCTTCCTCCAACATCGCCGATATCAGCCACCCCATCAATGCGCCGCTATGGACCATTTCACCCTATGCGGCCTACAACTGGTCACTTCCGGCCGGCGCGCTGAACGCGCACGTCGGCTGGGACTATCGCACCTTCACCAAGGTTGCGAATACCACGGCATCGGTCACCGACCAACCTGCCTACGGGGTGCTGAATGCCGGAATCGCCTACACCACGCCGAACGGTGCCTGGCGCGTTTCGATCGATGGCAAGAATCTGCTCGACCACTGGTATCGGGTCGCCGGCTACGATTTCGGCGATCCGCCCATCAGCGCTGCCAATCTGCTCGGCGGGGTCAGTCAGATCGGATTCTACGGGCCGCCGCGCACCTACGCGCTGACCGTACAGTACATTCACTGAGCTAGATGGGATCGGAGATGAGCTGGTTTCAGCCGCCTGAGCCGCTCCTGCCCGATTTCATTGCCTTGCATGCCCGCTTCCGGGCAGATGCGCCGGCTGCCATCGAGGGCGAGCGCCGACTCAGCTGGAAGGAATTTGAGCAGGCGACTGCGCGTGTTGCCAACGGACTGGCTGCGCTCGGGTCGCAACCGGGCAAGCGTGTGGCGCTTCTCATGGATAACAGCCTGGAGACGGCGGTGTCGATGTTCGGCATCCTCCGCGCCGGCTGTGTCGCCGTACCGCTCAATGTCTCCATCAGCGATGATGCCGTCGCGAGCATGATCGCCGACAGCGGCGCACGCGTGGCGTTCGCTTCGCAGCGCCACTGCGATCGTTTGCAAGCGCTCGCCGCCCGCTCGACGGCCGTGAGCGGCGCGACGTGCATAGGCATTGGGGCGAGCCCTCCGGCCTGGATCGAGTTCAGCAGCTGGCTTGCCGCACAATCGCCAATTCTGCAGCCGCTTGCCATCAGCCCCGAGCAGGAATGCAACATCATCTACAGTTCAGGGACCACGGGTGTGCCCAAAGGCATCGTCCACACCCACCGTTGCCGGATGAGCTGGGCCTTCGAGTGTGCACTGGCACTGCGCTATCACAGTGGTTGCGTCACCTTGTGCTCGCTCGGACTGTTCTCCAATATCAGCTGGGTCTCGATGCTGTGCACGATAGTCGTGGGCGGCACCCTGGTGATCATGCCCTCCTTCGAGGCTCGTGCTGCTCTCGAGCTGATCGACCGTGAACGCATCACGCATGGCGCGTTCGTCCCGCTGCAGCTCGAGCGAATGCTCGCCCTTTCTGAACTCGAGGGACGCGCTGCGGACAGCCTGCAGACCATCATGTGCTGCGGCTCGCCATTGCCCATCTCCGTCAAGCGCGCCTTTCCGGTGCGATTCAAGTGTCAATTGATCGAGCTCTACGGTCTGACCGAAGGCCTGTGCACGACCCTTGCCCCCGAAGACTTCGCTGACCGAATCGAATCTGTCGGCAAACCTCTTCCCGGCACCGACCTCAGAATCATCGACGAGGATGGTCGGGAGCTGCCCTGCGGGACGGTGGGTGAGATCGTCGGCTTCGGTCGCTTGATGATGTCCGGGTACCACAACCGACCGGACGCAAGTGCCGATGCAACCTGGGTCGATGGCATCGGACGGCGCTGGCTGCGAACCGGGGACCTGGGCAAGCTCGATGCTGCGGGATTTCTCTACCTCGTGGACCGCAAGAAGGATCTCATTCTCTCCGGCGGTCAGAATGTGTATCCCGCAGACATCGAAACGGTGATGTGTCAGCATCCGCTCGTGCAGGATGTCGCTGTGATCGGCGCCGCCAGCGCCAAGTGGGGCGAGACACCCATAGCGGTGGTCGTGCTCAAAGGCGCCATCGGGGGACTGACGCGCGAAGCGCTGCTCGAGTGGACTAATGCACGCGTCGGACGCCAGCAACGCATTGCCGATGTCATCTTCCAGGAGTCTCTGCCACGTAATCCTAATGGGAAGCTGCTCAAGCGCGAGCTGCGACGCGCCCTCTCCCACCTCAAGTACTGAGGCAATGCCGATGACGATTGCTTACCGCGAGCTGTTCTATCCCGGACGGGGCGGGATCCGGCTGTATGCGCGCGATTACGCTGGAAGCGCGGATCGCCCGACGGTCCTCTGTCTGCCGGGCCTTACGCGAAATAGCGCAGATTTCGAGGATCTGGCCGCACACCTCGCACCGCGCTTTCGCGTTCTCGCGCCAGACCTTCGCGGCCGCGGCCGCAGCGCACGCGATGCGGACTGGCATAACTACCAGCCTGCGATGTATCTAGCGGATGTGCTGGCCCTGCTCGACGGGGAGTCTATTCCTCGCGCGGTCATCATCGGCACCTCCCTCGGAGGCATACTCGGTTTGATGCTCACGCTTACCGCCCGACAGCGCATCGCAGGCCTGGTGCTGAATGACGTAGGACCGGAGATCGACCCGCGAGGCGCTGCACGCATCCGGGACTATGTCGGCCGCAGCGCCCCAGTCTCGAGCTGGCAAGAGGCAACCGCGCAATTGCGCAGCATTTACGGCCCCGGCTGGCCCGATCTGAGCGCGGATCGCTGGGAAGCGCTTGCGCGCCGCACTTATCGGGCACTGCCCTCGGGAAATCCCGAGCTCGACTACGACCCGAAGATCGGCGAAGCGTTGCGACAGGCGCCGGCCGATGCGACGGACCTCTGGCCTCTGTGGAAGGCGCTGGGGAGTGTCCCGACACTCGCCATCCGCGGTGCGCTCTCGGATATCCTGTCGGCACAAACACTTGCTCGTATGAAGCAAGAGAAGCCGGATCTCAGCGTCCTCGAGGTCTCCAACCGCGGGCACGTACCGCTGCTCGATGAGCCCGAGGTCCTGTGCTCGATCGATCGATTTCTCGCGCCACTGAGCTAGATATGACTGTGGCCGAATCGAGGGTCGAGAAGCAGAATGCACCTGAGCGCATCATTCCCCGCGGCAACCCTTCCCGAATGTCACGCGCCCGCTCTGCTCTTAGCGCACCGTGGCCCGTTATGTCGGTGGGAATGCGAAGAGTTAGAAGAGCTTCGCCCGTGAGCAGCAACAGTTCAAATTGCTGCTAGTCGATCTTTTTCTTTTCCACGCTCCAACTTGAGTCCGTGCACAAACCACAGTCCTTACCGACGAACATCCTCGCCGCCCGCCGGTCATGGCGCAGCTGCCAGTCGAGCCAGGCGACCACGGCCGCTGCCGCCTTGCCGCCATTCGGCTCCCAATAGGTCCCGCTGTGACCCACGCCTAGGATGTTGCCGAGAAATACCGGCACCTTGTCTATGCGTGCGTAATCGTCCGTGCCATTTGCGTATGCAATGTCTGTCTTGCCACCGAGGATATAGAGCGTCGGCACATGCAGCGTCTCAAGCAGAGATTTCGCTACGTTCATACCGGGAATGGATCTGGCTGAGCCCTCATTGAAGATGCCGCTGTTCATGACGACCAGCGTTCGCACGCGCGGATCCGCCGCAATCTGCAGTGCCTGGAGTCCCCCGCAACTGTAGCCAGAGACGGCGACCGCCCTTGGATCAATCCTCTTGTAGTAGGCGCTCATCGGATCGTCATTCTGCGCGAGCGCCCAGTTCAGCGCTGCAAGCAGATCCGTGCTGCTCGTCGCAGGCGGCGGCAAGCTCGGCGGTGTGCTGCCCCGCCCCGGGGCAGCGCCGGATGCCGTCATCTGCGGGCCGGGTGCCGGGGCGCCGGGTCCGCTCCTGATACGACCGGGCGCAATCGCGAGATAACCGTGCGAGGCGATCTCGAGCAGGTGCAGCCTGGCGCTCGCGCCGTCGTTCGAGCAGGCGCCGTTACCAAATATGTACAGCCCGAGCTTTGTCGCGCCGAGCCCATCCAGATGTGCAGGCCGATAGATCACATGATCCGGCAGGGCGGCGCTCTCTTCCTTCATGGCAGGGAAGCGCCCCGTACCCGGCGTGTCGGGCATGCTTGCCTGCCTTGCACGCATCTCCGCAATCGCGGCTCGCTGATCTGTCTCGGCTGCAGCTATTGCCCGATAGAGCGGCAAACACAGGACAACCGCAATCCACGCGCGGTTGACCCACTTGCTATCGCCTCGCATAACTCCCCCCTTTCTCATTCATAGCAAGTCCGTCTCGATTCTGGTCCGATCAAAAAATGCGGAGCCTCGATGCGTCGAGAATTGGCTCAGCAGAGACCGGCAGTTCCACGGAGGACTCGGCGAGCAAATTTGGGCTTTGATCAGGCGATCTTCTCCAGAAACTGGGCAAGCTCCTCGGGCTTGTCGATCATCACATCGTGACCGCAGCCGCGCATGTCGTGGACCTGCCAGGTGGGGTCCTTGCGCAGCGGGTCGCAGACGGCATCTGAGAAAGCTGAGGGGAAGTCGATCGGCCGTATGTACACCTTGACCGACACCCGGTCGTACGCACGGCTGTGATCGAGCTTCTGGGAGAAAGTTGCCGCGGGCTGGGGCGTGAGCTTCGAGCGTACCCATTCACGGTCTGCCGAATTCACGCTCATCATTTCTGGCGTATAGAGCGGTGGAACCGGATCGGCGCCGTTTCCGGAGACGAACCCCACCATATCGTTTACGGACTGGCCTGATTTCGGCAAAAATGCGTCTAGATAGACGATCGCGTGAATACGGGGCAATTCTCGCTCTGCCACGCCCGTGATGACCATTCCGCCATAGGAGTGGCCGAGCAGCACGATGTGCGTCAGATCCTTCCAGCGCAGCTCACCCACAATGTCAGCAATATGGGTCTCGAGATTGATGCCGTGGGCTGCAAGATGCGAGCGCTCCCCCACCCCACTCAGCGCCGGCGCGTAGACACGGTGACCGCGCGTGATCAGGCGTTCAGTCAGGCGCTCCCAGCACCAACCGCCGTGCCACGCGCCGTGTACCAAAACGAAGACGCGCTTGCGACCATTGCGGGACTGCGCATCGGTTACCGCGGTTGGTCCAGCGCCGAGCGCCAGGCCGCCAGCTAGAAGGCTGCGTCGTGTCACTCGGCTCATGTGTGGCTCATCCTAGAACCACGCGCGCCTGAAGCGTCACGAGACGCTCGCGGACGTCCGCCCGGAGGATGTGCCTCTTCTGCGGCTCTTTTCGATGTCCCGTGGTGCACCGTCTTCGCGCGACGATGCGAGCATGTTGCTGAATCTGGCCCTCGTCGAGTGTGATCATTCGAAAGCGCTCATCAAGGTTGGGATTCGCGCCGCGAGCGCAGGTAGGCAGCGATCGCGTCGACATCGGAAGCCTTCAGATCATCTTTGAAAGAAGGCATGCCGCCTGCGACCAGAGCGCCCTGAAGCAGAATCGCGCTCAGAGCATTCAAGGCCTGAGTGTGCCGCAGGTCAGGGAAAGACCCGTTGCCGATTGCCGCCAACCCATGACACTCCACGCAATGAGCGTGATACACGAGAGAGCCGCGGTCGACCAGCGTGTTTCCCGTCGGTCGCAGATCCGGCGGTGCTGAAGCGGCTGCGGGTGTGTGGGCTCGGCGCGGGAGAGGCGCGGTGCCGTTCAAAGCGAATACGAGCAGTCGACGGCCTTCGCCATAACGCCAGCCGTAGCGTTGTACCCTGAACGCTGCGAGATTGGCGACCGCACCGGCCATTCCGCTCATCACAGCCACATGCTGCCGACTATCGACTTCGTAAGAAATCGGGGCGGATACGACACCGCTCGCAACATCCACTCGCCATAGCTCCTGGCCCGACCGTGCATCATATGCGCTCAGGTATCCCGCGCCATCACCCTGGAAGACGAGCCCGCCGGCGGTCGTCATGGTTCCTCCTGCGACGCCGTCGGGCGTGTATCGGCGCCAGACCTCCCGCTGCAGCACCGGATTCCACGCGAGAATGCCTCCCTTGATGTCATTGTCCATCACGAACCGAACCGAGCTGTCGATCCCTGCACTGGGGTCGAACTTCCATTGCTGAGCTGGGGTCTCCTCATGCATCTCGGACGATTCGATGAACGGAATGTAGGCGTATCCGACGCTGCCGTTGAACGACATGGACTCCCAGTTGTGGCCACCGAGCCAGCTTGGCGCGAGGTTGAAGGGCCCATGGTCTCCGCGAGCGTGCGCCCTCTCGACGGGACGGCCTGTCTTCACGTCGATGCGTTCTGCCCACGTCACTGGGACGTAGGCTTGTGCGGAGAGTAGCTCACCGCTCGCTCGGTCGAGTACGTAAAAGAAGCCGTTCTTGGAGGCCTGCATAAGAACGGGGCGATCTTTGCCGTCCAGGTGCAGAGTCGCCAGAATGATGTCCTGCGTGGCGTCGTAGTCCCACTCATCGCCCGGCGTTGTCTGGTAGTGCCACACGTAAGCGCCAGTGTCGATGTTGACGGCGACGATGCTGCAGAGGAAGAGGTTGTCGCCCGCGCCTGCGCTGCGCACATTGCGGCCCCAGGGTCCCCCGTTTCCGGAGCCGATGTAGAGTAGGCGGAGTGTTGGATCATAGGCGAAGGCATCCCATGGATTGCCCCCGCCGCCATACCTCCACCACTCGCCTTTCCACGTCCGCGCCGCCACCGCCTCGGCCTTGGACGAAAACCCCGCACTCGGATTACCCGGAACCAGCCAGAAGCGCCACAACAATGCGCCGCTTTCTGCGTCGTATGCCGATGCAAAGCCGCGTGTGTACTTGTCTCCTCCTCCCTGGCCGATGATCACGCGTCCTTCGAACACGCGAGGCGCACCGGTAATCGAGTAAGGCTTCGAGCGATCGAAGGTCTGGACCTGCCACAGAGGCCGACCGTTTCGCGCATCGAGCGCGATGAGCCGGCCGTCCGCCACGCCGACATATACCTTCTCACGCCAAAACGCCACGCCTCGGTTGCGGCCCCAGGTCGGGAAGTCCGCATTCCGATACTGCGCGCCCGGGTCGTAGCGCCACAGTTGCGCGCCGGTCCGCGCGTCGAATGCATAGACGACACCGAAGGTACCCGTCGTGTAGAGCACCCCTCGGACGACGAGGGGCGTTGCTTCGATCTCGCCCGGCGTGTCGATCTCGGCCGACCAGGCGAGACCGAGCTTCTGCACGTTCTGTGGGCGGATCTCATTCAGGGGGCTGAACCGCTGTTCCGAATAGTTCCGCCCATGGGAAGGCCAGTCCGCGCCGGCGGACTCAGAATCCGACTTCGGGCCGACATGGTCCGTCCGCGTGGCGGCCGGCGTCTCGCCGCAGCAGATTCCCGCTAACGTCACGACGAACGCCAAGGTGCCTGCTGGAACCGCCGGCGTCCGCTTCTTGAGTCGCGTCATCGTTCGTATACTGAAAACGTTCGTCGCACCGAGCTCCGCTGCGAGCCCGCAGTCTCTCACCGTTGGCTTCCAGCGGTGGCATCTTTGGGCTCTCTATGAACCGGATTGGCGAGCTCGCCCAAACCTGAGATCCTGCTGCGCAGCACGTCCCCGTGCACGAGTGGCCGCCTCGCGCTGCTCGGCCGCGGAGAGCCGGACAGAATGACATCTCCCGCCTCCAGTCCGAACGCCTCGCTCACCTCGTGCACCAGACTTGCAACGCTTCGGACCATGAGGCTCGCCGCACCCACAAGTTCGACTTCGTCGTTGACGAACTGCTCGAGCAGCAGATCGCCGACGTCTGCGACCTCGTCGATTGTCACGATCCAGGGACCGAGCGGACAAAACGTCGGATATCCTTTGCCACGCGCCGCCTGCAGGAACAACGGGTTTCTCCGGCTCTCACCGAGGAGCACTTCCGGAGCCGTCACATCGTTAGCGATCATGTATCCGAACACGTGGTCCATGGCCTTGGATTCCGACACTCGCCAAGCTGCCTTGCCGATCACAATGGCGAGCTCGACCTCGCCAACCACGAGCATCGCCTCACGCGGCAGCATGATTGCCTCGCCCGGCCCAACGATGCTGGATGCAGGCTTTAAAAATAGTATCGAATTGGCGGGAATATCAGGAGCTGTGCCGTCCGCCGAGCGGTAGTTGCTGCCGACGCCCACGATCTTGCCCGGCCGCCGCAGTGGCGCAGCCAGGCGCACAGCGTCTCGGCTCAAGCGCGGCAGGTGCCGCAAGCCATCGGATCGGATTTTCTGCTCGATCGAGCGCCAGACTTGGATGGCGCCGCTCAGATCGCTGCAGAGTGGGCCGCCGGTCTGCTTTAGAAGCGGCGCTAACGAAACGACGTCCTCTCCTACGAGCAGTCCCGGCTCTTCGTCACCCGGCGGCCCATACGCCACCAGCTTCACAGACTCCCCGCGCCACTGTGGGGTGTTTCAGCGACCATCATGCTCAAAAGGCAAATCGATGGCTGCCGCCGTCCACCGCGATCAATTCGCCCGTGATATACCGAGCCACAGGCGACGCGAGAAAGGCTACCAATGCGGCCAAATCACTCGGCTGACCGAAGTAGCCCACAGGAATGTGCGCTTCGCAATACGCCTCGCGCTCAGCGTGCGTCGGGAATATCCGAGCAATTTGCTCGCTCACGATCACGCCCGGACCAACTGTGTTCACCGTGACGCCATCGCGCGCAACTTCATGCGACAGGCTTTTGAAGTATACCGTGCGCGCGGCATTCATAACGCTCGCCGAATTCACAACGCGCTGCACCTCGAAAGTGCCGCCGATATTGATGATACGACCAAATTTGCGCGATCTCATGCCGGGCAACAACGATTCTGCCAATTGCCGGGGTGCGACCACGCGCAGCGCATACGCTGCGGTCCAGCGCTCCTCCGGGCCACCGATTCCGAGCGTCTCGGAAACCCCCGCATTGTTGACCAGAATGTCTATGCCGCCGAGCTCCTGCACCGCCTTCGCCGCGACCAGCCTGCCGGCATCGTTTGACGTGAGATCCCAGGGGAGGGCGAGCGGCCCTCTGGCCCCTGTCGACCTGAGCTGCTCGACGGCAGTGCGCAAGACGTGTTCACGTCGGCCCACGAGTACGACGCGTACGCCTTCGGCTGCCAGGGCTTGCGCGATCCCAAACCCGATGCCCGTGCCGCCGCCCGTGATGAGCGCCGCCTTGCCGGCGAGTTGTAGATCCATGGTGTTAGGTCTCTGGGGGGCTTGCAGCAGCCTCATCCATGCGTTTCTGCGCCGGAGCGAGCTCCCCAAAGCCCGCTCGTGTGAAGCGCGCCAGCCGCGAAGGCAACTGGATCTCGGGCAGGTTCAGCCATAGCCTCAGAAGAAGTCGCCAGCGCTGCGGATCGGGGTAGTCTTCGTAGGCCGTGCGCGCATGGAGCACCGAATAATTATTGACGAATTGGGTGTCTCCAGGCTCGAGCTGCATGTCAAGTCGCAAGTCCTTTTCCGCTATGATCTGGTCCAGAAGATCGAGAGCCGCACGTTCGTCTGCAGCAGCCTGCTCTCCCCTTTTCTTCATAGCGGCCTCGATGCCACGCCGCCCATAAAAGACAAAGAGCTTGCCTGCCAAGCTGCTGAAGAGAGGTATCCGGTATGAGGTGGTAGCGTTGGGATCGTCGCCCTCACCCCGGTAGTCGAGATGAAAGCCACGATAGCACACATGTAGCAGGTCTGGCCGGTGTCGCAAAAACTCATTGTAGATGGCGTAGGAGTTGACTATCGAGCTTTCCCCACCGCTTCGGGCCTTGCGCACGCAAAGCAGCCCCACGACGTCCGCCAGATCGTTGTGTGGCTCCTGACGCCGTCGGTCCTGATAACCACGTATGTGCGGATTCTTCGGATCCAGATTGTGATGAGTGACGTGCGTCAGCAAGGCGCCGGCGGCGTTCTGTACAATGCCCGATCCGATGTGGCTGCCGATTCCCCAGAACAGGAGCTCGAGCTCGGACACGCTGTAGCGCTCCACCGGGAGATTGCGTATGAGCGCGAACCGCACCCCCTCCACTAATTCGTTGCGGATGGCTGCGAGCTTCGTCCCCAGAGCCGGTAACGGAAAGTCGTCTCTACCGAACTGTCCGAGTGCGAGACCGTGGCGCTGCACTCGCCGGAGCGCGGCGTCCAGTTCCGCGAGCTCATCAGTCTCGAAATGCCAGATCCAGTGCGTACTTTCGCAGTCACCGCTCCTCCAAAGCGCACGACCGGTGACTGGAACGTCAATAATGGACTCGTCCGATGGCACGTCGTGCAGTTTCATGAGCGCAAATCTCTGAGCTAAGCTTGCCACGGCGACGCACGCCTGCGGAAATGCCGGATCTGCCGGGGGCTATCGTCGCTGGCGATATCTCCCGAAATATGGGCACGTCGTTCACCTCCGGCGGAGTGGCTCGAGCCGTTCGAAACTGAGGCATCCGTCGCAGACCCCAATGGATGTAAGCTCGAAATTCGATCTCAAGCAACTGCGGTATTTCGTCGCCGTGGTCGACGCCGGCAGCATCAGCCGCGCGTCGCAGATGCACCACATTGCACAACCGGCACTCAGCAGGCGCATTGCACAGCTGGAGCAGGACTTGGGAGTGCCACTGCTTCATCGCGGTCATGCCGGTGCCCAGCCGACCGAGCAGGGTGCGATACTGTACCGTGCTGCACAGCGCATCCTGCGCGACATGACCGCGGTCATGGAAACGGTACAGGCGGCCGATTCCGATCCGGTGGGTAACGTCGCGGCTGGCTGCCTTCAGAGCCTGGCATCGCTGATCGGAGCCCAACTCGCGGTCCGATTAATCGCGGATCGTCCCAAAATCCGTCTGTCGCTGGCAACGGGACAGAGCCTCGACATCTATCGTGCACTCGCAAGCGGCCTGCTGGACGTGGCTCTGTTCGTCTGGAACGAGGAGGCGCCGAACCTGACCATGGAGCTATGCGTCCAGGAGGAGTTCTTCCTCGTGTGCGCGCCGGATATGGCAGGGCTGCCACGCGATGAGGTCCTCGAGCCTCAGCAGCTCGCAGGTATCCCCTTTGTGTTCCCCACCACGCGCACGTACGCAAGTGGGCCCCTGATCATCGAGCAGCTGCACGGAACCGGAATCGACCTCAAGGTCGTTGCAGAGGTCGACGGAGACGCCATGAAGCCGCTCCTGCGGAGCGCGCTGGTGTGTACGATTTCGACCTGGTCGCATATCCAGCAGGACGTTGAGGCGGGATATGTGGTCTTGAAGCGCTTGCGAAACACGCCCATGGTCCGCACGCTGGCGCTCTGTACGGCCACGGACAGACCGCTGTCGCTCGCAGCACGCCTGGTCGCACAACAGATGAGAGACATCATGTACGGCAGCATCCAATCGGGCGAGTGGCGGTATGCGCACGTCAAAGTGTAGGGGCCATAGCTATCCGGCAACGGCATAGCCCTATCTCCAGAAAACATGGCCCCCCCGGGTGGAGTAGCACAGAATTCTCAGGATCTATCGTACATCTGCGCGGTGGAGCGGGAACTGGGCAAGGTGATGCAAAGCGAAGCATTCCGCATCCGTCAGCTGGCACCGACCTTTGGTGCCGAGGCGAGCGGCGTCGACCTCGCGCGAACGCTCGGGGAACTCGAGCTCGAGGAGCTCGTGAGCATTCTGGACCGCTACGGCGTCGTTGTCTTTCACGCCCAGCACTTGACCGCCGCACAGCAGATCGCCTTCAGTGAGCAGCTCGGCAACCTCGAGCGGTCCGACGAGGGCAGTCCGACCTACGAGAAGCTCCGTGGCCAGCACGAGTTTGCCGACGAGCGGGTATCGGAAGTTTCCAACCTCGTGCGGGGCCAAGACCTCATGTCCGATACCGATGTTCGCCGCCTCTATCAGTTCGCGAACGAGGTCTGGCACGCCGACAGCACGTTTCGACCTGTCCGCGCCCGGTATACCGTGCTCTCGGCGGTGAAGGTTCCCGCCTCGGGCGGCAACACGGAGTTTGCGGACGTGGCCAGCGCGCATGATGCGCTGGCCGATGACATCAAGGAGGAGATCCGCGGTTTGATTGGCATCCACACGCCGACTACGGTAATGGAGCTGCTCGGAGTAACGCGCTCAGACGGCGGTAATTTTCGGAGCACCTATGGCTCGCAGCGCCGGCCGCTCGTTGAGACGCACGCAGGCTCAGGACGCACAGTGATGAACGTGGGATCTCATTGCTCCCATATAGAAGGGCGGTCGTTGCCCGAGGGCCGATCGCTTCTGTTCTATCTGCGCGAGCACGCGACGCAGCCGCGGTTCCGCTACAGTCACGCGTGGGCGCCTGGCGACCTTGTGATTTGGGATAACCGTTCAACGCTGCACCGCGGGGTCCGTTACAAGGAGCGACTGGAACCGCGCCAACTCGTGCGGACCGTGGTGCAGGACCGCTGAATGTAAATGACAGTGCGCGGGCGCGTCCGAGCCGTTCTGAGGCTCGGGCGCGCCGAGCGGCGCCGATCAAGCGAAGGGGAAGCAGATGATTGGCCGGCGTATTTTCTTGAGAGGCTCTGCCCTGCTCGGATCGACCCTGCCCTGGGTGCAGGCGCTACCGGCGCGCACATCTACCTCCGACCCAGGGCCGGCCACGCCAACGCCCCAAACGACGAAGTTCACGTACGTGGAGACCCGCGGCGCACCGAGCGCCGCAAGCCCCAAGGAAGCCAAAGCGCTGGCAGCCCATGCTGTTCACCTCGCCTACGACGATCTTGATGAAGGGACCCGGCGGAAAACCAAGCGGCGCATCCTGGATCTGTTCGGTTGTGCCTTGGGCGGGGTGCACGGAACTGGCAATGCCGCACTCGTGCAGACCCTGCACGCCCAGGGAGGTCCAGCGGAGGCCACCGTCATAGGTTATGGGATCAAGCTACCCGCCGCCAACGCAGCGATGGCGAACGCGATCATCGCGCGCTCGTACGACTACGAAGTGATGACCGCCGTGGTGGGCGATCGACTGATCGGGTCGCACAACTCCCCCACGACCTGCATGACGGCGCTGGCGCTTTGTGAGCGGGCCGGCGTTTCGGGTAAGGAGTTCATCACCGCATTGACGGCGGGAGACGACATCGCCGCCCGCATGCTCGCGGCCTCGGGGCTCGATCTGGGCAGAGGCTGGGATTCGTCCTCCATATTCACTGCCACTGCGGCCGCGGCGATCGCTGCCCGCATCCTGGGCGCGACCGAGCAGCAGGCCCAGGATGCGCTCGGACTTGCAACCGACATGATCTGCGGGACGACCCAGAGCGTCTGGGACGGCACTCCGGCATGGAAATTCGTGGGTGGCATCACCGCACGCAACAGCGTGCTCGCGGCCGAGCTCGCACGAACCGGCGAATGGCCCGGAATCCGCGATGGCCTCCGCGCTCCTTATGCCCTGTATGGGCAATTCACTGCCGGTTGCGTCGACCCGGAGATTCTCACTGCGGAGCTCGGTCGTCGCTTCTACGGCGAGGAATACTTCAAACCCTACCCCTCCTGTGCCGCAACCCACGCCATGCATGAGTGCGCGTTCCAGATGCGCGACGAGCATAAGCTGAATGCGGGGCAGATTTCGGCTTGCGTCGTGAGGGTGCCCGCGTTTGTGCTGTCCACCGCACTTGCACAAGCGTTCCATCCCGCTCGTGATCCGCACACCTCTGCCAACTTCAGCATACTGTATCAGGTGGCCAACGGACTGCTCCGCGGCCCGGTGCGTCAGGAGCATTACGCATCCCCGGCGATCAATTCGCCACAGATCGCGGATCTCATCGGAAAGACTTCTCTTAAGCCTCTGTCCCAGGAGCAACAGGGCGTGGAAATAGAGCTGAGCATGCTCGGCGGCGCTCGCATATTGGGACGCCACTCGGGTATTCCCATGCGAAATCCGTCTCGGACGCCGATGAGCGATCAGGAGGTGATTGAGAAATTCCGCGGGCAGGCTCGCTTCTCCGGGGCGGTGGCACCGCGCATCACCGAGCAAATCGTCGAGCGCGTGAATCGCCTGGAGGAGGAGCGCAATATCGGTGAACTCGTGGCTCTGATGGGGCGAGCCGCCTAGGCTCCGTAGGTGCATAAGCTCTGGAGCTGGGCTTACCCTGTGCCCAAGGCCTCTCACCACGGGTCGATTGGTTCAGAAGCATGCCCTGATGGCGACGGCGAGCGAACCTAGCGAAGGGTGCATGCGCGCTGACGCCCGTGTCCGCAGTGAGGCCGCGGCTCCCACCCCGCTCGGCCGCGTGGTTGCCGGGACGGCTGCAGGCACCGTGATCGAGTACTACGATTTCGGGATCTACGCTGTCCTTGCTGTCTATCTGGGACACAGCTTCTTCCCGCATGGGGATCCAACCCTCGGGGTACTAATCGCCGTAGCATCGACTGGCGTCGCGTTTGTCGTGCGTCCGGTGGGGGGAATGTTCTTCGGATGGATGAGCGACGTGGTTGGCAGGAAGACCACGTTCATGACGACGCTGTTCCTCATGAGCGCGGCCACCATCGGCATGGGCTTGACGCCGGACTACTCTGCTATCGGCATCTTGGCACCCCTGATCATTGTCTCCCTACGGATCCTTCAGGGACTCGCGGTTGGCGGGGAGTACGCGGCAGCCTCAACCTATGTGACAGAGCACGCCCCCGATGACAAGCGGGGCTACTACACCGGTTGGCTCGGCGCGGTGAACGGCGGTTCCATAGTTCTCGCTCTGCTCGCAGTGTTGGCGACCCAGCGTGCGCTCGACACGGTCCAATTCCAGTCTTGGGGATGGAGACTGCCATTCCTGTACGCGGCAGCCCTGCTGATCGTTGCCTTCTTCCTTCGCACCCGTCTCGGAGAATCCCCGATCTTCTTGAGGCTCGAAGCGATTGGCCAGCGTGCACAAACGCCTCTTCGCAGTGTGTTGGGCAAGCGCAACGCTCGCCGACAAGTCATGGCCGTAGCATTCGGGGTGTGCACCCCGCAGATCACGGCAGGCCTCGCGGGTTCGACGCTCCCCTTGTATTTCATGCAGACCAGCGGCTCGGTAGAGGCTTCACACGCAAGTGGTCTGATCGCTGCGGGCAGCTTGGCGTGGATGCCCTTGGCGTTACTCGCCGGAACGCTGTCGGATCGCGTGGGCCGAAAGCCAATTCAACTCACCGGGATGGCTCTCGGCGTCCTCAGCTTCCTGCCGCTGTATCACCTACTCACCCACGCAGCATCTGCCGGGTCGCCTGCGGCATTCCTGTGGATCGTCCTCTTGCAGATTCCATCATCGATGATCGTCGGACCCGCCTTTGCGGTGATTACCGAATCATTTCCTGCTGCGGTACGGACGACGTCCGCCGCCATCGCCTTCTCCACCGGCGGCGTCGTCGGTGGCTTTTCGCCGGCCGTTGCGCTGTGGGTCGCAAACAAGGCCCACGATCTGCGATGGGGTGTCGCCGTTCCCACCTGCATCCTTGCAGTCGGAATTCTGGTTAACCTGCTTTGGGTTGCCGAGCACAGCCAACGACGGATCTGGGATGAGGTGGAAGGACGCCCGCCAGGCTCGTCCACGGGATAGTGAGCGCAACCCTACCGCGCCCGCACCGGCTGCTGCGGTTGACCGCGAGCACGCCGCTGCGGCCGGGCGCGAAGCGTCCAGCATGGTCTCCTGAGCGAGCCGGTGCCAGTGGCTCGGCGGACGAGCAATCAAGGGCACTATTTTTGACATCCTTGATCTACTCACACTTCTCGTCGAGCGCATGCACAGGTACGGGGTGGCCTCCGTGCCACAGCGCGCGGGAAACGAACGGTTGAGGCGCCGCTCAGAGGACTTCGCTTGGCCAGCATCACGGGGGCACATTGATGTCAAGCGCAGTCGCCGTCCATCCGCTCCTCGCCCGCCGATACAAGATCTGGCTCATCCTGGTGCTACTGGCGGTCAGCACTCTGAACTTCTCGGACCGAGCTCTCCTTGCGGTGCTCTCGCAGCCCATCAAGGAGGACCTCAGGCTCACGGATGCCGATCTTGGCATGCTGCAGGGACTGGGCTTTGCAATTTTGTATTCAATGCTCGGTCTGCCTCTAGGATGGCTCGCAGAGCGGATCAGTCGCAAGGGCCTCATTGCAATCTGTGTCGCGGCTTGGTCGCTTATGAGCGTTGCGTGCGGCTTCGCGATCAATTTCGCAACTCTCCTGCTGGGTCGCATTGGCGTAGGGATTGGCGAGGCGGGGTTTCAGCCGTCGGTTTCCTCGCTGCTTGCCGATCATTTCCCCGCGCACCGCCGAGCCTCAGCGTTTGCGATTGTGACGCTCGGCTCACCGGTGGGCTTCCTGCTTGGTCAGTCCCTTGGAGGATGGTTTGCGGCGCAATGGGGCTGGCGGACCGCTTTCTTCGCCTTGGGAGCTCCGGGCTTGCTGGCGGCACTGCTCGTGTGGAGCACGTTGCGCGAACCCCCACGGGGTTTGGCGGAAGGTCACGTCACCTCAGAGAAGCCCCCCTCGCTGAGGGTCGCATTCGCGCAGCTATGGTCGAAGCGAACCTTCCGACACTTGCTCATTGCCTTCACGGTGAGTGGCTTCGCCTTCACCGCCACGGCTCAATTCGTGCTTCCCTTTTACCTCCGAAGTTTCACCCTGCCGCTGGCTTTGGCCGGAGTCGTGTTCGGGATCGTTTCATTCACGTCGAATAGCGCGGGAATGCTGCTCGGCGCTTTCGGCTTCGACCGGCTGTCGCGTCGGGACGCCCGTTGGGCCGTTTGGGGCCCGGCGGCTGCGCTTGTCTTAGCTGCACCGGCTTACGTCGGCGCCTTCGCCAGCTCGAATCCCTGGAGGTCGATGGGACTGATCTGGCTCGCAAATCTGGTGCTCATCTCGTTCTTTGCCCAATCGGTCGCTACGGCGCAAAACCTGGTCGGACCCCACATGAGGGCTTTGAGCTCCGCACTGTTGTTCATGATTGCCGGAGTTCTCGGCGCAGGTCTTGGGCCCACCGTGCTCGGAATTGCCAGCGACTACTTCGGCAGCAAGGCTTTCGGTGCGGCGGACTTCATTGCTACTTGCCCCGGGGGCCGCGCCGCTTCTCCTTCTTCGGGGACACTCGACCTGGCGTGCCGGTGGGCTTCCGCGCAAGGACTCCGGTACGCCTTGATATCAGTGCAGATCTTCTACCTCTGGGCCTCTATTCATTATCTGCTCGCGTCGCGGACCTTGCGGTTGGATCTTTACGCCCCGACCGCCCCGCGTGCAGCGTGTCTTGGCGATCCACACACCTAAATCGGCCGGCTGCAACTCATGTCGAGCATGAGTGCTGAGGACTCCAGCTTCGCGTGCGCTAGCCCGTCGGAACCGACCGGACTTTGGTCCAGCAGCCGCCGAACGAGGCCAAAGTAAGTTGCTTGCGCGTTTGCAGGAAGCCGCTCGGGCAAGGATTGGCGAAAGCGGGCTTCGTAGGCGGCGAGGCTGCGCGAGAAGAGATCGATAATCGGGCTATCGGCCAAGCGCGACACACACTGGACGAGGCTCAGAAGATCGTACCGGTCGAACGTCTCACTGCATTGCACTCGCGACAGTGCTGCTTCGAGCTCTTGCCGCTGTGCGGCGCTCGCGCGACTCACGGCGAGCGCGGGTATAAAGCAATTGATCTGGAACAGGATCCTGCCGGCGACCATCGGGTCCATCTTCTCGCCGATCAGATAGGCCAAGAGGAGGCGAATGCTGCCGGTCAATCGCCGGTCGTGGACGAGCAGGCCATTTCCGCGGCCGCGTCGACATTCCACCAGCCCCGTGTCCTGCAGGCGACGAATCGCTTGCCTTACGGTCAGCCGGCTGACGTTGAATCGCTCGCACAGATCCGACTCGGAGCCAAGCCGCACCCCTACGCTGCCGCGCCTCCCGATCTCGGCGGCAAGCGTGTGCGCAATGGCAGCCGAGAGCGTACCACCCCGACTCGCTGAATTTGCGGCGCGAGCCGAATTCGAGCGCGAGGGCTCGGCCTGTTCTGCCAGATAACCCGCAAGGTCCTTATGGGACTGCGCAGCCGCAGCAGCCGCGGCCGGGGCATCACGTGCACGCAAAGCGCGGCGCATCGCCGCCCCTGCGGCTCCTAATCGGTGCCCCTGTGCGGGTTGAGCATCAGGACGAGCCAAATCCAGGGTGAGACTGTTCAGGCACTCGACGAAGAGCCGTAACGCCGGTTCAGCGGCTAGGCGAGCGATCTCGATCCTTGCCGACAATTGGTCGGACAGATCATTCGTTGAGCTCGCTTCGTCGAGGCGAGCGAGATCGAGTTCACTCGCCCCAGCGGCGGCGGCGAACCTCGCCGCCATGATATCCACCGCCTCGCGTGCGTCCATCACTTGATGTGTCCTGACGCCCGTGGCCCGGAAGTACTCCGCCAACTCCTCTCCGATAGCTTGCGGTTGCGGCTTGGCGAGAATGAACCCTCCGCAGGGCCCTGGACGCATCCTGCCGAGACCACGTCTCTCGAGCAGGCCTACGGCCTCACGCGCAACCGACCTGCCAACCGAATAGCGCTCGGACAACTCACGAAGGGACCCGAGCGCACCACCAGGCGCCAGGCGCCTCGACACGATGTCATCTTCAATACGCCTAGCCAGCGCATCGGCGAGCTGTGCGGAGGACTCGAGCTCGCGCGTCGAAGCAGCATAAATGCGTTCCGCGGCTGTCATACCCTATAAACGCCAGATGCTTCGCTGGGGTGGATTCAGGGGGCACTCGGCCCGACCCCACCCCCACTCTCCCAATTATCAGCACTATTTCCCACCGCGTCACCCCTTCAGAACCGATAGCGCAATTATCAGCACTATTTTCGCTCGCGCCACCCCTTCACAATCATTTGGCGGATCAGGATCAGGCAGACCCCGGAACCGAGTTGTGCACCAAGCGCCTGTCGGGAAGTGAATGCCGCGAAGCGCACGTCTGCGATTGCGAGCGCTCCAGGCAGCCTAGTCCTACATGTCACACAGCTCAATACCGCACTTGCAACACGTTGGTCCGCCACCGCCACCCGCACATCAACACGACAGTCGTGGCGAGCGGCGCCAGGCTTTTCGAGCGACAAGAATATCAGGGCATGACTTGGATGTGACGTTAGCGCGCTGACCAGCTGTAGGCCGGCTGGCACCTCGTCGCAGCTGTATGACTCAAATTGGGGGGGTACACATGTGCGCAAGAAGACATGCCTCGGCGTTAGCCGCGATCAGTGCTGCAGTGTGGCAGGCCTCAGCCACCGTTGCCGCGGCCCAGGAAACCACACCAGCCGGTTCTCAAGCCCCAGGCCCTACACAAGGTGAGACGGCGCCGAATCAGTTGCAAGAAGTGGTCGTCACCGCAGAGCGCCGTGCAGCCGACCCCCAACAGACACCGATCGCGATTTACCCGAAGTCGGGAGCAGAACTCATCGATCTGCACCTCGACACCATCAGTAGTCTGCAGACCGCGATACCCGCTTTCACGAGCGCCGACAGTTCTGGGCTCTTTAGCGCCATTAACATTCGCGGCATGGGCAACTCCTCCATCAACCCGGCCATTACTGTCGGTGTGGCGGTGTTTCGCGACGGGATTCTGATGGGGGAGACGATCGGACAGAACGAAGCGCTCTACGACATTCACGACATCTCGGTACTCGAGGGTCCGCAGGGCACTTTCGTCGGTGCGAGCTCGACCGCCGGTGCGGTGCTAATCACCACGAACGACCCGGTGATCGACGGTGGCGTGCGCGGCTACGTAAAGGCGCAAATCGGCAACTACACTGATAACCAGCTGCAGGGGGCGGTCAACCTACCTGTGAGCGATACATTTGCGGCGCGTCTCGCTTTCAATGTAGTCCGGCGCAATAGCTTCTCACGCAACTTCGGGTCTGTGTTCGCCGATGCAGGCTCAAGCACCGACCCGGGGCATCTGGATGAGTCGGACGCACGAGCGAGCCTGCTATGGCAACCCTCGTCCTCTTACCGGGCGGTGGCAAAACTGGAATACAGCTACATCGACACGGGTGAAACCGACGCGTTACCCAACCCCTATACCTACAGTGAACTTTTCGGTGCGGGCCCGCAGTCCAATGGTGTTGAAGCGGGATGCTCGCTCGGAGGGCCACTTAACGCAAACCAGGTGGTCTGTCCGCTGCCGGGGACCGTGCAGCACTCGCAGTTCTGGTACCCTGGAGAGACGCCCTTCGAGCTGCACTACGCGCCCGAAAATAGCAATGCCGCTCTGCACTGGTACACCTATCGCTTTTCACTGAAGCAGGATTTTACGTTCGGTAACGGCATCGATTTACGGTCTCTCACTGGGTTCAACAAGATGGACTACGTGTGGACCCCGAACGTCAGTTACAGTCCTGCTAACGCAGGCTGGGGTTACCACCTATTTCCCAGCGACGAGTACTACACCCAGGAGTTCGACTTGATCTCGCCGACCAGCGGCGGTTTCTTCGACAAGGTGAACTGGCTCCTTGGTGCATTCTATTACTATCGGTTTACTCCGGTTTACATCAACAATTTGTCAGTGCCGCCCCCCTACACGACTGGAACGCTGCCGAGCATCGATCTCACCATCAGCAATCTTGCAACTGCGCGCACCTGGGCGGCCTTCGGCCAGATCAACTGGAAGCTCAACGATACCCTGCAGCTCGGGTTCGGTTTAAGAGAGAACTGGGACAACAACTTCAGTACCCAAGACCAACCGGGATCGAACGCGGTGCCTTTCACCCCAGCGCTCGCGAAATCGGGTGCAGGAGTGTATCTCATCAACTACTGCGGCCAGCCCGGCCCTCCCTTTGTCGCACCTTTCTGCGCGGCCAATGGACTGGCGAGCGGCACGCCAACGTATTCCCTCATCTTTCCCATACAATCGCGTGGGCAGTACTCCGACAGCACACCGACCGGCAAGGTTGACCTGACCTGGACACCGGTTCCGGGACAAAATTTCTACGCGTTCTACGCCCGCGGATACAAATCCGGTGGCGCGAACACCGGGTCGCTGGATCATCCGACCTGGGCGCCCGAGCATGTGAATGACTATGAATTGGGCTGGAAGGGTCGCCTGTTTGATGGACACATGCTCGCGCAGGTCGGTGCCTACTACTACGACTATCGAAACATGCAGTATCAGGTCTACGACACCACGGCGGACAGTGATACGACCACCGGCTCCGTCGTCGTGAATCTCGCACCCACCACGATCTGGGGATTCGAGATCTCGGAACAAGCGCGCCTGGGCGCTTTGGGTGTCAACCTAGGATTTTCCTACAATCACTCAAGTCTCGGAAACGTCCAGACGCTCGATAGCTCGAGGCTTCCCGGGGCCTTTGGCAGTCCGATTGCTCACCCGCAGTGTCTTCCCGGACACAATTACCCTGCATCGGCACCCTGCTTCGACTACACGCCGTATCTCACGAACATCAGCGGCGAGGAGAATCCCTACGCCCCGAGAATCACCGCGAACGTCAGCATCGACTACCTCCTGCAGCTCGGCGGCGACCACCAACTCGATCCCCGGATTACGTACTCGCACACTGATCACCAGTACGCATCAATCTTCAACACTCCCTATAACGAGATGCAGGCACGTGATCTCTGGGGTGCCAGCATCGCTTGGATTGCTGGACCCTGGGTTGTCCAGCTGTACGGGCTCAACCTGTCCAATGACACTTACATTATTGGAGAGAACGGCAGCGTCAATTACGGCGCACCGCGCCAGTACGGCGTGAGCGTGATGCGCAATTTCTGAATGCTCGAGACACGGTCGAGGGAATACCGAAAAGGCGGTCGCCAACGGCGACGCGTCATTGCCATCTCTTGGCTCGAATGACTGCTTCTCGATAATGCCCACGTACGTACCAGTAGCAGGCTGCCGGCACCCAAGCGAGGAGCGCAGCCACGACAAGCGCATAGCGCAGCTTGCCTTCATCGTGAAACACGACATCGGTGAGCAGCGCAATCGCCGTTGGCCCGATTCCCGTGCCCAGCACGTTTGCGGTAAATAGATAAAGCGCGGTCACACGTCCACGCATCTCGTTCGGCGTGACGATCTGAAGCGCGGCGGACATCGGTGCCCCCACCGACGCGACGACGACATTGCTGACGGCGGCCATCGCCACCGCGAGCCCGGGAGATGGCATCAATGGCCCGAGAGCAGACCACGGAATTGCCAGCGTTGACGCCCACGCAGCAACGCGCATGTTTGCATCGTCAAAACCGCGCGCCGCTGAGCGCTCAGCGAACCAGGCCCCGAGCATGAGGCCGACTGGAGATGTCAGAACGCCCACCAGGCCGAGAACATAGCCGGTGTGAACAGGGGTCCAGCCATAGGTCCGCTGATAAAATGCGATGCTCCACGCCACCGTACCCGAATGAATGATAGTGCTGGTCCCGAGGGCACAGAACATCGGCACGTAGCATCGTCGATGTGCGAAAACGAATCTCGCAACACTCGACCAACCGACACCGGTCGCCGATGCTCCCGAGCGTATGCGCCCACGGCGCGGCGGCTCCGCTACGGTGAACATGAGGGCTGCGATTGCGAGTCCCGGCAGCCCCACGGCAAAGAACACCATCTGCCAGTTGTGAATGGTCCCGATGA
>Ga0335085_10003540_pt1 | contig 26884 bp, 25 predicted proteins | sample Lox_Sample_45_FD_206712 | JGI IMG/M metagenome (GOLD analysis project Ga0335085, IMG submission 206712) | Soil microbial communities from Loxahatchee National Wildlife Refuge, Florida, United States - Lox_Sample_4.5 | ecosystem: Environmental > Terrestrial > Soil > Wetlands | place: USA...
AAGCAAGCCAAGGCGGCGTATGCGAAGCTTCTGACACCAAGTAATGTGGGACAGGATATCCCGGTCCCGTCCTATCCAAATTCCCGACGCGGGACAACTTTCGCGAGATAGTTTGCCGATCACAGACGGCGCTCCACCCGCGTGATATACCCAGCAAGTCCCTTTCTCCAGTCCGGACTCGTCCACGATTCGATTCATGGGTGAGGGCGAGTCAATGTCTCGTGTTGGGTGTTATTTTTCCTTTCTGCTTCTGGCCACAGCCGTCCTGGCGCAGGACACTTCCAGCGGAGCAATCCGCGGGACGGTGAGTGATAGCGCCGGGGCACGCATCGGTGCAGCCAATGTGGTGCTGGTGAACACAGCCACCAACTTCCGCTACTCCGCCGCCAGCGACGTGAGCGGCCGCTTTGTCTTCGACCTGCTCGCACCAGGAGAATATTCCGCGCGCGCCGACTCGCCTGGAATGTCGCCGCAGACCACGCCCCGCCTGCGGGTGGACGTGGGCGGCACGACCGAGTTGACATTCCGACTGGCCGTCGCCGGGGCCAGCGAGACGGTCACGGTTTCAGGGGAACCTCCGCTGATCGAAAGCCAGCCCAGCGGCATTTCGACTTTGATTGACGAACGGGCGATCAACGAGCTTCCGCTTAACGGAAGGCGCTACACCGATCTTGCCTTGCTGACGCCCGGAGTCACGCAGGACCCACGTGGGCTCACCTCGGGCTCGAATGGCTTCGGGCGCTCATCCATTCTTCCCCGCCAGACCCGCGAGCACCGCCTGCATCTGGCCGAGACCCTAAGTATGGATGGCAAGAGAAACTCCTGGAAGTGTGGCGGCGACGTGCTCATGACATGGATCTATAACTTCTTCCCCTCGTTGAGCGGCGGAGAGTACATCTTCGACCCTATCAAGGTGAATCCGTTCACCTTCGAGATCCAGGAGGCCGGCCTCGAACTCACTCCCCTGCGGGCCTACGCGCATCAGGTGCCGCACTACTATCTGCAGAGCTTTGGCCCCGCAGTTACTCATCCCGACACGAACGAGTACGCGGGATTTGCGCAGGACACGATCCGGGTCTCTGACCGCCTGGCCCTGAGCCTGGGCGCACGCTATGACCTGCAGACGTTTACCACGAAGGGCTTGCAGGCGAATCCATTGTGGCCGGACGCGGGTCGGGTGCCCTACAACACCGGTAACTTTGCGCCGCGCGTGGGGCTGGCATATTCAGTCGGGAACGAGCGTCCGCTGGTGATTCGCGCCGGGTTTGGAATCTTCTACACCCGCATTCCTCAGATCTACAATTCCGCGGTCCAGAGCGACAGCGGGTTGGCGGGAAATTTTCTCTTTCTCAACAACAATAATTTCTTCGACCACCAGGTATTTCCCCAATATCCCAATCCGCTGGTGAACTGTGCGGTGAATGCCACGAATTGCCAGTTGCCCTCCGGTCTGGCGCAACTCGAGCAGGCCGATGTCTCAGCGTTTTCGCACAATTTCAGGACTCCGCCGGTGCAGCAGGCCAGCCTCAACGTGGAGCGCGAAATGGCGCATCGCATGTCGGTGGGCGTTTCCTACATGTACGTGCATGGCGTGGACCTGATCCGCGCGCGCGACGTGAATCTGCCGCCGCCGGTGAACGTCTCTTACCCTGTGTATGATCCCTCCGGGACAAATTTTCTGGGCACGTATTACGACGTTGACTCCTTTTCAACGCTTCAGGCCACGCGCTCGCTGACTTGCCCCTTTCCGCCCTGCGTTAATCCACGGGCACGCCCCATTCCGCAGCTTGGGTCGATCAACGTCTTCGAGAGCGCAGCCTCGAGCGTTTACCATGGCGCGACCCTCTCCATTCGGCGTCGCATGACCAGCGGTGTCTATTTCATGCTGGCGTACACCTTCGCGCACGCCATCGACGATGGCCAGGATGCGCTGGTGGCGGGCCGGCCGGCAACGGTGCAGGACTCCTACGTGCCTGACTTAGAAAAGGGCCCTAGCGTTACCGACCAGCGGCAGCGCTTCGTCTTCTCTTTCGTGCTGCTGCCCAAGCCTTTTTACCGCGATCATGAGTGGCTGGGACTGTTTTTCAACAACTGGAAAGCGCCCGGCGTGTTCACCTACGGCAGCGGCCGGCCGGTCAGCGCCACCGTGACCGGCGACGCCAACCATGATGGCAATAACAGCAACGACCGGCTTCCGGGGCTTTCCCGCAACTCCCTGGTCGGACCGGACTACGCCACTACCGACATGCGCCTCACCCGTCGGCTGTATGCCGGCGACCGTCAAATTGGAACTGATGGCTGAATCCTTTAACCTGCTGAACCGCGACCACCGGCGCGTGCAAATCACACAGGACGGCTTTCAGAGTAACTCCGCGCAGTTCGTACAAACCGATAAGACCATTGGAATCAACATCTTTCCGGCTCAGTACCGCGTACCGTCCAGCTTTCTCCGGGCCACGGATCTTACGCCCCCCCGGCAGATTCAGCTGGCCCTGAAGCTGATTTTCTAGGGACGAACCGTTCCATCGATGACAGCTATTGGCATTTTCTCTGCACGAAATTGCCACATACCACTTGACTTGCCGTGGGAACCTTGCAATAACTATCCCCGTCCAAACGGGACCGGTTTGGGGGTGTAGTTCAGTTGGCAGAAGTTAGACTTCAAGAGGGCGAGTCCCTCGAAAATGCATTACGCCGCTTTAAGCGCAAGGTGCAACAGGAAGACATCATCAAGGAGGTCAAGCGTCACTCCTTTTACCTGAAGCCAGGCGAAAAAAAGCGCGTGAAGGAAGCGCTGGCGCGCAAGCGCAGCCGGAAAAAAGCACGTAAAGAGCAAGATTAAGGTCCATGGGCTGCCACGCCAAGTGGTGGCCCATTTCCTTGTTCGCAAGAGATTGTCAAACATTGTAAAGAGTAATCCATGCCGCAAAGGCGGCATGGCGGGCCGAGTCCAGGGGAAATTATCCAGGTCGTAGTTTGAGGGGGCAACGATCCTGAGTCCACGCGTCGCGCGATTCGTCTGCGAGGTCTTGGGGAATGGGCTGAAGGGAGCATCTCTCAATGGAATTTCAGGACAAGGTATTGAAGTGCATTGACTGCGGTGCGGATTTTATCTTCACAGCGGGCGAGCAACTGTTCTTTCACGACAAGCAGTTCAAAAACGAACCCAAACGCTGTAAGGCTTGCAAGACGAAACGGGTATCAGTACTAGGGGCGGCGCCTTCCGGGCCAGGCAACGGCTTCGCCAAGGTGGAAACGCGCACCACGTGCTCGGAGTGCGGCAAAGAGACCACTGTGCCTTTCAAGCCGACGCAGGGGCGTCCGGTGTTCTGCCGGGAGTGTTTCCAGCAGAAGAGGCAAGTAGCCTCGGCTTGAGGTTGAACCAGAATTGGTAGGCGATTCCCGAGTCGGCGGCCAAGCTCACCTTCCTCCCGCTTCCCGATTCCAAGGCGAATCTCGTCTGCCCGCGGCGGCGTCCGCGTGGCGAGCAGACGGTTCCTCGTCTTTTCCAGCGAGTCCAGGAAGTTGTGGAAGTGCGGCGCCTTTGCAAACTGTGCCACAGGCTCCTTCTGTACTGCGTCGAAGCATTCCGCCACCTGCGCTACTATAGAAGGGTGGCGACTTTCTATGTGGCGAATTTCGGCTGCCGGGCTACGCAGGCAGACGGTGCCGCCATCGAACGCCAGCTGCGGGAGCGGGGTCTGGAGCGTGCGGAAGAGCCTGCCGCAGCTGGACTCGTGGTTCTCAACACCTGCACCGTGACCGCAGCGGCTGACCAGGACGCCCGCGCCGCCATCCGCCGCATTCACCGCAAGAACCCAGAAGCCCAGATCGTGGTCACCGGCTGCTACGCGCAACGCGCGCCGCAAGAAATCGCCGCTCTGCCCGGCGTAAGCCAGGTGATCGGCAATTCGCATAAGCACCAGCTGGCACAACTCGCGGTCGGGCTCCTGACCTCGGACCTCAGACAGCGGCCGGCTCATTCCACATTCGTTCCACTCGAGCGTCTTACCGCTGATGTCCGAGGTTCGAGGTCCGACGCGCGCAGTCCGATCTTCGTTTCCGACATCTTTGCCCATACCGAACTGCAGGCTGCGCCGGTCTTCGATGCCGCGAACGAGCGTACCCGTCCCAACTTGAAAGTGCAGGATGGTTGCGACAACCGCTGTTCATTCTGCGTGATTCCCTCGGTCCGGGGACAGAGCCGTTCGCTGGAGTTCGGCGAGGTCATTCGCGAGGTCAAAGCATTAGTGGGCGCTGGCTATCGCGAAGTGGTGATTTCGGGCATCAACCTGGGCCGGTGGGGGAGAGATTTAGACGGCAGGCCTCAGCCGTCAGTCCCCGGGAAAAAAGGCCAACGACCAACGACCAACGGCCAACAGCCAGGATTCGAAGATCTCGTCCGCGCCATCCTCTCCGAAACCGAGCTGCAGAAGCTGCGCATCAGTTCGGTCGAGCCCATGGACTGGAGTGACGAACTTATTCGCCTGATGGCCACCTCTCCCCGCATCGCCAAACATGCGCACGTGCCGTTGCAGTCCGGCAGTGACGCTGTGCTGCGCCGGATGCACCGCAAGTATCGTCCCTGGCACTATCGGGAAAAGGTTGAAAAGATTCGCGCCGCCATGCCTGCGGCAGCGATTGGAGCGGACGTGATGGCAGGCTTTCCCGGCGAAACCGAGGCAGAATTCGAGGAAACTTGCCGCTTCATCGGAGACCTGCCTCTCACTTACCTGCACGTCTTCACCTACTCGGCGCGCCCTGGAACTCCGGCTGCCGCCATGGGCAAGCAGGTTCCTATACACGTCGCCCGCGAGCGCAACCGCGTTCTGCGCGATCTGGCTTCAGGGAAAAAGCTGGCTTTCATGAGCGGCTTTGTCGGCCGGCGGATCGAAACCATCACACTGAATATTTCTGGCGCAGACCCGCAAGGTGAATATACCGAAGGACTCACCGACAACTACCTGCCTATGAGGGTGTCAGGAAATCACGCAGCCAACCGATGGATTCAGACCCGGGTGGAGCGAGTGTCAGAGGGCGTCCTGCGGGGAATCGCCGGCCAGCGTCTCCACGATTAGGCACACTGGCTGAGGCGATGCCTTATCATTTTTTGGCAATCAGCCGGCCCGCAATCTTGTCGTACTTGCTCTGGGCCAGGATGTGACGCGTGACGAGTTGGTCGGGGGTGTCGTAAGGACGCCCCGCGATGATTTTGTCCGCATCCGGGCCGCTCACTCCCGGCAAGGTGATTAATTGCTCGCGGGTCGCCGCGTTCACGTCGAGCGGCTTGTCGCGGCTCCAGCCTTCACGCATTCCCGCTGCCACTGCCTTGGCATCGACTTTCAGTTCGGCGGTCGCCTGGGCAGTCTTCTCTTTGAGCGCTTGAGGGTTTTGCCTGGAAGTGCAAGCCGTGAGTGCAGCCAGCAAAACCATCGCAACCAGAGAGAAGCCTCGGGGAAAGCGCATGTCCATTGACCTCGGACTTTTGATGAATTCTCCGCTCTGCCAGTTGGCCGGGAAGGGCTGCCGCGAAGTAAACACGCGCGTGGCCTGCGATCACCAGAAGTTCCCCTATCGGTCCCACTCGGCTGAAATTGGTGAGCCATCGTCCGCCCAGAAGAACGTCTCTTTGCGTAGCAATGCCTCCACCCCTCGCAGTACCTCGTTGCCGCTGCTCTTGGTGACTGCGCCTCTATAGCCGGCGTTACGGGCCTCCCGGGCCAGTTGCCGGGACACTTCCTGAACGCTGATCAGCAACATGGGGAGGCGCGGGTGTGCTCTAGCGATGGCAGGCGCCGCCTGCAGTCCGGTCATGACCGGCATACTCAAATCCATTACCACAACATCGGGGTGGAGTTGCTCGACCTTTGCAATGGCTTCGACCCCGGTGCTGGCATCACCGCACACCTGCCAATCCGGCTGCTGCTCAAGGACTCGGCGCAAGAGCAGGCGAATGGTGGCATCGTCATCGGCGATCAGAATTCGGGTTGGCACGGCATACTCTCTGCCATCAGTACGCCACATACGTGCCTGCAGCACAATACAGCAAAGTACCGACCCCCGTGACCGGTCGGATTCCAGGGTGCCGGTAAAGTCTGGGTCGGACATGAGTGTCCGACCCACACCGTTAGCGGCGTCCGAAAACTTCCTTCAACAGGTTGGTGGTCTGGGCTGTGGGATCTTGGCGAATCTTTTTCTCTTCCTGGCCCAATTCGAAGAAGAGTCCGTCCAAGGCCTTGGCGACCACGTAATGGCTGATGTCTAAATCCTGATTTTTCGCAAAGGGGATGGCTTTGTATTGCGAGACCAGGGCGTTGTATTGCTGGGTTACGCCGTTATTAGCCATCGTCTTCTCCACCACCGGCCGGAAGGCGGCCGTGAGTTGCGGCGTGGTCTCTTCCTTGAAGTAGTTGGTGGCAGCGGTGTCGCCGCCGGAAAGGATTCTGCGCGCGTCATCGAAGGTCATGGCGGTGATGGCATCAATAAAGATTTTCCGCGCTGCGGGAGCGGCCGACTCCGCGGCCCGATTCATACTCAGGACAAAATCGTCTATTTTCGGGCCGTAGCCCACCATGCGCAGCCCTTTTTCCAGCGTCCGCAGATTGTTGGGCATCAGAATTTTTATGTCGGGATTACCAAAATATCCGTTGGGGCGTCCGGTAATTTTCACTGACTGTTCTGCACCGATCTGAAGGGCCTGCTTCAGGCCCGAGGCGATCTTGGTATCACTGAGCGTCGCACCTCCCAGCCCGAGACGTCTCGCGATGTCTCCCACCTGGGCGTGGGACAAAGTCGTCATCAAGAAAAAGATGGAACCAAGCAACAGGCTGCGCTTCATCTTGGATCTCCTTACCGGCCACCAACCGAACCGCCTTCACATCAATGCCTGAAGAAAATCATCTGCCGGGCTAACCCAGGGCCGGGTTTTTGCACCTAAGCTCCCGACGTTACACGAAAACGTGTTGCGCGATTAACTTTTTATATTAAGGAGCACTACATGGGAAACGATGTTGAAAAAAACCAACCGAACCCGGGACAGCGACCCAGCAATCCTGGAAACCAGGCCGACCCAAACCGGCAGGATCCGACTCAGAGCGGGAAGCATGTTTACAACCCGCAGGATCCGACCACGAAAAAGCCGGGCCAGGACAGCGGCACGACCAATCGCCCTGATCGTGAAGGGTCAGAGGACGTAGAAAAGCGCCGCGCATCCTAAACGGGGCAGCGCGATCATGGGATGAAGCCACGGCGAACCTGCCGTGGCTCGTTCCGTCTTGAACTCTTTTCGCCCGGCCCCTGGCGTCGCGCCAACAAAGACCATCCGGACGAGGGACCGCGGCCATGCTATACTTTTTCCCTATCTCAGTCGCCCTGTTTAGTTGACGGAGGGTTGTATCGATAAACGCTTTATCCGAACAAACGAACGCATCCGGGCGCGGGAAATCCGCGTGATTGATGACGAAGGCCAGCAGATCGGCATTTTGACTCCCTACGATGCGCTCAAGATGGCCCGCGAGAAGAACCTGGATCTGGTCGAGATTTCGCCCACCGCGACTCCTCCCGTATGCCGCATCATGGATTATGGGAAATATCTGTACCAGCAGGAAAAGAAGGAACGCGAGGCCAAGAAGCATCAAAAAGTAATTGTGGTGAAGGAAGTAAAGTTCCGCATCAATGTGGACGACCACGACTACCAGACCAAGAAGAACCACGTTCTGCGCTTCCTCGATGAGGGAGACAAGGTCAAGGCGACGATTTTCTTCCGCGGACGAGAGATGACGCGCACTAACCTGGGACGCGAAATCCTGGAACGGCTGATTAAAGATATCGCCGACAAGGGAATGGTGGAGTTCCGCCCGCGACAGGAAGGCAATACGCTGCACGCCATCCTGGCGCCCAAGAAAGATGCCGGACAGAAACAGCCCGCACAGTCGCAACCCGTTCCAGGCCGGGTAAACCAGGCGTAGGAATCTGAGAAGCTCTTCGCAAGCACTGGCATTAGCCACGTCGGAAATGCCGCTTTGGTCAGACGCTAAGTGCCGATTGCTGAAACTGAGGATTTATGCCCAAGTTGAAAACACATAAGGGTGCCGCCAAGCGCTTTAAGAAGACGGCGACTGGCAAGGTCAAGCGCCATCATTCGCACTTGCGCCATATGTTGACGTCCAAGGACAAGAAGCGCAAAGGCAAGCTGCGCCAGGCCGTCCTGGTCAGCGACGCGGATACACCCAAAATCAAACGAATGATCCCGTACTAGAAAGTTTCTGTCTGTCTTGTGTGGCTGCGGGCGACTCGTCCGCGAAGGGCCGCAATAAGATCTGTGCCAGCGGCCCGGGCGTGTGAAGAGGCAACCAGACCTTCAAGTCTCCTACCTCCAGCCGCCATAACTTGAAATTAAAAAGGAGCTACCCATGCCTCGTGTAAAACGGGGAACCAAACGCCGCGCCAAGCGCAAGAAGATACTCGACCGCGCCAGCGGCTATTTCCTCACAAAATCCAAACTCTACAGGTCCGCTAAAGAAGCGGTCGAGCGCGGGCTCAAGTTTGCCTACTCGGGACGCAAGCAGAAGAAGCGCCAATATCGCTCGCTCTGGATCGTGCGCATCGGCGCTGCCGCCCAGTTGAACGGGATGAGCTACAACCAGTTCATTCACGGGCTCAAAAAAGGCGGCGTGGAACTGGATCGCAAGATCCTGGCCGACCTGGCAGTGAATGATCCCGGCGCGTTTAAGAGCCTCGCCGAGCAGGCGAAGGGCGTTCTCGGCGGGACTTAAAAAGCAGCTTCCAGCTCTTAGCTTCTGGCTTGTGGCTTTTGCTATGGCCAATGCGCCTGGGTTGGTTTGTGGAAGGGCACGACTTCAAGTCGTGCCACCAGTCGTCCAAAACCAGTCCGGCTTTAGCCGCTGGGGTTTGCTGTTTCTTGTCGCTGCTCATTTGTTGGCAACCGGGATAATTTTCGGAAGAAAATCGTGGCATACACCGTTTCTAGACTCAAGAATCACTCCGCGGCTGCGCTGGACAAAGCCTCCAATGCCCTGCTTACAGCGCTTGAACATGAGTCGAAGGCAGTCAAGAACGAAGACGATTGGAAAGCATTTCGAGATCGTTGGCTGGCTCGCAAGAGTGGAATTGTGACTCTGGTCAATGACCTTTGGCTGAAAGCGGCGCCTACAGATGCAAAACGCAATGCGGGTGTGCGTGTAAATGAGCTGAAAGGGCGGGTGGAGCTAGAGGTTGAAAGGGCGAAGAAAAGATACGAAAACCTCTCGATCATCAGGAATGCGGTTTCGACAGTTTTCCTCGACATAACGCTTCCCGGCAACCGCCGTCCTCTCGGCTCCGAGCATCCCGTGATCAGGACCATGCACGAGATTGTCTCCGTCTTCCGCAATCTCGGCTACTCGGTCGAGGAAGGCCCGGTGATCGAGACCGACTACTACAACTTCGAGGCGCTGAATTTTCCGCCCAACCATCCGGCGCGCGATACCCAGGACACGCTGTTCATCGCCAATCAGGAAGCGAAGCCGCAGCGCGAGCGCCTGCTGCTGCGCACCCATACTTCGCCGGTGCAGATTCGCACCATGGAAAAGATGAATCCGCCAGTCAGGATTGTGATTCCGGGCAAAGTGCACCGCAACGATCCTCCGGACGCGAGTCACTCGCCCATGTTTCACCAGGTCGAAGGGCTGGCGGTGGACGCGAACATTACTTTTTGTGATCTGAAAGGCACGCTCGACCATGCCATGAAGGCGCTCTTCGGATCGAGTGTGAAGACCAGTTTCCGGCCGTCGTTTTTTCCCTTCACCGAGCCCAGCGCGGAGATGATGGTGTCTTGTTTTATTTGCGGGGGCAGCGGCCAGCGCGGGTCAGAGCCCTGCCGTCCCTGCAAGCAGACAGGATGGATCGAGATTCTGGGCTGCGGCATGGTGGATCCGAACGTTTACGGTTTCGTGGACTACGATCCCAAGAAAGTTTCGGGATTTGCTTTCGGCATGGGCGCCGACCGTATCGCGATTCTGAAATACGGGGTAGATGACATTCAGTTGTTCTTCAACGGGGACGTGAGATTTCTGGAGCAGTTTGGATGAGACAGTCGTCGGTCGTCAGTCGTCGGCCCAAACCAAAAGCCAGAGGCTAGAAGCTAGAAGCTGAATGAAACTTTCTCCTGCATGGCTGCGTGAGTTCGTGGACGCCAAGGTGGACGACCGCCGCCTGGCCCATGACCTCACTGCGGTTGGCATCGCGGTTGAGGGCACCAGCGGCGAAGGGAAGAATGCCGTCTTCGAGATGGAGATTGGCACCAATCGTCCCGATGCCATGAACCACTACGGTGTCGCGCGCGAGGCTTCGGTGATCTACAACCTGCCGCTGCGTGCCGTGGACTCGAAGCTTCCGGCGGCGCCGGGCAACTCGGATTTTGCCATCGAAATCGCGGACCAGGTCGGCTGCGCCCGTTATACGGCTCGCATCGTTCGCGATGTAAACGTCAAACCATCTCCCGACGCGATAGCAAATCGCCTGCTGCTGGTCGATCAGCGCCCCATCAATAATGCCGCTGACGCTACCAACTACACGCTGTGGGAGATGGGACATCCCACTCATGTCTTCGATCTCGATCTGCTCGCCGGCGGCAAAATTCTGGTCCGGCGGGCCTTTAGCAGCGAGACCCTGAAAACGCTGGATGGCGTCGAGCGCAAACTTACTCCGGAAGATCTGGTCATCGCCGATGCCGTGAAACCGGTCGCGCTGGCTGGCGTCATGGGTGGATTCGACACCATGATCACCGCGAAGACAAAAAATATCCTGATCGAGTCGGCCTGGTTTGATCCGGCCACAGTGCGGAAGACGGCGCGGCGCCACGGGTTGCACACGGATGCGTCGCATCGCTTCGAACGCGGCGCAGATTTCGAGGCCACGACCAAGGCTTGCGACCGGGTGGCCGTGCTGCTCCTCGAATCAGCTGGAGGCAAACTGGACGGCGGCGCAATCGACGTAATCGCCCGCCAGGTTGATCTCGCGCCCGTTGCCCTGCATCTTTCGGAAGTTCATCGCATTCTCGGAGAGAAACTCGAGACCAACGAAATTTTCCGCATCCTCCAGCAGCTGGGTTTTGAGTTAATGCCGGAAAGGGGTGGCGATCCTGATTTCACTGTCCACATTCCGAGCTGGCGTCTGGATGTGGAACGCGAAATCGATCTGGTGGAAGAGATTGCGCGCCTGCATGGCTACGACAAATTCGCCAATACCCTGCCCGCGTATGCCGGCGCGGTGGTGGAAGCGCCTGATGCGGAGAAAGACCACAAGCTCCGAACTTCGCTGCTGGCGCTCGGCTATGACGAAGCCGTGTCGCTGACATTTATCTCGCATGAAGATGCAGAAACATTTTCTTCGGTTCCGGTGGTCGAGTTGGCCAATCCTCAGAGCGAAGAAGCGTCGGTGATGCGGAGTTCGCTGGTGCCCGGCATGCTCAGCATGCTGGCCTATAACCTCAACCGCGGTACGGACCATGTGCGCCTGTTTGAAGCCGGCAGCATTTTCGAAGCAACCGATGGCGGAACGGCTGAACCTAAACGCATCTGCATGGGCGCCACGTCTCCACCTTCGCAAACGGCGCAGGGATGGGGCGCAAGTGATGGAGGCTTTTTTGATCTGAAGGGCGATGTGGAGAACCTTGTGCACGCCTTTCAACACAGATCTTTGACGTGCGATGCGCAAACCTCCGACTACTATCATCCCGGACGGTCGGCGCGGGCCCTGATGGACGGTGCTCTGGTGGCGCAGTTTGGGCAGATCCATTCCGACGTTGCCGCCGCACGTAAACTGCGGCAGAGCGTTTTTGTGGCGGAGATTTACCTCGACCGGCTTTATCCCCAGGGACTGCGCATGATTCGCTATCAGCCCCTGCCCCGCTATCCTGCAGTGGGGCGGGATTTTTCGTTTGTCTTCGACGACGGGGTTACATTTGAGAAGATTCAGGAGGCTATCATCGGCCTCGGCTTAGCCGAGTTGCGCAGCTTTGCTCCGGTTGAGATTTTCCGCGGAGGCAGCATTCCTGCTGGCAAGTACTCTCTACTGCTGCGGGCGCGGTTCCAGTCGGCTGAGCGTACGCTGCGGGAAGAAGAAGTGGCGCAGTGGTCGGCGCAAATCATCAAAGCGCTGGAAGGTCTGGGCGGAAAGCTGCGGGCATAGCGAAAAGTAGCAATTTGGTTCTTGTACACTACTGGTGTGCGCATTTTCTTCGGCGTGAGTTTCCTCGCCGCAGCGGTCCTAGTTGCAGTTGCTACATCTGCCGCGCCCGAAAAACCAACTCCTACTTTCTATAAAGATGTTCTGCTCCTGCTCCAGGACCACTGTCAGAGCTGTCATCGTCCCGGCGAAGTTGCTCCTATGTCGCTGGTGACGTATAAGCAGACCCGGCCCTGGGCGGCCGCTATCGCGAAATCGGTGCAAGGGGGAATGATGCCGCCGTGGTTTGCCGATCCGCGATTCGGCCACTTCTCCAACGATCCTTCACTTACGCCGCAACAGATTGCGACGATTCTGGCGTGGGTACAGGGTAGCTCTCCAGCCGGAAATCCGCATGACGCGCCCCCGCCTCGGCACTGGGCTCAAGGCTGGAACATCGCGCTGCCCGATGTCGTGTTGCCAATGCCCACACCGGTCGCGATTCCGGCTGATGGCGACGTGGAGTACACCTATGAGATCGTACCTACCCATTTCACCGCAGACAAATGGATACAGATGGCGGAAGTTCATCCCTCCGGGCCGCAGTATGTGCATCATGCGGTGGTGTACATACGGCCGCCAGATTCCAGGTGGCTGCGGCATGCGCCGATCGGAGTGCCGTTTACCGCTTCGATGCTCAGCGATCCGCAGGAGCGACTGGAGGCCCACGGAACTACCAGCGACTTGCTGCTGGTGTACGCTCCCGGCAGTTCGCCGGACCACTGGCCCGACGGCATGGCAAAGTTCGTCCCGGCGGGATCAGACCTGGTTTTTCAGGTCCACTACACCACCAACGGCAAGGCTGGCAGCGACCGGACCAGCATCGGGCTGGTGTTCGCCAAGAGAGTTCCCCGGCAGCGTGTCCTCACTCTGCAACTCAACGATCACGCCTTCATCATTCCCCCTGGCGCGGACGATTTTCGCGTTGAGGTGCAGGGCACGTTGCCGCACGATGCCACGCTGCTCAGCCTGTTTCCTCACATGCACCTGCGCGGGAAACGCTTTGAGTACGACATTGTGAACCCCGACGGCTCGATCGAGACTCTGTTGCGTGTGAACTACCACTTTCACTGGCAACTGAGTTATCGCCTGGCGGAGCCGCGGCTACTGAAGGCCGGAACCAGGCTGCGCGCTTTGGCGTGGTATGACAACTCGCGCAAAAATCCGCACAATCCCGATCCGGATGCGACGGTCACCTGGGGCGACCAGACTTATCAGGAAATGATGGTTGGCTTCTTCGATGTGGCGGTGCCGGCCGATATGGACAAAGAACAGTTTTTTATGCGCGGCCAAGGTGCCCACTAAGAATTAAGAAGCAGGCAATGCGCGCAGGCTCGGAAAGACCGCGCTCTGGTCGTTTGTCTGTTGTTATGTTGTGAGCTTCTGAACAGACTCAACAAACATTCCTTACTCTTGCTATCCAAACTCCCATGGCCCCCGTCTAGCAACAACAGGGCATAAGAAAAATCCAGATTGCCGATCCCCCACAGGAAATGTCAGGACGAGATACTCGCTCCGTACGAGTTCGTCCACTGATGAGAAATTTAAAGGAGTGATCGTATGCGCCGAAATGGATTCAACCACCTGGTGTTGACTGCGGTTGTGTTGGGCATGGCGACATGGAGTGCCTGTGACAAGACGAATACCGCGGCGACGTCCGCGGCTCCGGATTCCGGCGGAAAGATTCCGGTCACGACCAAATCGGAGGATGCGCGCAAGGAATTTCTGCAGGGGCGGGAGCTCTCGGAAAAACTCCTGGCCCAGGATTCGGTGCAGCATTTTGACAAGGCCATTGCGCTGGATCCTGAGTTTGCTTCCGCGGAGCTGGCGCGAGCCAATGCGGCCGGCACGGCCAAGGAGTTTTTCGAGCATTTGAACAAGGCGGTGGCCCTGGCGGACAAGGCTTCGGAGGGAGAGAAGTTGGTCATTCTCGCCAACCAGGCTGGAGCCAACGGCGAAGCGGTCAAGCAGAAGGAATACTTTGAGAAGCTGGTGGTCGCTTATCCGAATGACGAACGGGCGCATTTCAATTTGGGAGCGTTTGAATTCGGTCAGCAGGAGTATCCCCAAGCCATCGAGCAGCTGAAGAGAGCGCCGGAGCTGGCCCCAAATTATTCGCCGGCCTACAACATGCTGGGCTACGCTTACCGGCAGGCGGGCGACTACGCCAATGCCGAACAGGCCTTCAGGAAATACATCGAGCTGATTCCCAACGATCCCAATCCCTACGACTCTTACGCCGAGCTGTTGCTGAAGATGGGCAAGTTCGACGAATCGGTGGCGCAGTACCGCAAGGCGCTCATGATTGATCCGCACTTTGTGCCCTCGCACTTCGGGATTGCCGCCGATCTGCTGTATCTGGGCAAGCCGGCGGATGCGACGGCAGAGCTGCAGAAGATGGCCGACCTGGCGCGCAATGACGGAGAACTGCGGACTGCCTTGTTTGGCATGGCGGTGGTAGCTTCAGACAGCGGCAAGCTGGACAAGGCAGTGCAGGCGATGGACAAAGAATTTGCCGTAGCGGAAAAGAAGGACGACGTAGCCGCAATGGCCGCGGACCTTCAGGCGAAAGGCAACATCATCGCCGAGATGGCAAAGTATGACGTGGCGGCACAGCAATTCGACCGCTCGTTGCAGATGGTGGAACGCTCAAGCCTGTCGCAGGAGATCAAAGACAACGCGAAGCTCCTGCATCACTACAATCTGTGTGCGTTGGCCATCGGAAAAAAGGACTACGCGGCGGCGAAGACCCATGCGGAAGAATACCGCCAGGGAGTGGAGGTGTCGAAGAACCCGGCACAGTTGAAGCTTGCCCATGAACTGGCGGGCCGGATTGCTCTGGCGCAGAAAAATTACGACGATGCAATCAGGGAACTGGAGCAGTCCAACCAGCAGGATCCCCGCAACCTTTATCATTTGGGCCAGGCCTATCAGGCCAAGGGCGATGCCGCGCAGGCACAGAAGTTCTTCTCCGAGGCTGCTGGGTTTAACTCTTTGCCGGCGCTGAACTATGCCTTTGTTCGGGCCAAGGCGCAGAAGATGGCGGCAGGAATGAAAGGATAGGAGAGCAAAGCAAAGTTCTTGTCCCGGCGTCATCCTAAGGGACTTCAGTCCCGAAGGATCTTGCCTGCACCCGCAACTGGCCGACCCCAAACCGCACACCCGGTCCACGCCAGATTTTTCGCGAGCTCAGGATGACGCCGTTCATACATTCCAACAGCTCCTTCATTCCCACCGCTTCCTCTCCCCATCCTGAAGGAAACCAGGCCGCAGTGTAGGATAATGAACTGACCCTGGAACTGCTGCGCAAGGACCGGGCAAGACAATCGCATGCCAACTGCATATCTCGAAGAAGTGAATCCTTGGGAAGCGCAGGTTGCGCGTTCCGACGTGGCCGCGCAGAAGCTTCAGCTCGACGAGGGCTTGTGGAAAATACTGCGCGAGCCGAGCCGGGAATTCATCGTGCACATCCCGGTCCAGTTGGATAATGGGCATCTGGAGGTGTTTACCGGGTTCCGGGTACAGCATTCGATCGATCGCGGGCCGGCCAAGGGCGGCATTCGCTATACGCCTAACGTCACCCTGGACGAGACGCGTGCCCTGGCAAGCTGGATGACGTGGAAATGTGCGGTGGTCAACATTCCGTTCGGCGGCGCGGCCGGAGGAGTAATTTGCGACCCTGACCGCATGTCCAGGCGTGAACTCGAGAGGCTTTCGCGCCGTTACACCTCGGAGTTGATGGAGGTACTGGGACCGGAAAAGGATGTTCCCGGACCCGATATCAACACCGACGAGCAGGTCATGGCCTGGATCATGGATACCTATTCCATGCACGTCCATCACACCGTCACTGCGGTGGTGACCGGCAAGCCCCTCGAACTAGGCGGGTCGCACGGGCGGATCGAGGCTACGGGGCGCGGCCTGATGATTGTCTGCGATGAAGCGGTCAAGCGCCTGGGCATGAGCGCCGATCGGGCCCGAGTGGTGATTCAGGGCTTCGGCAATGTAGGTTCGAATGCCGCGCGTCTCATGCGCCGCAGGGGATATAAGATTGTCGGCGTCTCAACCAGTAAGAGTGGCTTGTACAACAAGAATGGTATTGATATTGAGGCTCTCTCCCTGCATTACCAGCGCGAGCGCACCCTGGAGGGCTATCCCGACTGTGAAGCGACCAGTTCTGCCGAATTGCTGGTGGCGGACTGCGACATCCTTGTTCCTGCGGCGCTGGAGAACCAGATCACCAGCCGCAATGCGGAAAAAGTGCGCGCCAAAGTTCTCTGTGAGGGAGCCAATGGTCCGACGACCGCCGAGGCCGATGAAATCCTGGTGGACAAAGGTGTGTTTGTCATTCCCGACATTCTGGCCAACTCCGGCGGGGTCACCGTGTCTTACTTCGAGTGGGTGCAGGACCGCCAGGGATATTTCTGGACGGAGTCGATGGTGAACGATCACCTGCAACACACCATGCGGACCGCCTTCGCAGAAGTTCTGAAGTACGCCGAGACCCACAGAGTCAGCAACCGCATTGCGGCGTATATGTTGGCCCTCGACCGGGTGGCCTACACGCTGCGGCAACGCGGAATCTACGCATAAAACCGGACGGTTGATGAGGCCAACCCCTTTATGGCGGCGAGTCGCGACGCTCGCGGGACGCGGCTTCGCGCTGCTCCTGGCTCTATCGGTGAGCGCCTGGGCCGCGGCCGCTTTGTATTTCGATTTGCTGTCCGGCAGCTCTCTCCGCAGCATGGGAGCCTCAAGCTACGGCATCGCCATGGTGGGAGCGCTGCTGGCTTTCCGCGGCCGTGGCAAAGGGATCGCGATTTGTCTCGCTGCATTCGCCCTGATCCTGGCATGGTGGCTCACCCTCAAACCGTCGAACGACCGGGCCTGGCAGCCCGACGTGGCCCAGACTGCCTGGTCGGAAATCGATGGCAATCACGTCACCATTCACAACATCCGCAACTGCGACTACCGCACTGAAGGCGACTACACTCCGCGCTGGGAGACCCGCTCCTACGACCTTTCACAGATTCGGGGGATGGATATTTTTCTTACCTACTGGGGCTCGCCCTGGATTGCGCATCCCATCGTAAGTTTCCAGTTCGGCGAGAACAACTACATCGCCATGTCGATCGAGACCAGGAAAGAGGTGGGGGAGCAGTATTCGGCCATCCGCGGCTTTTTCCGCTACTACGAACTCATCTACACGGTGAGCGACGAACGCGACGTGGTGCGCCTGCGGACTAATTACCGCAAGGGGGAAGAAACGTATCTGTTCCACACCCGAGCCACGCCCGAGCATGCCCGGGCCACGTTCCTGAATTATCTGAAGAAGATTAACCGGATAAGAAATCATCCGGAATGGTATAACGCGCTGACCAACAACTGCACCACCAACATCGCCGCGCTGGCGGGTGAGCCTGAATGGGACTGGCGCGTGCTGCTGAATGGGCGCGCCGACCAGATGCTTTATGAACGAGGAGATCTGGTAACGGGAAATCTTCCTTTTGCCCAACTCAAGCAGCAGGCACACATCAACGCGGGGGCGCGGGCGGCAAACGATGCCCCAGATTTCTCCCGCCGTATCCGGGAAGGGCGCGCCGGCTTTTGACACCGCGATCCACGTAGGGGCGGGTGCCCTCACCCGCCGGGCGGAGCGCAGCTCCGCCTGATCTGGGAACTCTCGGCAGACGTTGGTTCCTGCCTGGATTCTAGGCGAGCTTCGCTCGCCCGCCCGGACGAGGGCGTCCGGGCCTACGTGGGCGGTGCCGCCCATTTCTACTGCAGGACCAGTTTAAGGATGATGCCGTTGTAATCCACTACGTAAAGTTCTCCTGCCGCGTCCCGAGCGAACGATGTGAGCGTGCGGTTGGTGGCAAGCAGGTCACCACGAGTCCAGGTATTGGCGGGAGCTTCGGTCAAGCTCCATATCTTGCCCGTAAGATCGGCGAAGATGTATTTGTTCGCCAGGCTGGGGATGGCGGTGCCCGTATACACGAATCCGCCAATGACTGCGACTCCGTCGGTGTGTGGGTATTCCGTGATCGGCAGAATCTTGTTGGTCATGTCACAAGTGGTTGTACCTGGCGGGAAACAGTGATTGCCCTCCATGACGTTCCAGCCGAAGTTGCCGCCTTTCTGCAGGATGTCAACTTCTTCCCAGTTGTCCTGACCCACATCGGCGACGAACAGGCGATTGGTCACCGGCTCGAACGAAAAGCGCCAGGGATTACGCAGCCCGTAGGCGTAGATTTCGGGGAGGCCTCCGCCTCCGGCGAAGGGATTGTCGGCTGGAATCCCGTATTCCTTTCCCGTGGCAAAGGGAGGGTCAACGTTGATCCTGAGCATTTTCCCCAGGAACGTGGACAAATTCTGGCCATTGCCCATCGGATCGCCACCGCTGCCGCCGTCTCCCAACCCGATATACAGGAAACCGTCGGGGCCGAAGACCAACTGGCCGCCCTTGTGATTGGTGAACGGCTGGTTCACCACCAGCAGAACCCGCTCACTATTGGGATCGGCCGTGTTGGGGTCGTTGGGCATGGTCTGGTACTCGGCGATGATGGTCTCTCGATCGCCATCGTCCAGCGTGTAGTTCACATAAAACTTATGGTTGGTGCTGTAGTTGGGATGGAAAGCCAGTCCCAGCAGGCCCTGTTCCTGGCCGTCGAAGTTGGTCAGGCTCTGGATATCCAGAAAATTTCCGGACTGCAGGACGCCGTTTTCCAGTATCCGAATGGTTCCCCGCTGCTCAATGATGAAAAAGCGGTTGTCCCCGGGTGGCCTCTCCATACCTACCGGATTGCTGAGCCCGCTCACCACCGTGGTCAGGGCAAGCGTACCGGTGGGCGCGGTGTAGGTAAATCCGTTGGTCAAAGTGCCGCTTTGGGCATCGGTGTTGGTGACCATGACGCTGACTGCGCCAGCCGCATGGGCGGGAGTGGTGGCTGTAATCGAGGTGCTGCTCACCACTGCGACCCCGGTCGCGGACGTCCCCCCCAACTGAACGGTGGCTCCGGACAGGAACCCCGTGCCCGTGATGGTCACGGCTGTCCCACCGTTGCCTGGCCCAGAGTTGGGCGTGATCGCAGTCACCGTGGGCGCCGGGTTAGACGCTGTATAGGTAAATCCATTGGTCAAGGCACCGCTCTGGGTATCGGTGTTGGCGACCGCGACGCTCACTGCTCCGGCCGCATGGGCGGGAGTGACGGCTGTGATCGAGGTGCTGTTCACCACTGTGACACTGGTCGCAGAGGTCCCGCCCAGCTTCACTGTGGCTCCGGACAGGAAGCCCGTGCCCGTGATGGTCACGCCTGTCCCACCGTTGGTTGGTCCAGAGTTGGGCGTGATCGCGGTCACCGTAGGCGCCGGGTTAGCCGCCGTATAGGTAAATCCATTGGTCAAGGTGCCGCTCTTGGTATCCGTGTTGGTGACCACGACGCTCACTGTGCCGGCCGCGTGGGCCGGAGTGACGGCTGTGATCGAGGTGCCGTTTACCACTGCGACATTGGTCGCGGAAGTCCCACCCAGCTTCACCGTGGCTCCCGCCAGGAAACCCGTGCCCGTGATGGTCACGGCGGTCCCGCCATTGGTTGGTCCGGAGCTGGGCGTGACCGCAGTCACCGTCGGCGCCGGGTTAGGCGTTGCGTAAGTATAGCCATTGGTCAAGGTACCGCTCTTGGCATCCGTGTTGGTGACCACGACGCTCACTGCACCTGCTGCGTGGGCGGCAGTTGTGGCTGTGATGGCGTTGCTGTTCACCACGGTCACGCCGGTCGCGAGCGTCCCGCCCAATTGCACTGTAGCTCCCGCCAGAAAACCCGTGCCCGTGATGGCTATCGCAGTGCCGCCGTTAATGGTGCCGGAGACAGGCGAGATCGCCGCTACAGTCGGAGCTGGGTTATTCGGTGCGATGTAGGTGTAGCCGTTGGTCAAGGTACCGCTCTGGGCATCCGTGTTGGTAACCACGACGCTGACTGCGCCGGCGGTGTGGGGCGGAGTGATGGCCGTGATCGATGTGCCACTTATAACCGTTACTCCTGCTGCGGAGGTCCCGCCCAATTTCACCGATGCTCCCGCCAGGAAACCCGTGCCCGTGATGGTCACGGCGGCCCCGCCGTTGGTTGTTCCAGAGTTGGGTGTGATCGCAGTCACCGTCGGCGCCGGGTTAGTGGCTGCATATGTATAGCCTCCGGCCAGGGTGCCGCTTTGCGCGTCCGTATTGACGACCATGACATTCACGGCGCCGGCGGCGTGGGCCGGCGTAGTCGCCGTGATCGATGTGCTGCTCACCAGGGTTACGCTGGTGGCAGGGGTCCCACCCAGGCTTACTGTTGCTCCCGTCAGAAAGCCCGTGCCTGTGATCGTTACACTGGTGCCGCCGCTGGTGGTCCCAGTGTTGGGCGTGATCGACGCTACGCCGGGCGCCGGGTTTGACGGCGGGTTGGGGGTGGCTGCGAGACCGCCGCCGCATCCGGGTAAAAACAGAGCGAGCAGCAACAGGGAACAAACGGGCAAACAATATTTATGTGACATTAAGAAAAACTTAATCTTGGCAAGGGTGGGCCGGCCAGTCTCGTACGGGCATACCCAGGCGAATATGGGGCGGGGCACTGGTTACTGGTCCAATGTGATCTCTCTTACCGGACCTGCGTAACCTTGGAAGTTCTTCCGGGAATATTCTTGGGGCCGCTTATCGCATGAACCAAGGGTTGTACGAGCACGACGCTCGTGCCCGCACTTTGTCCCGGCGAGATTCTGTGGCAGACTCCTTGAGGCGCAAAACGATAATTTATGTTCGGTTCGATCGAAGCAGGTGGCACCAAATTCGTTTGTGGTGTGGGGACCGGGCCGGCAGACTTGAAGACGATGCAATTTCCCACGACCACGCCTGGGGCCACGCTGGCCATCGCCATTGATTTCCTGCGCGAGGAGTCCAGCGGCGAACTGAAGGCGGTGGGGATCGGATCTTTTGGACCGATCGATCTCCACAGTACCTCGCTAACATTTGGCTATGTAACCTCCACGCCGAAGCCAGGCTGGCAGAATTACAACCTGGCGGGCACGGTGCGCGATGCGCTGGGCGTGCCCGTAGGTTTTGACACCGACGTGGATGCGGCCGCGCTGGGCGAGGCCCGCTGGGGCGCGGCGCAAAACCTGACTGACTTCCTTTATCTGACCATCGGCACTGGCATCGGTGGCGGAGCGATCATCAACGGCCGCGTTCTTCATGGATTGGTGCATCCGGAGATGGGACACATCGGGGTTCCGCATGATGTTGCCCGTGACCCATTCCCCGGCGGGTGCCCCTATCACGGCGATTGCCTGGAAGGATTGGCTTCGGGACCGGCGATGCAGGCGCGGTGGGGCAAACCGGCCCAGGACCTTCCGTCCGATCATCCAGCATGGACATTGGAAGCGCACTACCTGGCGCATGGCCTGGCAAACTGGGTGCTTACGTTGTCGCCGCAGCGCATTCTGCTGGGTGGAGGCGTGTTGCGGCAGTCGCATCTGTTCGGTCGAATTCGCCAGGAACTAGTGGGATTGCTGAATGGGTATGTGCGAGCGACGGAAGTGATGCGCGACATTGACCAGTATGTGGTCCCTCCGCAACTCGGAGGCCGGGCCGGAGTCCTGGGTGGTCTGGTGCTGGCGGAGCAGGCCTATGCCAGTCTGGATCGCGAATGAGTGTGTGGGTCGGACACTCCTGTTCGACGCTTTTGACTTGGATGTTGATTCGGTTTGACTGGGTTTGACTTGGCCCGTGATTTGGGTCTGATTTACGAATCTGGGTTCAGGGTGTGTGCAAAAGCCGGAAACAATCGTCGTAGCTCTTCCAAACATCCAGGTCAAAGCGTCGGACAGGAGTGTCCGACTTGCACTTTGCAGATTCACCCGGTTATTCGGTTGTGCTGGACACGGTTTTGGGCATTTCTACCCAAGGCATGTGGCATTCATACTGTTCCAGTTCGAAACGGGCATCCGGCTCAGGGGTGTGATCGGAAGTCCGGCCACACTTCATGCAGAACCATTCCTGAGTGGCAGGGTTCCAACTGACAAATTCGTGGTTCCATCGATTCTGGACCATGCCGGCGACAGTGATCGGACTAGGGTAATGAGCTGCCTGACGCGGAGTGCGCGGCGGATCTCTTTCCGACTCGCCGCTGGTTGAGCAGAGACAGCATCTGCCGGGCTTCCGCATCCCGCGGGTCCCGGGGCGCTTCCAGTTTTGCCCTGGCGGCGGCAGGCTCCAGGACTCGCAGAGCTGGGGCGCGATAGGGCTTCTTGGCAATTTTGATGTTCTGAACCACCAAACGCACCTCCGACACGGGCCTTAGACGGGCAGTGGGCCATCCCGGGCAACTCTTTGTGAGCTGATCTTTTAGCGCAATGGACCTGCAAGAAATTGATACCGCAAAAAAACTCGGCGCAAGAAAAAGAATGATTCAAGTCGCTTTTCCGACGCCGGGCGATGGGTTCTCTTGACTGTGGAATTCGAAGAGACTGCGAGCCTGGTCCGGCAAAGATTATCTGGGGGGTGGCGTACCGCAGTTGTGCTCGAGCGTTCTCAGATCACGGCGTTTGGGGCAAGCGAGTGCCCTCAACATTTCATACCGTTTTCTGGGCTGATCGCCGAAGATCAGTTGGATGGTTCCAGAACACCTTCGGTGGTGATCCGGTTGGCCTTGCGGATTTCAGCGGCAACCTTGACCAGCGCCTCATCGGCGCGTGCCGGCCCGTCATCCGAAATCATCGAGCTGGCGGCCAGGGTAAAGAGCAGCGCGTCCTCCTGCTTGTCAAAATAAAGAACCACCTGACTGGCTGCCATGTGAAAACCTCCGGGGTTAGTCTCCGAAATCATAGGCTGGATTAGGAATGGATTGGAGGTACTCTCTTGATGCCTCCTGTTCTTCCCCAACGAGAAACACGTAGGGGCGGGTGCCCCCACCCGCCCGGCCGAGCGAAGCTCCGCTCGGATCTGAGAACCTGACAAGGCAGGCGGTGGTTTACGGCGAACTCTGGGAGGAGGCGAACTTCGCTCGCCCGCCCGGACGAGGGCGTCCGGGCCTACGTGAATCCGCCGCGCCGCCAAGATGCTACAGTTGAAGAATCAATGTCTGCTCCTGAATCCCGCTTCGTGAAGGCTTGCCAGGCTCTACCGGTCGACCGGACGCCGGTGTGGTTCATGCGCCAGGCGGGGCGGTACATGCCGGAATATCGCGCTGTGCGCAAGCAGTATTCACTGATTGAGATATGCAAGCGGCCGGAGGTGGCGGCCGAAGTGACAATCACGGCCGCCGAGGCACTGCGGGTAGACGCCGCCATCATTTTCGCCGACCTGCTGCTTCCGCTCGAGGTCATGGGGTTGCCTTTTCATTTTTCACCCGGCGAAGGCCCGGTAATCGAGAAGCCGGTGCGCGACCAGGCGGACATTTCTCAACTGCGCACCGACCGCGCCTCCGATCTGGGATACGTTGCCCGGGCGGTGCGGCTGGTGAGCAAGCACTTCGGAACAAGCCTGCCCGTGATTGGCTTCTGCGGAGCGCCCTTTACGCTGGCCAGCTACATGATCGAGGGCGGCAGCTCGCGCAATTATGTAAACACCAAGAAGATGATGTATTCCGCGCCCGCGGCCTGGGATGAGCTTCTGGGCAAACTGGTTACGGTGGTCGCGGAGTACGCGGCGGAGCAGGTGAGCGCGGGCGCGGATGCGATCCAGGTATTCGATAGTTGGGTAGGTTGCCTCAGTGTGCAGGACTATCGGCGTTATGTGCTGCCTCGCACCAGCGAACTGGTGAAAACTTTGCAGCGGGCTGGAGTGCCGATCATTTATTTTGGTACTGACAGCGCCACTCTGTTGCCCTCGATGAAGGAAACTGGCGCCGAAGTGATCGGCCTGGATTGGCGGATTCCGCTGGACCAGGGTTGGAACGTAGTGGGCTCCGGGGCGGTGCAGGGGAACCTGGATCCGGTCTTGCTCTTTGCCGATTGGAAAGAAGTCAAGGCGGGTGCGGCAGAGATTCTGCGGCGCGCGGGCGGACGTCCCGGACACATTTTCAATTTGGGCCACGGCATTCTGCCCGACACTCCGGTGGAGAACGTGAACGCGCTGGCCAGGTTTGTGCAGGAATATTGAATTGCCCGGTGATGACTGGGCCCGAGCTTGCCAGGTGCGGCGTTTCGCGGGCGAGTCGCCCGCCGCCACACCAGACCGAGGGAGTTTCGAATTTGTCTGCTGCTCAAAGAAATGCGGTTCTGCTTCTGGCCCATGGGAGTCCCGATTCTGTGGACGATATCCCGGAATTCCTGAATCAGATCACGCGCGGCCGGCCAGTTCCGCCGGAAGTGATCGAGGAAGTAAAGCATCGCTACGGACTGATTGGCCGATCTCCGCTAACTGAGCTGACTCTGCGCCAGGGCGAGTTGTTGGCCGAAGAACTGAAGTTGCCGGTGTACGTCGGCATGCGCAACTGGAAGCCATTTGTGTCGAACACGATTGCCGCCATGATGGCGGATGGTGTGGAGCGCGCGGTTGTCATCTGCCTGGCTCCGCAGAACTCGCGCACCAGTGTGGGCCTCTATCGCGCGGCGTTGAATGTCGAAGGCGGCATGCCCTTCGCCGTGGAATTCGTGGAATCGTGGCATGATCATCCGCTCCTGATTGCAGCCTTCGCTGAGAAGTTTTGCACGGGATGGGACCGAGCCTGCGCTGAAATGGGGACGCGTGTGCCGGCCATCTTTACTGCCCACAGTGTTCCTCAGCGCACCATTGCGGAAGGCGATCCCTATGAAGCCCAGTCCAAAGAAACGGCCAGCTTGGTGGCGCTGGCAGCAAGACTCGCGCCCGACGACTGGAAGTTTGCCTTTCAAAGTCAGGGCATGTCCGGTGGCGCCTGGCTTGGACCGACAGTTGAAAACACGATCCTCGAATTGAAGGACGAAGGTCATCGCGGGGTGTTTGTACAGCCCGTAGGATTTCTTTGCGATCACGTCGAGGTGCTGTATGACATCGACATCGGCTTCAAGGCGTTCGCCGAAAAGGGAGGCATGCAGTTGTGGCGCGCCGAATCGCTGAATGATTCGCGGTTGTTGACCGCGGCCCTGGCGGACCTGGCCCGGTCGCCGGTTCGAAAATGAAACGGATCGCGATTGTCGGCGGCGGAATCTCCGGACTGGCGGCGGCATTCGCCCTCGAAGAGCGCCGCCGGGCTGGCGAGGTGCTGGAGTTTGTAGTTTACGAATCGGGGCCGCGCTTCGGCGGCGTGCTGTTCACCGAGCAGGTAGAAGGTTGCCTGATCGAGGCCGGCCCGGATTCATTTCTCACGGAAAAACCCTGGGCCGCGGACCTCTGTCGCCGGCTCGGTATTGAAGACCAGATCATTGGTTCCAACGACGGCGATCGTAAAACTTACATCCTGGTGAAGGGCAGACTTGTGCCCATGCCCGATGGACTGATGTTCATGGTCCCCACTCAGCTTGCGCCGGCGGTCTTGTCATCACTGTTTTCTCCGGCCACAAAGCTGCGCATGGCGCGTGAGTGGTGGTATCCGGCGCGGGTATCGAATGGCGACGAAAGTGTGGCTTCGCTGGTGGAACGCCATTACGGCATGGAAATGGTGGATCGTGTGGCGGACCCCCTCCTGGCCGGAGTCTATGGAGGTGAAGCTTCGCAACTGAGCGTGCGCGCCGTGTTGCCCCGATTTGTCGAAATGGAGTCGAAGTATGGCAGCCTGGGTCGAGGCATGCTGGCAGCCCGCAAAAATGTCGAGCACTCGCAGGCGACGCCTCCGATTTTTTCCTCCCTCAAAGGAGGAATGCAACAGCTCGCAGAGGCATTGGTGGCCAGCCTTCCGGCGGATGCTTTGCGACCAAACTCTTCGGTGCTGGCTGTCCAAAGGCAAGATCGAGGCTGGGTTGTATCGGCGGGTTATGCTTCCGACCAATTCGATGCGGTGATCGTGGCCACCCCCGCCACGGCCGCTGCCCCGCTGCTTGAAATAGCCAGCGCCAACCTGTCCTCGGAACTCAAGGGCATCTCGTGCAGTTCCTCTATGACCGTGGCGCTGGGCTTCGACCAGGATGTACGTGCCCAATTGCCTGCAGGTTTTGGATTTCTGGTGCCGCACAGCGAAGGCAAACGCCTGCTGGCTGCGACTTTTGTCCATAACAAGTTCCCCCACCGCGCTCCCGCAGATCGCGCCCTGCTGCGCTGCTTTCTTGGGGGCAGCCGCGATGAGCAGATCCTGCAACTCTCGGACGAAGACACTCTGGGCATCGTGCGCGAAGAACTCCGGCAGATTCTTGGACTGAAGGCTGAGCCACTCTTCACTCGCCTGTATCGCTGGAAGGACGCGATGGCGCAATACACCGTTGGACACCTGGAGCGGCTGCAACGAATCGAAGGCCTGGTGAAGCAACTGGGGGGGCTGGCTTTGGCCGGCAATGCTTATCGCGGAATTGGCGTGCCCGATTGCGTACGCTCGGGCGAGGCGGCAGCTCAACAGGTGCTGGCGTAATAGATTTTTGTCGTGCCGCCGTCCCGCGGCTGTCGTGGAGGCCGTCCCGCCCCACCGGCGAGGGCGAAACGACGGCGTTACGACAACACGCTGTGACTCCCGTTTCCCCTGTTTCGTTACGGTCGTAATAGAGGTACCTGTTC
>Ga0335085_10003541_pt1 | contig 26864 bp, 22 predicted proteins | sample Lox_Sample_45_FD_206712 | JGI IMG/M metagenome (GOLD analysis project Ga0335085, IMG submission 206712) | Soil microbial communities from Loxahatchee National Wildlife Refuge, Florida, United States - Lox_Sample_4.5 | ecosystem: Environmental > Terrestrial > Soil > Wetlands | place: USA...
GCGCTACCTGTCGCAAATGATCAGGGAACTCACTCTCCTCGCGAATCCCGATCGCGGGGAGGGCACCCTGATGGACGCGATTGACCTGGTAGTCCCGCATCAGGCCAACAAGAACATGGTGGTGAGTTTGGCGGAGGCCGCGGGCATCGCTCCCGAGCGGCTCTATTTCAATATCCAGAACGTGGGGAATACCTCAGCCGCAAGCATCCTGCTGGCGATCCACGATGCCGTTAGAGAAAAGCGCATTGACCGTCCTATGCGTGTCTTCACGCCTAGCTTTGGCGCCGGAGCGGTCGGTGGATATGTGGTCATGCGGGTCGATCCGGCTGTGGTGAGTTGCGGCTTAGAGGAGAGGAGCACAAACATGGACAATGCTGGGGATCTAAGAACCAATGCGAACGGAAGCAGGCCGCTGAAAGGCAAAGTTGCTCTGGTCACGGGCGCTTCGCGCGGAATTGGCCGGGCTATCGCCCTGGAACTGGCACGTCGCGGGGCCAACGTTGCGATTGATTTCAGGGTGGACTCTACTCACGCTCAGGCCACGGTGGAAGATGTCCGTGCCCTGGGAGTGGAATGCCTCCTGGTACAGGGAGATGTGGCTTGCAAAGAAGATGCCCGCCGCATTGTCAAAGAAGTGCTCGACAAATGGCAACGGCTCGACATTCTGGTGAACAATGCCGGAATTTCACGGGATAAGTCCTTGCGCAAGATGACCGACGATGACTGGGCGGAAGTCATCAACGTCAACTTGAATGGAACGTTTTACTGCACCAGCGCGGCCGTGCCGGCCATGATCAACCAGAGGTTCGGGCGGATCATCAACATCAGCTCCGTGGTGGGACAGATGGGGGCTTTTGGCCAGGCGAATTACTCGGCCAGCAAAGGTGGAATCATTGCGTTCACCAAAACGCTGGCTCTCGAACTGGCAAAGTACAACATCACCGCCAATTCCATTGCGCCGGGATACACTTCTACCGAAATGGTGGAGGCAATCCCCGAAGACGTTTCGGCGCAGATCAAGGCGAAGATTCCGCTGGGACGTTTTGCCACACCCGAGGAAGTTGCCAAAGCGGCCGGTTTTTTGGCGGTGGACGCAGATTACATCACCGGACAGGAGCTCAACGTCAACGGCGGTTGTCACATGTAGTTTGGACGACAGAGCGTCGGATACTGGTAACACCTAGGCGACAACAATCTCGGGCTCTTGCGGGACGAGTGGTTCACCCTCCCAGCGCGCTACGACGGCGCACGCCAGGCAGTTGCCAATCACATTGGTGGATGTGCGCAGCATGTCCATAAGAGTGTCCACGCCCAAAAGGATGAAAATGGGTTCCGTCGGAAGCTGAAAAGTAGCTGCCGTCGCGAGGAGAACCACGATGACCGCCCGGGGTACGCCGGCGACTCCTTTGCTCGTAAGCATAAGCGCGAACACCATAAAGAGCTGCGCCGTCCATGTCATGTGGATGCCGGCGGCCTGCGCCACAAAGATGGATGCCAGCGAAAGGTAAACCGAAGAACCCACCATATTGAAGCTGTATCCCGCAGGTATCACGAAGGCCACAATCCGCCGTGGCACGCCAAAAGCTTCCATCTCCTCCATCGCCCGAGGCAGAGCCGCTTCCGACATGCTGGTGGCAAAAGCAATGGTGGCGGGCTCAGCCAGAGCACCGAGAAGACGGCGAAGGGGCAGCCGGGCGATCCACACGATGGGTAGAAATACCAGCAGCAACACGGCAATCAAGGCGCCATATCCGGTAAGTAGCAACTTCAGCAACGGCAGTAGCACCGCTATTCCCATGTGGCCCACGGTGTAGGCCATGGCCGCTCCGACCCCGATGGGCGCGAAATACATTACCAGGTTGGTGAAGGCAAACATCGTGTCGGTCAATGCTTCGCAAAAGCGAAGCATGGGCGCGCGTTTTGCTTCCGGAAGGCGTGCGAGCGCGACTCCAAACAGGATGGCAAACACCGATACCTGCAGAATTTGGTTCTCTGCCACAGCTTTAGCAATGTTTTCCGGAAAGATATGCAAGAGGAATTCAACCCAATGAAGCGGGGCAGCGGCCGCTGCTTGAGTTTTAACTTCACGGGAGGGCATCACCAGTCCGTCGCCAGCATGCGTTAGATTGATGGCGGCAACGCCCATAAACAGAGCAATCGTCGTCACGACCTCAAAGTAGATGAGGCTTTTCAGGCCAATGCGCCCTACGCTCTTCAAGTTGCCGTGACCGGCGATCCCTGTGACCAGTGTGCCAAAGATCAACGGCGCCACAATGACTTTGATGAGCCGCAGAAAGATATCGCTCAACACGCGCAGATGCTGGGCAAACAGCGGCCGATCCAGCCCGATCTCAACTCCGAGCAGGAGCGAGAAGAAGATCCAGAAAGTCAGCGTTGACCGCTTGACTCCGGGAATGGCAATCAACACGAGAGCCGCCCAACGGAGGCCGGCGGCCCACAAATGGGCAGGAAAGACAGCCGCCAGCAGCGATCCGGCGAAAAAAGTCAAAACCCCGGCCAAGAGCAGAGCCCGCATCGCGGCGGTCCTACTCTTCTTAGGAGCATGGGCGGGGAGCGTCGTCATCGTGCAACACGATATCATGCACGAAACCAGCCGCTGGCATACGCATTGAAGTTCTGCGCACTGCCCTTTAGAATGAAGGCATGGCGCAAGATTTCGGCCCTTATATCTCCACTGAAAACGGCAAGAGGGTGGTCAAGGACCTCACCTACGGCAACCCAACTCCCGAGGGAGTCGTGCTGACCACGCTCGACAACGCAGTCAACTGGATGCGTAAGAATTCTATCTGGCCCATGACGTTCGGCTTGGCTTGCTGCGCCATTGAAATGATGTCCATGGGGGCTTCGCGGTTTGATATTGCCCGATTCGGGGCGGAAGTCTTCCGGCCGTCGCCGCGTCAGTCTGACCTGATGATTATTGCCGGCCGCGTCTCCAACAAAATGGCGTCGGTCATTCGGCAACTATGGGAGCAGATGCCGGAGCCAAAGTGGGTAATCTCGATGGGCGCCTGCGCTACCTCGGGCGGAGTGTTTCAGAATTATGCGCTGGTGCAGAGCGTGAATCAGGTTATTCCCGTGGATGTCTATGTCCCCGGATGCCCGCCGCGGCCCGAGCAATTGATTTACGCGATTACGCTGCTGCAGGAAAAAATCCAGAAAGAGCGCGGCACCATCAAGCGGGCATTGAACCTTTCCTGATTTCATTCTCGTCGCCCTATTTGTGGATCCTCAGGGCGCCTGAAAGTCCACCACCACTTGAGCCTGGCTCTGTGTCGGCTTGCCATTGAGTAGCGTAGGACGGTAACGCCATTGCCGCACGGCTGCAAGAGCGGCGCGTGCCAGGATAGGGTTTCCATTCACCACATGAGGGTCTCGGACGGTTCCATCCTCGGCAATCGTGATCTGGAGCCTGACCGAGCCACGCAAGCCCATGGCACGAGCATCCCGCGGATAAGCAGGCTCTACCTTATGCTGCAGGACGCCTGGTGAAACTCCTCCGGAGACGGGAGGATTAAACGCCGGTTTCCGTAGAGGGCCACCAATCAGACTGGTGAGGGTTGCGTTATCTGAGGGCGCTGGTACGATTTTTGGTTGTGCAACCTCCTCGGGAGCCGCCGGAACTTTGGTTTTGTCCGCGGGAGCGACGGGAGAAGAAATCCTGGTCTCGGCAGGATTCATCACTCGAGTCAATACTTCCGGAGCGTCTTCCTGGTTTTCTTTTCCCTGGCGAGATCCGCGCCGGGATTTGCGCTCAATCACGCGGCTGACGGGTTCCTCGCCAACACGTTTAGACTTCGATTTCGGCGCGATTATCTCACTAGCCGGAATGGGTACTTCCATAGCGTCTTCGGGCGTGACTGCCGAATATGCCGGCGCTGCGGATTGAACGGGGAAGCTCTTCGGTTTGTGCAGCGTCCAACCTGTGAAGAGAGCGATGACCGCCAGCGATGCGAGAACCAGCCGTGTAGCGCGATGCTTCCCGACCGGTTGCAGCTTCTCTAACCAGCCTTTCAATGCCGTCCGACTGGTCTGCATCGACTCACTGAAACCCGCCGGCAGCACGCGCTGCATTACAGACGTCCCAATTGGAGGGCTTAGCGATTGCCGTTTCGGCGTCCGAACAGCTGCCGTTATCTCGGCCAACTGCCCCAGATAAATCATGTGCTGCTCGTTGAAAGCATAAGGGCGCGTGGAAAAAGCCTCCAGGATTCCAATGGCGTGGTTTCGTTCGACTAAAGGTACGATGGCAACCGAACGCAGCCCCAGGACTCGGCAGACTACGGGATCAACGCGGTGATCGGTATAGGCGTCGTCACAGCGCATCGCCTTGCCGGTACGAAGACACTCGCCGGAAATTCCCGAATCCACACTTAATCGGGTGCCCACATTCGGGGCTGTTTCCCCGCTGCGAGCGCAGCAGACCACCGCCCCGTCGCTCTCGACCGCAATGGCGGCTCCATTAGCCGATGTTAAGGACTGAGCTGTCTCCGCAATTGCTTTCCACAGAACTTCGGGTTCGGACGCTCTCGCGGCAACCAGACTCCGCAGGCTGCTCAGAACGAGTCCCGCATTGGACGCGGGAAGCGGGCGGTCTCGTTCGGCGCCACGAGCTTGAATGGAATCAGCTGGTACAGGAAATTTCACCGGATTCGGTCTGCCCGGATTCGGAACAAGTCGATTGATTAACAAGCGATGTGACATGGTTACGCACCAGTACGCATGAATCGATTCAGGATCCTGCCATCGGTAGGAGAAAGAAAACTTCAGTGTTAGGCAGAGTGTGGCGCAGGGGCTTTGCCTTGTCAACGCAGGAATGGCCTGTCGGCGCGCGAAATGGTGCATTACTGTCCAAGTGAGTAACCTGCCCTAGTGGTGACCTTCCGGGCACAGCGGGAAGACTTGGAGCTAGAGCACGATCGGCCCTCGTGGTACAAAGCATCATGCGAGAAAACCCCTCTGCCGGAAGGCCCTCCATCATCACGCAAGCTCCCTGCCGTGCCGATTTGGCGGGTGGGACGATGGACCTTTGGCCACTGTACTTGTTACATCCTGGGGCGGTGACCCTCAACTTTGCTGTCAATATTCTGACGACGTGCCGAATCACGCCGCTGAAAGGGAAACAGATCCACCTGCGATCGCTGGATACCAGACGGGAAGAGCGGTTCTCCAACTTAAGCGCGTTGCGCAGGGCATGCCGCTTCCGCCTTCCGCTGGCGGCGCACCTGCTTCAGTTCTTTGCGCCTAAGGAGGGCCTGCTGATCGAGACCGACTCCGAGTCTCCCGCCGGCGCCGGCATCTCCGGTTCGTCAGCCCTGATGATAGCTACCACTGCCGCCCTGGCCCGCTTTACGGACCGGCACCTTTCATTGGAACAAATGCGCGTCATCGCGCAAAATGTCGAGGCGCAGATCATCAAGGTTCCCACTGGCTGCCAGGATTACTACCCTGCCTTGTATGGCGGGGTCAGCGCCATTCACCTCGACGCCGACGGCATTCATCGCGAAGCCATTCCTGTGTCGGTGGAAGAGATGGAGTCCCGTTTCGTGCTTGCCTACACCGGCCTTCCGCGGCAGTCAGGTATCAACAACTGGGAGGTGTTCAAGGCCCACCTCAACGGCGACAAACGGGTTTTCCGCAACTTCGAGAAGATCGGTGACATTGCCCGCGCTATGCACGCGGCGTTGAGAAATGGAGACTGGAGCGCTGTGGCCCGCCTTTTGCGCGAGGAATGGAAGTTACGCCGCACCAATGCTCCTGGGATCAGCACTCCACTGATTGATAAGCTGATCGCAGTGGCGGCAAGAAACGGCGGCCGTGCCGCCAAGGTCTGTGGAGCCGGCGGGGGCGGTTGCGTGATTTTCCTGGTGGAGAAGGGAAGCGCCAGCAGGGTTGCCACTGCCATCGGAGATAATGGCGGCCGGGTGTTGCCGCTGCAAGTAGCCCGGGAAGGTCTACGCTATTTCTGAACGGGTCAGGGTGTTGCCCGGAGCGCTATAATCGGAGCACGGGTTCTCGGGTATTCGATGAAGTTACGTTTCCCTCCGTCGTTGCCGGCCTTCCTCCTCCTCAGCCTGACTCTCGCACTGGGCGGTGACCAAAAGACTCTGGCCGATGCGCCTCCGTTGACTAAGCAAACGCGGATGGACATCATTCGGACCTTTACTGCCGATTTGGCATACGCACATTCGGCTTTTCCGCTGGGCAAACAGGGACTGACTCTAAAGGATGGAGTCCTTACCCCGAGCGCCGATCAGCTTCAACAAGAGATGGCAATGTGGGGAGCTGCGGTGAAGCCGGGAGATCGCCTCATTATCAGCGCCGTCAAAATAAAGCCGGACCGCATTCGTTTTGAGATCAATGGCGGCCCGGTGAGGAAAAAGAAGTGGTATCAACGTATCGAGATCAGCGGAACAGGTGGGGCCACCGTGCCAACCGGCGGTCTCCCAGACCCGGATAATTTGCATGGCTCGTTCGTGGATCTCGTCTTCGACAAATATGTTCCTGAACTCACCGGGGAACAACTCAAGGATCTGTTGCATCCAGCATTGGACTTCAACGCGAAAACGGCTCTGGATGCCTATCTCGAGACTGTCTCGCCGAAAGTCAAAGAAGCCATCAAACAGCATCGCGTCCTGGTGGGCATGAATCGCGACATGGTGATCTTTGCCAAAGGGAGGGCCCCGAAGAAAGATCGCGAAAAAGACGGCACGACGGAGTACGAAGAGTGGATCTACGGTGAGCCTCCCCAGGAAGTGGAGTTTGTGCGCTTCATCGGGGATGAGGTCGTCCGGGTCGAGACGATGACGGTCACCGGGCAGAAGGTGATCCGTACGGAGAAGGAGGTCGAATTGGCACAAAAACCTGCGAGCCCCCCGCCGGCCGAAGAGCGGCCGGCAAATGCGCCCACGCTACGCAGGCCGGGAGAAGCTCCCGATCCGCACGACCCCGGCTATCAGCCCAGCAATCCGTCGCAGCCGGTCCCCCCACCGCCGCCACCAATTGATAACGGTCAAGGCGCTCCTCCAGGAGATACCGGCCCAGGCGTCCAGCCCGGCGATAACGGTCCAGGCACGCCGCAGTATTAAGTTCGCTGCCGATTCCGCCCTTTGCATCGTCGCTTACTTGGCGGCCACGCGTCTGCCCTTTACACTAAAAGCATGAAGATCGCGTTGGGCCAAATCAATCCCACAGTGGGAGATTTCGCCGGCAATGCTGCCCGCATTGTGAAGTTTGCCGTCAAGGCAAAGGCCGAGGGTGCAGGCATGGTCCTGTTTCCTGAGCTTTCCGTGTGTGGCTACCCTCCACGAGATCTGGTCGAGCGGCCCTCCTTCGTTGCTAGAAACCGAGAGACCGCCGAGCGGATTGCCAACGAAACCCGTGGCATCGCCGTAATTTGCGGGTTGGTGACGCCGGCTCAGGCGGAAACCGGCAAATCGGTAATGAATTCCGCAGCCTTGCTGCAGGACGGCAAGATCGCATTTGTGCAGTCCAAAATGCTTCTTCCTACCTACGATGTTTTCGACGAAATGCGCAACTTTGCGCCTGCCCAAAGCCAGCAGTTGTTCCCATTCTGCGGCAAGCAAATGGCGCTGACCATTTGTGAAGATACCTGGAACGACAAGCAATTCTGGAACCGTCGGCTCTATACCTTCGATCCGGTGGAGGCGCTGGTGCAAGCGGGCGGCAATTTTGTGCTGAATATCTCCGCGTCCCCGTTCTGGCTGGGCAAACGGGAGCTGCGCCGCGATATGTTGGCCACGATTGCACGCCGCCACGGCGTTCCGGTAGTGATGGTCAACCAGGTCGGCGGCAATGACAGCCTGGTATTCGATGGATCGAGCCTGGTGTTGGACGCCACCGGCAAGCTCGTCGCCCAGGGCAAATCGTTCGAAGAGGACTTGATTTTCTTCGATTCGAATGAGTTGACAGGCGAAGTGCACCAACAGGTCGAGGGTGAAGAAGGTAGTGCCTATGCCGCTCTGGTAGTTGGCACACGAGACTACGTACGCAAATGCGGCTTCCACCAGGTAATCGTAGGCCTGAGCGGGGGCATTGATTCTGCACTTACGGCGGCCATTGCCACCGATGCCGTTGGGCCCGAGAACGTGCTTGGCGTGGGCATGCCGGGACCGTACTCGTCACAAGGCTCGATTGACGACGCTCGCGCACTCGCGGCCAACCTGGGCATTCGCTTCGAACTTTTGTGCATCACAGAAATTGTCGAGAGTTACAAGAAGGCCCTGGCGAATGTCTTCGCGGGAAGGCCGGAGGATGCCAGCGAAGAAAACATACAATCCAGAGCGCGCGGCACATTGCTCATGGCGCTTTCCAACAAATTTGGCGCGCTCGTGCTCAGCACGGGGAACAAGAGCGAGCTTGGGGTTGGGTATTGCACCCTGTACGGAGATATGGCCGGCGGGCTGGCTGTGATCTCCGATGTGCCGAAGGTTATGGTTTACCGCCTGGCTCATTACGTGAATTCGCGGCAGCCGGTGATTCCACTCAACAGCATCGAGAAACCGCCATCCGCCGAGCTGCGCCCCAATCAGAAGGACACAGACTCTCTGCCACCCTATGAGATTCTCGATCCCATTCTGGAGGATTATGTTGAGGACTCTCACTCGGCCGAGCAGATTGCCGCCGATCACAGTTTTGAGCTGGCTTTGGTAAAGCGGGTTATCCGCATGGTGGATGCGAGTGAATACAAGCGCCAGCAGGCTGCTCCGGGTCTGAAGATCTCCGCCAAAGCGTTTGGCTACGGGCGCCGTTTTCCCATTGCCGCTAAAGCAGAAGTATAAAATGTTTATCCACCGGGCCATTGCCCGCCAACGGAAATGTCCCTATTTACCAGTGAAAGGTTCACATGCGTTGTCTCGCCGTCTTCCTGATTGCCGTCGTAACCCTGCCACTTCTCGCGCAGCAGAAGGCAGCTGCGCACCGTACCAGGCCTGCTGCGGCTGAAGCCAAGAACGAAACTACTCCGGCGCTTCCTTCCGAAGAGACGGTCAATGCGTTTTTGCAGCAGACCTTCGGCTACGATTCCAACCTTAGTTGGAAGGTGGCAAGCATTCTTCCGTCGGAGGCGCAAGGACTGACCAAAGTGACGGTCGTGATCGGAAGCCCTCAGGGGCAACAACTGAGTGTGTTTTATGTCACAGCCGACGGCCACCATGCCGTGGCCGGGGACCTTATGCCTTTCGGCGCGAGACCCTTCGAGCCCGCTCGCAAACAACTGGCGAAAGGCATTACCGGCCCGGCTGAAGGCCCGGCCGACGCCCCGGCGACGATTGTGGAGTTCAGCGACCTGCAGTGTCCGCATTGCAAAGAAGCGCAACCGGTTCTGGAGAAGTTGATGGCCGACGAGCCGAAGGTTCGCCTGGTGTTTCAGAACTTTCCGCTGGCCATCCCTGCCCACGATTGGGCGGCGAAAGGCGCTACCTACGCCGATTGCGTGGGGCGGGCATCGAACGATGCGTTCTGGAAGTTCATCCACAGCGTGTATGAGACACAGAGCGATATCACTGCTGCGAATGCGGATGAAAAACTCACTGCCCTGGCGGACCAGGCAGGAGCAAAAGGAACCGAGATCGCGGCCTGTGCGGCCCAGCCCGAGACAACCGCGCGGGTAGAGAAGTCAGTGGCTTTGGGTACGGAACTTAAGGTTTCGAGTACGCCCACATTGTTTGTGAACGGCCGCAAGATCGAGAGCGTCTCGACGCTTCCCTATGATGTTTTTAAGAAGCTGGTTGATTTCGCGGTCAAGGAAGGTTCCGCAACTCAGCAGGCGGCAAAGTAGCCGGTTTGCGAACGAATTCGCTCAGTGCGAGAGCCAGACGGTGGTTCTCGGGCCGTGCGTATTGGGCACAATGACTCTCGGGGTAATGACGATCAGCAGTTCATCGTCCTCTTGCTGTTTGCTATTGCTGGTCATCACTTGATTGAGGCCAGGCACCACTCCCATCCCGGGAATGCCGGTGAGGGTCCGCTGCTCGCTCCGCGTAATGGACCCGGCCACTACTGCCGGTTCGCCCTCCATGAGCGTCATGCTGCCCTGAAATTCACGATTATTGATTACCGGCACACCGTTATAGGACGGTCCGGCCAGCGTGCGCAGCTGCATCTCCAAATGCAGGCTCACCGCGGAGTCGCCGTTGACCGTGGCTTTGGCCTTGAGGCTCACCCCCAAATCCTCATAGCTGAAGGAAGGAAACGGGGCCTGAAAGCTGTTGTTCTGGATGACCTGGGAAATCGCGCTGCTGTTATAGATGGGGGCAAAGGTGGCATTCAGAATCGGATAGCGCGATCCCATCCGCAGGGTGGCATCATTCCCCTGGGAAACTCGCAGGTCCAGGTTCTCCAAATTCCGAACCCAACTCTCGTTAAGCGAGAGTTGGGCTCCAGCTGTGCCAAGGCTTAAACCCATCAGCGTCGTGCCGTTTCCAAACGTAGCCAGCGGCTGGCTGAAAATCGAGTTCTGTTGTCCCTGCAGTTGCGCAAGCAGCGCCGAAAGAGCCTGCGAATTGGCCTGATTGATGCCCCCGCTGGAGATCAACTGATTGATCAAATCCTGAATATTCTGGCCGCCGAGGGCCGCCAGTGCTCCCGCCGGGATATTGAAAAGCTGGAACTGATTGGGAATCTGCAATCCCATGCTGCGCATGAACATGTGACTGATCTGGTAAACGCGCATGTCCAGCATGATCTCAGGGCGGGAAGTGTCCAGGCAGTCCAGGATTTTCGTGGCGGCGTCCAGCACATCCTGCGGTGCGCGTACCGTGATGGTTCCGGCGCTCGGCTGCGGCGTGATCAGCCGGATGTCGAACAGATTTCGCAGCATGGTCACAACGTTGTTCAGGTCCGTGGGCGTCGTTACCCCGGGGACGTAAAAGGTGCGCATCGCCATATGATCGAACTTGCGATGGTTCTCGGCAGATTCGGAGGCGACCAGAATCTGGTATGACTGCATCGGCGTCCAGAAGGTATGGGTGACGGCGCAAGCGGCCCGCATGGCAGTGTAGAAATCCACATCGCCAATGTCGAAGCGCACCGGGCGCGCCGTCACCGATTCATCGAGGGTTGCGGAGAGGCCGAAGGCCCGAGCCACTTGGGCGAGAAGATCGGTGCTGTTTCCCCGGTAGTGGAAACTCGCCCGAACATTGTCGGGGATGACCCGTAACTCCCCGGCATTCTCCAGTACTTTCGGTGTGCTGGAGGCGGCCGGAGCCCATTCCTGGGCAACATCTCGCAAACGCTGCTGAGCGAACTCGTTTTTGGGATCAAGTTCCAGCGCGTTGCGGAAATTAGCCAAAGCCTCCGTCTGCCTACCTTGTTCCAGTGCGGCGTTGCCCTGCTGGAGATGATCGAACACCAGTTGTTGCCGGATCATTTCGCGGGCGGTTGCGTAATCGACATTCCTTGGCGCCAAATTCGCGGCTTTTTCGAAAGCTGTGAAGGCTTCATTCAGATGCCTGGCACGCTGTGACTTCAAGCCGGAGGCAAATGCCGATTTGGCCTCCTTTTCTTCTTTAGCCGAAGGAGCGCACCCAAGGGTGCTGGCTTGTCCCTCGCCGCAGGGCAGCAGAACGACAGGAGCGGATTGGCTAGGCTGGGCAACCGGCGAAGCACTCTCCTCCTGGGCTGTACACAAAACGCTGGTTCCCAGAATCAGGAAGGCTGCGATCGAGTGAATGGAACTCACCCGGCCATTGTAACCGCCATCGTTTGCAAACCGGTCCTGCCAGATGGGCATGCAGGTTCCCAGTCTTATTCCTCTGACCCCGCGGTTTTGGCCACGTTATTTGGATTTCCCGATTTTGCAGCGGATCGTTCGGTAATTCTAAGCCCTTCAGATTGTACTGGTTGGAAACTCGCCAGTTTTGGCGTATAAAAGTTAGTTGCGACGGCACGTCCGTTCCCCGCCCGTGCGGCCACAACAAAATCCACGAAAGATCGAGTGAGGGCATCTAATACCGTATGTCGACCACCACAGCCATGCATGCTCCCAAAGGATTAGAGGGGGTCGTCGCGACGAATTCCAGTATCTGCTACATCGACGGGGAGCGGGGCATTCTAGCTTACCGCGGCATTGACATCCACGAACTTGCCGACAACTCCACCTTCGAAGAAACATGTTATCTGCTCTGGAACGGCGGGCTGCCCTCCCGTCTGCAGCTCAAAGAATTGCACGAGCGGCTGGCGGAAGAACGCAAACTGGATCACTCGATCATCAATCTGCTCCGCACCGCTCCCCGGCACGCGCTGCCCATGGACGTGTTGCGTACTGCGGTTTCGGCCTTGTCGTTTTATGACGTGGAAGAAAAGAGCAACGATCGCGAAGCCAATGTGCACAAGGCCATCCGCCTGACGTCGCAAATTGCCATGATTGTTGCCGCTTACGACCGCATCCGGAAAGGGAAGAGCGTGGTCGAGGCCGACCGTGGTCTTTCCCATTCCGCCAATTTTCTGTTGATGCTGAACGGCGCCCCTCCGTCCTCCACGGCAGAGCGGGCCCTGGATATCGCACTGATCCTGCACGCTGACCACGAATTGAATGCTTCGACGTTTGCCGCGCGAGTAACCGCCGCCACCCTGTCGGACATGCATTCAGCGGTTACTTCGGCCATCGGGGCGCTGAAAGGCCCGTTGCATGGCGGGGCTAACGAGGCGGTATTTCAGATTCTGCAAGCCATCGATAAATCCGGAGCCGACCCAGTGGACTACGTAAAGGGGATGCTGGCCCAGAAAAAGAAAGTCCCTGGTTTTGGTCATCGTGTATACCACACCGAGGACCCCCGTGCGACCCATTTGCGGAAAATGTCGCACGACCTGGGGCGCTCCAGCGGTCAGGCCAAGTGGTTTGACATCTCGCAGAAAATTGAAGAGTTTGTGAAAGCTGACAAGAACCTGAACGCCAACGTGGACTTCTATTCCGCCTCAACCTACCGCACCCTGGGCATTGATGTCGACCTGTTTACTCCGGTGTTCGCGGTGTCGCGGGTCAGTGGCTGGACGGCCCACGTGATCGAGCAACTCGACGATAACCGCCTGATTCGTCCACGCGCCGAATACATGGGACCGAAATATCCTCAGCACTGGCTGCCTATGGAGCAGAGAGATTAGCTCGTAGAGCGGACTTCCGTTCCTGGTGCGCCTGCCAGCGCAGATAAGCCATGTAGGCAATAATTCCCAAATTCACCGCCAGCAGTCCAACATGAAACATGCTGATGCGGTGAATTAATTCGCGCACTTCAAACGGTACATACAGCGCAGCGGAGACTAATGCCACCCACTCGGCCCAGGCGCGAGCCTTCCACAAGCCGTAAGATTCCAGAAATCGCAGACTGGAATAGGCAGCCGCAACCCCGAAAACAGCCCATAACTTTTGATCCGTAAGACTGTCGGCCCAGCGAAGAAAGATGTGAGCTACGTGGCGGTCGGGGCTGATATGCAGCAACTCCAGGAGGTTGTAGGCGGCTTCTAAGGTGTCGCGGTGGAGCAGAAACAGAATGCTGCATCCGGCGGCCAGCACAATGAGTCCTTTGGCCAGTTCCACCGTAGCCACGGCCCGCAGCACTTTGACCTGCCCGCGACGGCCACGCCAGGCCTCGCCCACGTGGAAATGAGAGCCGGAATGTGCCGAGAGGTCCTCGGTGGTGCGACTTGAGCGGTCATCTACCATGCGGTGGCGACATTCTGGGGGCACCACTTTTGATTTTACGCCCGTACGCTGGCGCGAAGTTCATCCACGATTTCGTGCGCGGCCTGCAAAGCTGCCGCGTGTTGGGTCACATCGAAAGAAATTGCGCCCACCCGGGCGTGTCCGCCTCCGCCATAGCGTTCGCAGACCTTGGCCAGGTTTACCATGCGATCCGCCTTGGCCCATGGGTTGGAGCCTACCGAGACTTTTACCCGGAAGCTGCTCTTACTTAGGCCTACGCTGTAGATCGACTCGGGATGCAAGTAATACGGAATGAATTTGTTGTAGCCTTCGAGATCGAGGTCGGTGATGTCGAAAAAAATAGTGCCTTCTTTGAACTGGGTGCGTTCCTTCAGAACGGCGATGGACTGCTGATGGCGCGCCAGGAGCGGTGGCAGAAGGCTGGCCACAAAAGGTTCCTGTAGAATTTGCGCCAAAGGTTTGTTGGCCAGCAGAGGAATAAGTTGTGACCCGAACAAGCGATCCTGCGAAGACTCGATGACCATGGTCAGTTTCATGGCCGGTTCTTTCATTTCGACGGCGGTGCGGGCGTCGGGATAGAGCGCGCCGTCAATGATGTCGGTCCAGTGGACCAGGTCGGCGACGGGGCCGGGATCGAAGCCAAATCGTTGCTGGGCGATAAGCGCAATCAAGCTGGTACAGGATTTAAAAGCGGGATCGTAAAACTTGCGATTGCTCAGGTCTTGCTCGAAATGGGCCGCATCTTCCGGGGTGAGAAACGCGCTCTCGTGATGATCGAACCACCAGGTGATTTTGGGGGAACTGGAGTACTTGAAATCCACAATGGCGTTTTCGTCGCCGTCGAAGGAGGCTTCATTGAAAAGGGCGCCGGCACGGTGCAGCAGGCCGGAGAACACGAACTGCACATCGTCGCGAATGCGCTCGCTGTAAAAGCGCGCGAACAGGGCAGCCGACGAGGCTCCATCGAAGCAACGGTCATGATAAAACACCCGAACTCTCAAACGCCCTCCGTAGCAGCGGCAATCGGCTAGCTCTGGCAGCAAGACCAAAGTTAAATAGGATGGCCATTGGAGAGAGGTTCTGTCAAGCGGGGATGAGACGGTCCTTGATTAATTCTGTTGCATCCGCACATGACGGCATGGAGTGGACGCGATGGACATCTTATAAAGACCTCCGTTCTCCGGCGGGCCCTCCGGTCTTTATGGTCTTTTCCCCATCGTCGAACCTACCCATTTCATTTGACGTAGGGGCGCCCCAAGACTAAAGTCTTGCCGTAAATCGGCGCTGTTTTTCTCGGAAGGAAGTTTTGTGAACGCATCTTTTTCGCCGGAATCGCCCCTCGCCTCGCTTCCGGCAGCATCTTACCGCGACCGCAGTGGCGGGCTGATGGCGTTCGGCATCGTGCAGTTGATTCTCGGCGGATTAGCGGCGCTGGCCATCCCCTTGATGTTACTGGGTGCTTTGATATCCCGCAGGGCTGCAGGCGGAGCCATGCCCGCGGGCACTTATGTATTGAACATTGTTAGTTATGCCATTGCCTCGGCAGCGCTGGTCGCTCTTGGGGTGGGCTCGCTCCGGGCGCGGCGCTGGGCGCGGGCGCTCACCCTGGTTCTCTCCTGGATGTGGCTCATCGTCGGTGTCATGATGACAGTGCTCCTCACCGCGGTATTGCCGGCAACTTTTGTGGCTGCTTTCCGCAGAGCATCCGAGGCCAACACCGACAGCGGCGCTATGCCGACTGGCGTGATGGCTGTGATCCTGACGGTGATTATCGTGCTGTTCTCGGTTTTCTTCGTAGTGCTGCCCTTGGTTTTTGTGCTTTTCTATCGCAAAAAAGATGTGGAAGAAACCGTCCGGCACCGCGACCCGGTGGAACGGTGGACTGACCGCTGCCCATTGCCGGTGCTCGGCGCCAGCCTGATTTTCGCCTGGGCTTGTCCCTACTATCTGCTGATGAGTTTCACCACGCCGCTGGTGCCCTTCTTTGGAAGATATTTGACCGGCGTGCCGGGCGCGACCGGATGTTTGCTGTTCGCGGCCCTGGACGGCTACTTCGCCTATTCAATGTTCCACTTGCGGATAGCCGCATGGTGGATCGCAGTGACCGCCCTTGCTCTGCGGATTATCTCGTCTGCAGTAACATTTCTGCGCGGCGACCTGCTACAGGCATATTCGCGCATGGGATGGAAAAGCGAGCAATTGCAGATGATGAACCAAAGCCCCATGTTCCGCTCTCATCTCATTCTTTGGTGGAGTACGGGCTTCCTGCTGGCATTTCTCGGTTATATGCTGTGGATCAAACGGTATTTCCGCGCGCCCGGAGAAACCAATCTGACGGTGTCTCCGGACTCTTATGGGGCAATGGGTGAGGGAATCTAAAGGCCCCAAGGGGCTGCCAGCCCTCGCATAGCAGCCGAGCACCTTTGAAGAACGAGTGCCCGCTCGATGACTGCGTCGCAGGCCACGTAGTTCTCCTTAGCGTGCGGCCGCTGCGGCGCGCTTCGCGATTCGGACTGCGGTCACTTTCACAGGCTCAACCGGTTGATGGTTGTCGTCATCCAGCAATTCAGCGCCGTTGCCGACCGCCGAGGCGCACCGGTCGCAAAGCACCACGTGGCCGTCGCACTCTGCATTGTGTACGGCATGGCTACTGTGCTTGCACATCCACGCCTTGAACTGCCCGTTTGGGTTTTTTACAACCGTGATCCTGGTCGCCATGAATCCTCCAAACGCCAATTCTGCCCGGCGCCGGAGCAGGCGAAAAGGTTACGCAGGACCAGTCCCGGATGACTGGGCAGCACCGCAGTCGTGTTTTCAAGGTCGGATCATGCGCCTGAGATCGCTTTCCAGCGAATGGATTGTGCGGTCAGCAGTCTATATTTCATAACGCGAAACAAATCAGCGAGTAGCGGTTCCTGTCGTCGCATCCTGTTCCGCTTTGGTGTATAAGGGGCAGGTCGGGAGGTAGGTTTGCACTCAAACCTCATAACACCTGCGGCGGGGATGGCTCCATGACCCTCCGTTTGAGTCATAAGTTTCGCTTCGCGAAATAAAGGTGACAACCATGACTCATAAAGAACGTTTGCTGACTGCCATCCACCACGAAGAACCCGACCGCGTGCCCATTTGCGCCTGGTACACGCCGGAGGCTGAACAAAAACTTGCACGCCACCTGGGAGTCACCGACGCAATCACTGAGACCTACAGGTCCGGCGGCGGCGCGGTCCCGATTCTCATGGAGCACGACTTTCTTATCTCCTGGATGGGGCCATGTACCAGTTACTACGCCGATCCGGCGAAGGAATATTTTGACGAATGGGGCATCCGCTGGCGATGGATTGATCACGTGTCGAGTGGTTCGTTTACGGAAATGGCGGAGCATCCCCTGCAGCACATTACCGATCCCGCACAGTTCACCATGCCCGATTTTGCCAGGGAAGAACGTTATGCCGCCGCCCATAAGCTGATTGCCGAATATGGCAACGACTACGGCATCATGGGCGGTCTGGCCTGCACCTTGTTTGAGCTTGCCTGGTATCTGCGAGGAATGGAGACGGTTTTAGAAGACCTGGTGGCGCGCAAGGAATTCGCCCACGCGTACCTCGATAAGCTCATGGGCTGGATTCGCTGCGCCGGCCGCAAGTTCGTTGGAATGGGAGTGGACATCATCTGGATTGGGGATGACTTCGGCACGCAGAATCGCATGCTGATATCGCCAGCCATCTTCCGCGAATTTTTTAAGCCGCGCTATGCCAAACTCTTCGCCGAGTGGAAAGCCATTAACCCGGATGTGAAGATCGCTTTTCACACCGATGGCTATGTGGTGCCGATCATTCCCGACTTTATCGAGATTGGCTTGGACATTCTCAATCCCATTCAGCCCAAATCCATGGATCCGGCGGAAATCAAGAAGAAGTTCGGTGATCATCTCACGTTGTGGGGAACGATTGACATTCAGGAAGTGCTGCCCTTCGGAACGCCGCAAGATGTGGCGGAAGAAGTAAAGCTGCGCCTGCGCACGGCCGGCGCTCACGGGGGCCTGATCCTAGCCCCAGCGCATAATATCCAGCCGGAAGTGCCAATTGAAAATATTCTCGCCTTCTACGAAACGGCAAAAACCTGCGGCCGGTATCCGCTGCGGGGATTGTGATGAAAGTTGCACGGGCAACCTCGCTAAACAAAAAGCGCCTGCCACCAGAATGTCATAGGGATGCTTGACTGCTCAGATGACAATGCACGGTACGGCAAAGGCGGCTACTTTTTGAACAGGTTTTCGAACGCCTGCCGTGCGTCCATGGGGCGAGCTGCGGACGGGGTAGACGTCTCCTTTTCCACGCGCACACTCATGGAGTAGAAGGTGCAATGGTTACGGGCATCCTTCTTGGGAACCCGCTCCGGGATGGGCTGAGTGCATTCGAAACGGCTGGATGGGTCGAAATTGGCGCACTGCTTGCAGGAGTGGAGCTCGAAGCCGCACTTGGGGCATTTTCCCTGAGAATCGATCCCTGCCGGGAGCAGCATGCCACACTCGGCACAGCGCGAAACCTGTTGGCGGGCCGGCATTTGCAGCGGGCGGGGGCCAAAAGTGTTGTCCCGCTTGGCGGGGCTGGGCGCGCTCTTTTGGGCCTTTTGCTCGCCGCGATCCTGGTAGCCACGTTGGCGATATTTTCGGTCGGACAATCGCCCTCCTGGAGGCACATTGTCTACCCACTATGAGGACTTCTTCAAGCTTTTTAATACATCTGCCTGGGGTGGTGGGTTAATGCATCCCTATGATACTAGGCGCTTTTTACTGTCTATCTTGGTGCCACGATCCGGTAAAATACTTAAGGGGGCCGAGTCCATTGGAACTTTCCGTGCGCGCCATTTCTCGTTCCGTTCTTATTTGTTTTTTACTGACCGTCGTCTTCCGGGCCGGTCTTGCCTCTGGAGCGACCGCAGCCTTTGACCTTTCTGGTCCCCCCGTCGAGGTCAGGGTAACACGCGCGGGTAAGTCTCTTCCTATTTCCCAGGTTCCCAATCTGCAACCTGGAGATCGTCTCTGGATTCATCCCGTTCTGCCTGACAGTCAGTCGGTTCATTATCTGCTGGTTGTCGCCTTCCTGCGTGGCTCTACGAATCCCCCGCCCGACAAGTGGTTCATCAGGGCGGAAACCTGGAACAGAGAGGTACGCGAGGAGGGCATTGTGATCACGGTGCCCAAAGACGCGCAGCAAGCGCTGCTCTTTCTCGCCCCCGAGACGGGCGGTGATTTTGGCACGCTGCGTTCCGCAGTGGAGGGCAAACCGGGCGCATTCATTCGCGCCTCTCAGGATCTCGATCAAGCCAGCCTGGATCGTTCCCGACTCGAAAAATATCTGGATTCAGTGCGGGACACCCCGGCATCTGACTCCAAGCTGCTCCATGATCGCTCGCTCATGCTGGCCCGCAGCTTGGGTATCAAACTGGACCATACCTGCTTTGAGAGGCCCAGCGAACAGCAAATTTCGTGCCTGACCCAAAACAGCGACCAGCTGGTGCTTGGAGACGAGCACAGCCAATCGCTTGTGGCTTCCCTCACTTCAGGAGCAGCTTCGGATCTGATCGGCCAGGTCAGTACTTCGCCCATGGCTGGGCGGGGGTATTACTACTCCTACGTCGGCGCTGTAGTGGATGTGGTGCGGCTGATGAACAGTTATCATACCGCTGAGTATCAGTACATCCCCGCCCTTGCCTTGCCCAAACACGAAGAAATGAATCTGAAGCTGAATAATCCGCCCTCGTTTCACAAGCCAAAATCGGTGATTGTTGTCGGCTTGCCCGCTATTACCGACGCCCAGACCCCTCCATTGCGTCCGGTCGATCCGGAACTGGTCTCCTGCCTGCAAAAGCCCCCGCTCGTTCTCGGCGTGGAAGGCGCACCCCTGGTCTTCTCCACAAGCTACGGGCACGATTGGGTGCTGCACATCGATAACAAGTCACACGGAATCGACTTGCCGGCAGTGGCGGATGCGTCGGCCGGGGGCTTTGTGGTCGATACGCATGCCTTGCAGGCGGTCAAGCTTGAGTCGGAGTTCCGTGGAACCTTGCGCGGCCTATGGGGTTTCCAGCCCTTTACCGGACCCACATTCCGCCTGGTGAACTCTCATTCGCAGAAATGGACCGTGGTCGCGGGCAATCAGAAAGCGCTCATCGTGGGCCGTGACGATGCTCTTCGGCTGCAGGCGGATGACACCGCTTGTGTCCTCAGCGTGGCCGTCAAGGATGGCGACGGAAAGGTAAGAGAAGCTACTTGGACCGAGGGCAAGTCCGGCCAGATTGAAGTGCAGGTCCCGCTGAAGGATGCCAGCCCAGGCGACCTGACGATCGCGGTACAGGAAGCCGGACTCGCCAGACCAGACGAGATCTCCTTGCACAGCTATTCGGAGGCCGCCCAGTTGGATAGCTTTACGCTGAACTTAGGCGATCCCGAGGGCACCCTGGAAGGGAATCGCCTGGACGAAGTGGCGGGCATGGAATTAGACAAGGTCCATCTGACTCCCGGGGCTCTCACCCGTGCTGACGAAAAAGATGAATTGCAACTGGCGGTGCCCGGCGGCGAAGCCATGAAGGGCCTGCATTCGGGCAAGAAACTCATGGCAAAAGTTTTCCTGAAGGATGGCCGTGTTCTGGAATTGCAGACCGCGGTGGCGCCGCCGCGACCTAAAGTTAAGCTGCTCAGCAAGACCTTGCGCTTGCCGCAAGATTCCGCTCCCTCGGCGATTCGCCTTGCCGGAGCCGACGATGTCCCGCTAAACGGCTCATTGACCTTCTTTTTGAAAAGCGAAGTGCCCAGCTCGTTTCCGCGTGCGGAAAAAATTGAAGTGGCTGCTGCCGACGACTCTTTTCATACTCTGCTGAGCGTCGCCGATGGAAATCTGACCTTGCAGGACGCCGAAACCGTGCTGGCTACCTTGAACCCGCTTAAGGATTTCGGCGCTTCCGCATTTGGGCCCATCCGCTTCCGGCCGGTGAGCCCAACCGGCGTAGCGGGCGATTGGGAATCACTGGCAAATCTGGTCCGCATTCCTTCTTTGAAGGAAGTTCGCTGTCCCGATAGCCCGGAGAAGTCGTGCGAATTGTTAGGAAGCAATCTCTTTTTGATTGACTCGGTTTCTGCCACCGCTCGTTTCACCCATGCGGTAGCCGTGCCTCCTGGTTTCGCCGATACTTCGCTGGCCGTGCCTCGGCCATTAGGTACAGTTCTGTACATTAAACTTCGCGATGACCCATCCGAGGTCAATCCGGTTGCCCTGCCGGTTTTACCGGAAGCAGACTAGGATCGGTTCAGGGAAAACGATCTGGGGCCAGCAGGTCACGGGAAATTGTATTTCCCCAGAGCGGGTGTTAGCATCCAAGTGAAACCATTACAGGAGGTTCAGCTATGTCAGACCATGATGGTAGTGGCATTCTTTGGTTTTTAGCGGGACTGGGCCTGGGCGCTGCTGTAGGCGTTCTGTATGCGCCGCGTGCCGGCAATGAGACACGGGAAGCTCTGCGATCCAAAGCTGAAGAGGGCCGGGAGTTCATGCGTGAGCGCGCACGCCAAGCTCGAGAACAAGCGTCAGACTGGGCGGACCGGGGCCGCGAAGTCGTCACGCAGCAAAAGGATCAGTTCCGGGCTGCATACGAAGCCGGCCGCCAAGCCTACCATGAAGCGACCGCCAAAGAAGGCGAACAGCAAACGCTGTAGAGCGGACAACCGCTTTTCTCCGAGGCTTCGCATCGCCGGGAGATTCTATGGAACTCACAATCTTTATCGCCGTTACCGCTGCTGCAGTGGTGCTGCAGGCCATCGTGCTGCTGGCGATGTTCCTGGCCGTGCGCAAGAGTGCTTCGCGCATGGAGGCGCTATCGGAAGAGTTACGGACGAAGATTCTGCCGACGGCTGAGACTGCACAGGCAATGTTGGTGGAAATTCGGCCAAAGATCGAGACGGCGGTCGCCAATATCAGCGAGGCGACTACCATGGCTCGGGCTCAATTGCAACGACTGGATGCGACTGTCACCGACGCGATTGACCGGTCCCGTCTGCAAATTATTCGTGCGGACGATTTACTGACCAAGACTCTCGATCGGGTGGAGGACACCGCTGAGTTGGTGCACAAAAGCGTCGTTTCGCCGGTGCGCCAGCTGAATGGGCTTGTGCACGGCGTGGCTGCGGGCATCGGCCACTTGACCAGCGCGCGGCGGCGGCAACAGCGCGGCGTGACAGTGCCGCAGGATGAGATGTTTATTTAGATTTTCGCAGATGGAAAAAGGGCAGCTCTTTCCCGGAGCTGCCCTCTTTCTTCCGCGGAACTACTTGCCCACTACTTGCAGGATCATCTGCGTGCCGCTGTCCAGATGAACATTCCCGGCTTTTGAAGTAATGACCGAGCCCTGAGCCAAAGCACTGTTGGCTGAATCGAGCGACAGTCCGTTGAGCCCCACTACTCCGTGGCTCGCTGAAGTAAGCTGACCGGCCGCATTCAGGCCCGCCGTGCCGTTGCCGACAGTGGAGCCAAGGCCTCCGGTTGCGCTTCCTGCCGTGTTAACCAGTACACCGCCGGTGGACCCAACGGCCCTGGTTGCCCCTCCGAGTGTGCCTCCGAGGGCACTCCCGCCGGAAGCGACCGCTCCGCCACCCACCATGGCGCCGTCATCCATCGTGTCGCCCATCATATCGGCAGAAGCATTCTGCTGCGATGCCGCCAGGGCCTGGATTGAAGCATTCAGCGGAACCTGCTGTCCGTTTCTCAGAATGGCGCGATCAAAGGCAATCCCAAGTTGCGAAGCGGATTGGCCTTTGCTTTTGGCTTGTGCCTGCGTCACATGTCCAACAACCCTGGAGCCTTTCGGGATGATGACCTTGCCATTGGATTTCACGTTGCCGGTCGTCTTGGCCACCACCTGGTCTCCGGGCTTGGCCTTGCGGGCATCAATTGGCTTTTCTAATGTGGCATGCATGGTGGTTCCGGCTGCCAACTGGTTGGAAGATGCTGCCTGGGCTGAAGATTGTCCCAAGCGGCTGGAAGCGGCGGTCTGGGTCGATGCCTGGCCTCCAGCCTGGGATTGCACTTGCGCTCCCGACCGGTTGGCTTGAACCGACGTGTTTTGGGAGCCCGAACCGCTGGCCTGCGTCCCTACCGAAGTTTGTGCCAAGCCCGCGCCCGTCAATAAAGCCACTGCAATGATCGAACAACAGAGTTTACTCATGAGCCATCCTCCTGGTATCGTCCAAAATCCCTGCGGTGCATGCGATCTTTCCTTTCCTGCAACGCAGCATTCGCGGCTCAAAAAAGGCCGCTCCACACTCTGCGAGGGTCTTACGTTTCTGTCATTTGCGGAAGATTACCTTCGTCGTAAGGTAAAAACTGGATAGCCAGATTGAGGGGGAATGGTGTAGCAGGATGGTTCCTGGCGAGGTGACAAAAAGGGCGGTGGCGAACACGACCCGCTTGCCCTTCCGTTTTTGTCGATACCTACTTCCCGCCGATCTTGAGAATCATCTGAGTCCCGGCGGACACACGTACGGGCTTGCTTGAGGAAATGATGGAAGATCCCTGCAGCATCAGATCTTTGTAACCAACCACTCCGTGAACGTCGGGCGTCAGCACATAAGCGTTGCTGGTATCCTGACTCGCCGTAACCCCAAAGGAATCGGCGCCTCGCTCTATGTTCGTCATGTCCGCCGTACGGTCATCCAGCGGGGTTGCCATCGCTTGAATGCTGGCCGTGAGCGGCACTTCAGCCCCGCCCTTCAGACTCGCGTGTTCGAAAGCGATCGTGATTACGGACTGCGTTCCGTCCTTGGACTGCTCTTTCACATCAGTCAAATGACCTGTAATCGTGGAGCCCTTGGTGATCACGACTCTGTTGTCTGATTTGAGATCTGCCATTACTTTGGCGGTAACCTTCTCTCCGACTTTGCTTTTTCTGGCGTCCAGTGATTTGGCCAGTCTGACACTGACGAGGCTGCCATTGGGAATTTGGGTAGACGATGCGTCCGTTGAGGCGGAGTCTTGGAAAAGAAACAGGTCACGCCTTGAACTTGTGGATGCCGGGGCAAGCAAAGCGAACAAGAGGATCGAGGATATGAAGCAATCTTCAACCGGCATGACGTTCTATCCTCCGAATTGCGCCTGCAGGGTAAGCGCCTTGTTTCATCGATTGACCGGCCCAGAAAGCGTGATCTTCGAGTGAAATCATTTCGCGCTTATTTGCAGGATTAGCTGAGTTCCCCCGTCCAAATGTACGTTCTGAACGGATGAGAAAACCGTCAAGCCTTGCAAGCCCAGGCCGGTGTATCCCAGAACTCCCTGTGTCTGAGTGGTGAGAACGGTAGCTGCCCCACCGACCTTGCCGCCGGCTCCGGTCGCATTGGTCGAAACCTGGTCCAGCGATTGGTTGGCGCCAGTCCCCCGCATCAGATCCATCATGTCGGCGGAGCGGTCATCCGCCGGCTTGGCAAGGGCCTGAATCGTCACGTTGAGCGGCATCTCTTTCCCGTCTTTTAACACCGCATGATCGAAACCGATCGTCACCACCGACTGCGGTTCACCTTTGGACTTGGCTTTGACATCGGTTAATTTGCCGACGATCTTCGAGCCCTTGGCGATGACGACGTTATCGCCAGATTTAAGGTCTCTGGTTACTTTGGCGCTGACTTCGTCGCCGACTTTGCTTTTCTTGGCATCGAGGGTTTTGATTAAAGTGGCTTCCACCACGCTGCCCGCAGGAATGGCCGTACTGGACTGCGCGCCAGCCGGAACTTGAGCCGATCCGACTACTAAGATGGCCGCTAACAACCAACCTGAAAATATTTTCATCAATCGTCTCCTCCTTAACCTGCCGGCCGTGCACCCCATTTTCGGGTGGATGGATGGCGTAGGAATCATGCCACAATCCCGGGCGATCGGAGAAAGAATTTGAGCCGGTGGAACCGGGCTCTCAGACGATCCAGCCGCCACCGATCACAACGTCTTGATCGTAGAAAACGGCAGCCTGTCCGGGGGTTATGGCCCGCTGTGGCTCGTCGAAAAGAACCGTGACCTCGTCCGGTCCCGACCTCTCGATGGTGGCGCCGGCTGGCTCATGGCGATGCCGGATCTTCACCGCTACCCTCCTGCTCTCGTCCAGGGCCGCGATTGCGATGAAGTTGACCCGATTGGCGCGAAGAGTTTGTGAATAGAGGTTTTCACCGCCTCCCACAACGACTTGATGGGTATCTCCCCGGACTTGCAGCACGTACAAAGGTGAGCCCGTCGCCACGCCCAGGCCCTTTCGCTGTCCCACGGTAAAGTTGTGGATTCCCGCGTGCTCGCCAATCACCTGACCGGTCGTGGTGACGAGTTCCCCCGAAGTATCTGGCAGTGACTCGCCTTGCTCCTCCAGATAGGCATCGAGGAACTTCTTATAATCTCCGCCCGGCACGAAGCAGATTTCCTGAGAATCGGGCTTTTCCGCCAGCGCGAGGCCATGGGTTCGAGCCAGTTCCCGCACCTGTGGCTTGGTGAATCTGCCCAGAGGGAAGATCGTCTTGCTAAGTTGCTCCTGGGTTAATCCAAACAAAAAATAGGTCTGGTCCTTGGATCGATCAGCCGGACGCTTGAGCAGCCAGCGGCCCGTCTTTTCATTGAATTCCACCTGCGCGTAGTGTCCGGTTGCCAGCGCGTCCGCCCCGATTTGCCGGGCGACAATGAGCAATTGATCGAACTTCAAGTGATTGTTGCACAAACTACAGGGAATCGGTGTGCGGCCGGTAAGATACTGCTCCACGAAAGGACGAACAACATCCCGCTCGAAACGCTCTTCATGGTTGACCACGTAGTACGGGATTCCGATAGTTTCAGCCACACGGCGGGCATCGTAGACGTCGTCAAGTGAACAACAACGCCCCTGCACCGCCTCCGGCATGCCGTCGTGTCCTGCCAGGCGGCGCTGGTTCCAGAGTTGCATCGTCAGCCCGACGACGTTGTGCCCCTCGGCGCGCAGCATGGCCGCGACCGTAGAGGAATCCACTCCACCGGACATGGCAACGGCGATGGTCTTAGGTGAAAGCATTCGGCGCTCGCCAATCGGCATTTTCCCGCGGCAGACACACAGCACCTCATGCCTTGAATAACCTGTAGGCGCTGAGGACTAACCGCCGACCGCTTGTTTATTGTAAACCGGGGACAGTTCCCGCAGGCGGGCCACACTCGCGGGAACCAAGCTAAGGGCGAAATCCACGTCCTCAGGAGTGTTTTGCTTCCCGAGACTGAAGCGCAAACTCGCGCGCGCGCGTTCCGGCGGCAAGCCCATGGCGGTAAGGACGTGGGAGGGCTCAATAGCTCCAGAAGAGCACGCTGCCCCCGTGGAAACCGCCAACCCCTTCAGGTCCAAAGCGATCACCAAAGCTTCCCCTTCGATGTGGTCAAAGTAAATATTCGTAGTGTTGGGCACGCGAGGGGCAGCGTGGCCGTTCACTCCGGTGTCGTCGATGGTTTGCAGAATCGTTTGTTCGATTCTGTCGCGCATCGCGGCCATCGCGCTCAAGCCGTCAGGATGCAGCGAGCCTTTCGCCAATTGCGCAGCTTTACCCAATCCCACAATTCCCGGAACGTTCTCGGTTCCCGCGCGCCGCGAGCGCTCGTGCCGCCCACCGACCAGCATTGGCTGCAGAAGAGTGCCCTTCCTTACATAGAGAGCCCCGACACCCTGCGGAGCGTGCATTTTGTGCCCGGAGATGGAAAGCAAATCACACCCAATCTGCTGGACATCGAGGGCAACCTTGCCTGCGGCTTGCACCGCATCGGTGTGAAAATAAACGTCAGCATCGGCTGCGATCTGGCCAATCTCTTCCACCGGCTGCAGCACACCGGTTTCATTGTTCGCCGTCATAATGCTGATTAATTTTGTATTCGGCCGGAGCGCCCGCCGCACGTCATTCGGATCTATGCGGCACTGCCCATCTACCGGAACCCGTGTGACCTCACACCCTTGAGACTCGGCCTGCTTCAATGCATTCATTACGGCATGATGCTCAATGGTGGAAGTAATCACGTGATCGCCGGCTTGAATCAGGCCGAAAATTGCCAGGTTGTCCGCCTCGGTGCCACCACTGGTGAAGACGATCTCGGAAGGACGGCACCCCAGGAGGGTTGCGAGAGAGTCCCGCGCGTGC
>Ga0335085_10003542_pt1 | contig 26860 bp, 20 predicted proteins | sample Lox_Sample_45_FD_206712 | JGI IMG/M metagenome (GOLD analysis project Ga0335085, IMG submission 206712) | Soil microbial communities from Loxahatchee National Wildlife Refuge, Florida, United States - Lox_Sample_4.5 | ecosystem: Environmental > Terrestrial > Soil > Wetlands | place: USA...
AGCACCCGAAAAAGACAGAGTGAACTTTCAGAGGAAACCGAACTGGGGAAAGAGTCGTGCTGGAAATCGATCTCGATATCATGTCGCTCGCTGACCTCCTTGCACAGACCTCTAGCCGTTGCCACGAGCCCGACATAGGAGAGTCTTGAAGCATGGAGCTCGCGCGAGAGTGTTTGGACACTCTGCGAAATCTGGACGATTTTTTCGTGCAGATCCGTTGAGCGGTCCTGGAGCTCAGGAGAAGCCACCTGAGACTGCGACTGGAACTGCTGGACCTCTGCAGCGACAAGCGCAAGTTGTTGGGCAATGTCGTCATGAAGGTCTCTGCCGATCCGGGCGCGTTCTTGTTCTTGCGCCTCAATCAACCTGCCACTCACGAGGCGGAGCGAGGCTTGGGCCCGTCGGGAATCACTTATCAGCGCCGAGAGGAACATGAGCGGCACGTCGACGATGCAAAGCAGAGTCTGCAGTGAGAGTGTGTTCTGCGCCATAGACGTGTTTGGAAACGGCTCACGCCCTTGAATGACATTCCAAGTGGAGATCAATGCGATCAATAAAACCGAAAAACTCAGTCCCGCAGTACCAAACCGTGCCGTCGCCCACAACAAAAGGGCGAGAGGAACGTAAAGAAACGCAGGCCTGGTATGAGCTGACACCGCAGGATAAAAACCGAACACCGCCATCGAAACCACGACCGTTCCGAGGACGAGCAGTAGGGCTTCACACAATCGAGCCAAGGTGAGCCTTCGGATCCAAGAAGCACCATTCAAGCGAAAGAGCATGATCGTCGGGACGATTGTCAGTACGGCCAAGGCATTTGAAAAGAATCGCTCAATTCCGAGCGGCAAGTAGTGGCGGCCCCAACCTGTGATGACCACCGCGGCAGCATCGAGGAATGAGGTGGCAAAAGGAGCAACTACGACGGCAAAAATAATAAAAGTGAAGACGCCGCGTACATCGTCGAACATTTTCCTGCGGTCGATAACCCGCGTGATGCACAAGGCCGCAATCAGGGCCTCCCCGATATTCGTAGCAAACCAACCGACCGCTGTGGAAACCGGCACACCCGCCTGGAGTTGGGCGAGCATATGCGCCGGGAAAACCGCCAGGATTAGGGCCCACCACGTTCGGACTGGAGTCAGCAGCAAGCACGCAAGCAGAATTGCATTGGGAGGCCAGAAGGTCGAAATCGGCTGCCCAGCCGGGGTCCAGGCAAAGCCAATTCTTGTGCCCAGGTAATAGCTCGCTCCTACCAGCAGAGCCGACCGGAGTGTGCGCAGCGTTTGGGTCTGCTGAAAAGAAGTGCCCTCAGAAGCGAACGCACGAGAAATCTTCAGGATTGGCGATGAAAATATGGCGCTCATTGCTCCCACCTATCGCCCGACAATCAGCCCACGAGCAATGTTGCGATAGATATTACCCTAAGAAAGGGTATGGTCAAGCTATCGCCCCGGATTCTTGCCGCTAGATAATGCGGTAACAATTTGGTGCTCGTACGGAGAAATGGTTGTTACGGGTACAATGTTCCCTATTTCATGCGATGCGATTCGCTGACGCCCATCGGTTGCGCCAGGAGCTGATCGCCCTGGACCTACCAATCCATAACGTGGAGGCAATCCAATAAACCCGAGATCACTGCTCTTCTTGTGCGCCGTGTCGGCGACCTGCCTCGTTCTCACTGCGAACCATTTAACTCAAGCCCAGACATCGACGAAGCCGACCGGCGATTCACCTGCGAACCTTCCTAGGACCGACTTCCCGGATTGGCCTTACCCGAAAGGTGTACACGAAACTCCGAAACCGGACGACGGCGAGCTCTTCCATATTCCCGGAAGCATCAAGAGTTACACGGATACTCAGATCAACGGGAGTTTCAGCACCGTGGACTGGTTCCCGGAGCTGCACCCTGCGCCGCCTGCGCCGGTCATTCTAGGTAAGGAAGGCGCCTACCACGCCTGCGGAATGTGTCACCTTATCGACGGGCGAGGCAAACCCGATACGGCCGATCTTCAGGGGCTTCCCGTCGCGTATTTTCTTCAGCAACTCGCCGATATGAGAGACGGTAAGCGGCATGGTTCCGTACCGTACGCTACGGTAAACGATATGATCCCGGTTGCGAAAGCGCTTGATGCAGCCGACGCGAAAGTCGCAGCTGAATACTTTCATTCGGTACGACCCGTCAGAAGTTCGCGCATTATAGAGACTGACAGTGTCCCTGTGACACGTCCGGGTCCGCATAACGTACAACTGGTGGACGCCAGTGGAGCGACAGAACCGGTCGGGACTCGCATCATTGAGGTGCCTGAGGACGTACAACGGACGTTCCTGCGTGACGCCACTTCAGGATTCATCGCGTACGTGCCAAAGGGAAGCGTAGAACGAGGCGAGCTGTTGGCGAAAACTGGCGATTCCGGCAAAACCGTTCGTTGCGGCTCCTGTCATGGACGTGGCTTAAGAGGAAAGGGAGATCGGTACCCACCTTTGGCCGGGCACTCCCCGACTGCTACAGCACGGCAACTCTACGATTTCAAAAACGGGGCTCGCAATGGCCATAATGCCGCGGACATGAAACGTGTCGTTGCCAAACTTACAGATCAGGACATCGTGGACCTTACGGCCTACATCGGCTCGCTGCAACCGTGAGTCTGGTCGTTTGACGCACTCTTCCACTCTCTTTAAACTCAGATGAACGGCGTGTTACAGAATCTCCCTACGCCGTGCGAAGGAACTTGTGAGTCCTACTGAGACGACTGAGAAGAAAAAAGACGGCGTGAAGCGCGAGATTTCGGTGGAGATCCCAGCGGAAGAGGTCACCCGCGAGACCGAAGCGTTGATAGCGAAATACCAAAAGGTAGCGCGGCTGCCCGGGTTCCGGGCGGGGCATGTGCCGGCGACGATTATCCGGCAACGGTTTAAAGAAGATCTGAAGAGCGATGTGGTGGAGTCGCTGATCCCGAAGTACTTCCGCAAAGAGACCGAGAAGTTGGGGATGGTGCCCGTCTCGCAACCACGGGTGACCGATCTGCACATTCATGACGGCGAGCCGCTGAAGTTCAAGGCGAGTTTCGAGATCATGCCCGAGATCATTGTCGAGGGCTACAAAGAGCTGCGCGCGGATCATCCGGAGATCGTGGTCAAGGATGAAGAAGTGGAAGAGGCGCTGAACAACGTCCGCGAGCAGCATGCGACCTTTACTACCGTCGAGGGCAGCACGCTTTCGGATGGCGATTATGCGCAGGCGTCGATGGATGGACGTCCGAAGGATACGGATGACAAGACGCAGCCCGTACACATGGATGAAGTGTTGATTGAGATTGGTGGGAAGAATACCGTGCCGGAATTCTCGGCCAATCTGCGGGGAGCAAGCGCCGGCGACACGCGAGAGTTTGAAGTCGTGTACGCCGAGGACAACAACGATAAGCGGCTTGCCGGGAAGACCTTCATTTACACGGTGAAGATTGGCGCCATCAAGCAAAAGAGTCTGCCGGAGTTGAATGACGCATTCGCGAAGGAACTGGGCGAGTTCGAGACGCTCGATGCGGTGCGCAAGCAGATTCGCGAGAACATGGAACATGAGCGCAAGCACGACGCCGAGCGCGAGGCGAAAGACAAGCTGGTGGCGGAGCTGGTGAAGCGGAATGATTTTGAAGTCCCAGAGTCGCTGGTGGACCGTCAAATTGATCTGCGTTTAGAGCGCGGGCTTCGTGCGCTTGCGGCGCAGGGCATGAAGATGGAAGACATGAAGAAGATGGACCTGCCGCGGTTACGGGCGGGGCAGCACGATCAGGCAGTGCAGGATGTGAAGTCGTCGTTGTTACTGGACCGGATTGCCGAGCTGGAGAAAATTGATGTGAGCGATGACGAGTTGCAGAAGGAACTCGACGCGCTCGCGCTGCAGACGAAACAGCCGGTGGAAACGGTCCGCACTCGTTTGACACAGGATGGGGGCCTCGATAGAATCCGGAACAGAATCCGCAGCGAAAAGACCCTCGAATTTCTGTATCATCAGTCTGCGTAGTCCAGATACACAGACTCTTTCGAATCCTCCCCTGCAGCACGGTGGTTGCAAGGGGACGGAGTGTGGCAGGTAAACGTGAACAATAAAGATCCTCACATGATGTTAGTACCCATGGTCATCGAGCAGACGGGACGAGGCGAGCGCGCCTACGACATTTATTCGCGGCTGCTGCGCGACAACATTATTTTCATCGGCACGCCGATTGACGACAACATTGCGAACCTGGTGATCGCGCAGATGTTGTTTCTGGCTCAGGAAGATCCGGAGAAAGATATCCAGCTTTACATCAACTCTCCGGGCGGCTCGATCACAGCAGGGATGGCGATCTACGACACCATGCAATATGTGAAGAATGATGTGATGACGCTGTGCGTTGGGCAAGCGGCATCGATGGCCGCGTTACTTTTGGCATCAGGCGAACCGAAAAAGAGGTTGGCACTTCCGAATTCGCGGATTCTAATACATCAGCCGTCTATGGGTGGATTATCCGGACAGGCCACCGACATCGACATTCACGCACGCGAGATTTTGCGCATGCGCGAGATCACAAACCAGTTACTTTCGAAACATAGCGGACAGAAACTGGACAAGGTGGAGAAAGATGTCGAGCGCGATTTCATTATGAACGCGCAACAGGCTAAGGAATACGGAATCATAGACGATATCATTTACAAGACGGCAAAAGCGGTATGATCGCCCTTCGCGCCTGACGGTTCGAGCAAGACGACAGGAGGATGACTGGCTCGATCAAGCCGCGCGGGAAACGCCGAAGGAGTAAAGAAGAGTGAAAAACAAGTCGGGAACGGAAGAGATACTACGCTGTTCGTTCTGCCACAAATCGCAGGACGCCGTCGCCAAGCTAATCTCCTCTCCCAGCGATTACCCCCGCGCCTACATCTGTGACGAGTGCGTTGCGGTTTGCAACTCGATTCTGGAAGACGACCGGACCGCAACCCCGCCGAGCAGCACCCCAAACCAACTGCCCAAGCCCCAGGAAGTGAAAGCATTCCTGGATGAGTACGTCATTGGGCAGGAGCAGACGAAGAAGAAGCTGGCGGTCGCGGTTTACAACCACTACAAGCGAATCTTCATGAATCGCCAGAAGACGGGCGATGGGATTGAACTTTCGAAGTCGAACATCATGCTGATTGGGCCGACCGGCACTGGCAAGACTTTGCTGGCACAAACTTTGGCCCGGATGCTGGATGTGCCTTTTGCGATCGTTGATGCGACGACTTTGACGGAAGCCGGATACGTCGGCGAGGATGTTGAGAACATCATCCTGAAGCTGCTGCAGGCTGCGGATGGTGATGTGAGCCGGACGCAGACCGGAATTATCTACATCGATGAAGTGGATAAGATCGGGCGGAAGGATGAGAATCCGTCGATCACGCGGGATGTCTCAGGTGAGGGCGTGCAGCAGGCGCTACTGAAAATTCTCGAGGGCACGATTGCGAATGTGCCGCCGCAAGGTGGACGCAAGCATCCGCATCAGGAGTTCACGCCGGTCGACACGACGAACATTCTATTCATCTGCGGTGGCGCGTTTGTCGGACTCGAAAAGATTATTTCCCGCCGCATCGGGAAGAAATCGCTTGGGTTCCGCTCGGGCGAAGAGGCCGAGGAAGAATTCACCTCAAAGAAGAAGACGCAGGAACTTCTGCAGGATGTTCAGCCGGAAGACCTTATCAAATTTGGGCTGATCCCAGAATTTGTGGGGCGCCTGCCTGTGGTCGGGATGCTCGAAGATCTGGATGAGTTCGCGCTGATCGAGATTTTGACGCGTCCGAAGAATGCGATTGTGAAGCAGTATCAACGGCTGTTCGAGTTCGAGAACGTTCGCCTGAAATTCGCCGATGAAGCGCTGCGAGCGATTGCACGGCAGGCGATGGCCCGGAAGGTTGGGGCTCGCGGTCTGCGGATGATTCTTGAAGAGCTGATGCTGGATTTGATGTTTAACCTGCCTAGCCAGAAGAAATTGAAGGAATTCGAAGTGACTCGCGAGATGGTGGAAAAACGGTCCGCCTCGTTCGCTACCGTCATGGAGAAGGCTGGATAAGTACCCAAACCCTTAACCACAAAGGACACTAGGGTACACGAAGGATTTCACGCTTCGTGAATCATGGTGTCCTTTGTGATTATTGGCTTTTGGAATGCCGCCTCCAAATCTAAGGGCACCTTACCACTTAAATGCCATTTCGCGAGACCCTCCGCTCAAGGTAAAATCCAAGTAGATCGTCGTTTGGCCGTTCGTCGTCAGGCTGTTCAGCCCAGGAGAATCAGTGACCACATCCAAGGAAAAATACGAATCGAAAAAGCTGCCCATGATGCCCATCCGGGACGTCGTCATTTTCCCGTTTATGATGACGCCGTTCGTTGTGGGCCGCGAATCGAGCGTGCGGGCTCTCGAAGAGGCGTTGGCAGCCGATAAAAAGATATTCCTGGCGACGCAGCACGATGCGTCGATTGATGAACCAAAGGCGAACGAGATCTACCAGGTGGGCACGATCGTGAATATCGTGCAGAGCCTGAAGCTTCCGGACGGCAACATTAAAGTTCTGGTCGAGGGCATTGAGCGCGGGAAAATTCTTCAGGTCACGGATAACGAGGGCTACATGCAGGCTACCGTGCGCGTGGCACGGTTCACGACCGAGACGAATCAGGCGCTCGAAGCCAGCATGCAGCGGGTGACGTCTCTGTTCGAGCAATACGTGAAGCTCTGTCAGGCGCTGAATTACGAGACGATGATTTCGGCTGTACGGATGGAAGATCCGGCGAAGCTGACGGACGTTATTTCTGCGAACTTGCAGCTTTCGATTGAAGAGAAGCAGGAACTGCTGGAGATCTTTGATCCGGCGGAACGGCTCACGCGGATCGCCGATGTGCTGGATATCGAGATTGAGAAGTTGAATGTTGACCGCACCATCCAGTCGCGCGTGAAGCGGCAGATGGAGAAGGCGCAAAAAGAGTATTACCTCAACGAGAAGATCAAGGCCATTCAGAAGGAGTTGGGGCGCGGCGAGAAGAGCGAGTTCGACGAGTTAAAGAAAAAGATTGAAGCCGCGGGCATGCCGAAGGAGACGAAGGAGAAGGCCCTGCAGGAACTGAAGAAACTCGAAGCGATGCCGCCGATGTCGGCTGAGTCGACGGTTTCGCGCAATTACCTGGATTGGCTGCTGGCGGTGCCGTGGAAGAAGCGGTCGAAAGAAATTCGAAATATTTCCCGCGCTGAGAAAGTTCTGAATGAAGATCACTACGGTCTGGAAAAGATCAAGGAGCGCATTCTCGAGTTTCTTGCTGTCCGGCAGCTGGTGAAGAATCCCAAAGGATCGATTCTGTGCTTTGTTGGGCCTCCGGGTGTTGGAAAGACTTCGCTGGGGATGTCGATTGCGAAGGCGACGGGACGCAAGTTTGTGCGCATGTCGCTGGGTGGCGTGCGCGATGAGGCGGAAATTCGCGGTCACCGGCGGACCTATATCGGTGCTTTGCCTGGCCAGATTATCCAGATGATGAAGAAGGCGGGGACGAAGAATCCGGTGTTCATGCTGGATGAAGTCGACAAGATGTCGATGGACTTCCGCGGAGACCCGTCGGCGGCGTTGCTCGAAGTGCTCGATCCAGAGCAGAATTTCATGTTCGTGGATCACTATCTCGACGTGGAATACGATCTGTCGCAAGTGTTCTTTGTCGCGACCGCGAACGTGATGCACACGATTCCTCCCGCATTGCAGGATCGCATGGAGGTTCTGCGGCTGCACGGTTATACCGAGCAGGAGAAAGTCGAGATCGCGAAGCAGTTCCTGGTGAAGAAGCAGATGCTCGCGGCGGGGCTATCTGAAAAAAACATCAAGTTCACGGACGATGCGATCACTGCGCTCATTCGGTCTTACACGCGTGAGGCAGGAGTTCGGAACCTGGAACGTGAGATAGGGAACGTTTGCCGCAAGGTGGCGCGCAAGGTGGTGAAGGAAGGTGAGAACTACTTCATTACCATCACCGGAGAAAATGTGAATGACTTCCTGGGCGTGATCAAGTTCCGCGACACTCTGGCGCACGAGAAGAGCGAAGTCGGGCTGGTTACTGGGTTGGCATGGACTGAGGTTGGCGGGTCGATCTTGAGTACCGAAGCCAGCGTTGTGGATGGCAAGGGTAAGCTCACACTTACGGGAAAGCTTGGCGACGTAATGCAGGAGTCGGCGCAGGCGGCGATGTCGTACGTGCGTTCGCGCGCTCAGCGCCTGGGGCTGACCCGAGACTTCTATCGCAATCTTGATCTACACGTGCACGTACCGGAGGGTGCGATTCCAAAGGATGGGCCGTCGGCTGGAATTACGATTGCAACGGCAATTTCCAGCGCATTGAGCAAGATTCCGGTGCGGCGCGATATCGCCATGACGGGAGAGATCACATTGCGCGGCAAGGTTCTTCCGATCGGGGGGTTGAAAGAGAAGTTGCTGGCCGCTCATCGCGCGGGATTGTTCGAAGTGATCCTGCCAAAGGACAACGAGAAGGACCTGGCTGAAGTACCGGAAAACCTGCGCACCGCGATGAAGTTGCACTTTGTCGATACGATGGACCAGGTGCTCGGGATCGCGCTTGAGTCGCCTCTACCGAAGGTTGAAGAAGAAACGACGCAGCCGATTGCACCGCCACTGAGTACGGTGACGCCGGAGAGTTCTACGGCGCATCAGTAGGGCGGTCGTTGGTCCTTGATCGTTAGTCTTTGGCAAAGAAGGCCCGCTTGCGCGGGCCTTTTCCTTTGGCGTTTTGACTTCGTTTTGCTGAAGCTGTATTGGGGATACTTAATACGACGGGGTTTAAGTGTAATCGTGTGGTTTCCTCAACTCTCACTGCTGTAGGGTGCAAGCTCAATAAGGCGCGCCTCATGCGTTGGAATTTCTATGGTCCTTACGCACAGGCTGCGCGGATTTTTTCGCAGAGTTGGGCAAGGGAGCGCTCGACGCAATCGGTGAGCCAGCGTTCCAGGGCTGTGCGCTGGGCATCGGGGATGTAGGAGAATTTCACGCCGAACTTCCACACCGTGCTCCATACGACTCTGCCGTTCACGCCCAGGACTTCTCCGCTGGCGGGCAGGGCGAAGCGCAGATCGATCTCTTCTCCAACACTTGGAAGTGCACCGGAGAGAAATACTTTCGGATTGATCTCTATCGCTGCGCCACCCTCGCTCAAGTTGACAAGCGTTGCTTCAAATAGCGGACGGGAATGGGTGCTTAGCGAGGCGGTAATGGCCACTGTTTCGCGGTGCTGTTTTCTGCGGCGGACTACGGTCGCGTTATAAGCGGCGCGGAGACAACGCTCGATCTGGACTGCGGATGCGGGCTTGTGAATCAGGAAGTGAACTCCGGCGGCAAAAGCCTGTCTGAGGTCCAACAGGTCGCGGACGATTGCGACGAGAACGCAGTCCTGATTCAGTTTGGAACGACGCACGGCGCAAAGGAATTCGGCGAGGTTATCGATCTCCCGCCAATCTACGATGATGGTCTCGAATTCATGGGCCTGGATCATCGCGAGGGCCGCCGAAGACGTGTTCACGATTCGCGGCGTTACTTGCAAGTCATGCAAGACGCTACGCGTAATTCCGAGGAAGCTCACGTCGGCGCACAAAAGCAGGGTATGCATTTCCAGCCTGCTTTTCGGCTTGTTTTCGAGAGTGCTTTCCATGGCGATCTCCAGTGCCGCGAGCGGCGGATTTGAGGCTCTATCTCGCTTGCTACTGGTTCAATCGGCCTGGTATCCCGTTAGTTCAATGGTGGGGCGGAACGATGGGAAACGCGCGTGTTACTTCCGTGCGGGAGAAAGGTCAAGTCGCGAATGAAGAACAAGATGGTTGGGGTACCGGCAGGACTGGTGGAAGGCGAGGGACAAGACGTCTCACCGTCCTCATTGAACCAGTCTTCTCGATGGCGCATCCTATAAGCTGTTGAATGGTGAAGAATTGAATGACATTCTCGCGACGCAGTTTCCTGAAGACAGCTGGAGTCCTAGCCGGGGGAGTGCTGATTCCGCCGGCGATGGCACCAGCGGCTCCGCTGAGACGAAGCGGTGTGACAGGTTCGGACGACGGCTCTGTCGACTACACGATAAGAATCGCTGCCAGCGCTGTGGAGATCGCTCCGAAGAAGATTATTTCGATCACCACCTATAACGGCCAGTTTCCTGCGCCCCTGTTGCGATTGAAAGAAGGACAGCGCGTTACCGTTGACCTGGTGAATGAGAGCGACACTGCCGAGCAACTGCACTGGCATGGGCAGTTCGTGCCGGTGGATGTGGATGGAGCCTCCGAGGAGGGAACACCGTACATTCCGGCGCACGGCCGGAGGCGGATTTCGTTTGTGCCACAGCCATCGGGATACCGCTTCTATCACACCCACAATCGGGCGGGAGCGGATCTTTCCGCGGGTCAGTACAGCGGGCAAGTCGGGCAGGTGTATATCGAACCGAAGAATGACCCCGGCCACTACGATCGCGAAGTCTTCCTCGTATTGAAAGAGTTTGAGCCGAATTTCAGCCGTGGCGGCGATATGCCGCAGGATGTGCTATCACCAGCGACGAGAGTGAAGGCGCTTGAGGAGAAGGGTGAGTCGGAAATGAAGGCGTCTTTGGACAAGGGCATGCCTCATGGATACGAGGTCGGCTATTCGTCATTCACCATCAACGGGCGCATGCTGGGACATGGAGAACCGATCCGGGTAAAGGCTGGAGAGCGCGTGCTGTTTCACGTGCTGAACGGGAGCGCCACGGAGGTTCGAAGCCTTGCTCTGCCGGGACATACTTTCAAGGTCATCGCACTGGATGGAAACCCGGTTCCAAATCCTGCAACGGTTCCGGTTCTCTGGCTGGGAACGGCGGAGAGAGTCTCGGCGATTGTGGAGATGAAACATCCGGGCGTGTGGATTATGGGAGATACGGATGACGATGATCGGCGACACGGGATGGGCATCGTGGTGGAATATGCGCACCAGGCGGGCAAGCCTCAATGGATGGCTCCGCCAAAATCTCGCTGGGATTACACACGATTTGCCAAACCCGGCGCGACCGCTCCTGCGCCGGACGAAACCTTCGAGATGACATTCGCGAAGGAGAATGCGGCGGTTGAGGGATTCAACCGGTGGACAATCAATGGAGCGGCTTATCCGGTGACGGGAGCGATGGCTCCCGCGACTTTTCGTTTACACGAAGGGCGACGCTATCGCGTGCACATGCGCAATGCGAGCGACGACCTGCATCCGATCCATTTGCATCGGCATGTATTCGAACTCACAAACATTATGGGCAAGGCAACCGCAGGCGTGATGAAAGATGTCGTGATGCTCGGGGGGTATCAGGAGGTCTCGTTTGACTTTGTGGCCAATAATCCCGGGATGACGCTGTTCCATTGCCATCAGCAGTTGCATATGGACTTTGGATTTATGACGCTGTTTGATTACGTGTAGAGTTGGTCGTTGGTCGTCGGTTGTTGGTCGGCGGTCCTCGGTCGTCGGCCCTAATCGTTCTCATATCGATCCTGCTTTTGGAAGGCCGAGTCATGCACACCTTGCCAATCGCCGATTGGTCGTAGGAAACTTGGTTATGAGGGTACTCTCCCGGTTTCTGGCGTCCGCTACCGATCCTTCGCAGTTCCCTGCCCCATCTGTCCCTGAGATCGCCTTCCTTGGGCGTTCGAACGTCGGCAAATCGAGCGTCATCAATTCTCTCGTCGGCACCAAGCTGGCACGAACCAGCTCGACTCCTGGACGGACACGCAGCATCAATTTCTTCGAAATTCGCTGGCCGGGAAAGCCGCGACCGGAGTTCATCTTTGCCGATTTGCCAGGTTATGGCTATGCGAAGATTTCGCGCGAGGTGGCGCAGGAGTGGCCGAAGTTTATTGAGCCGTATCTCAACGAGAGGCCGACGCTGGCTCTGTGCGTTGCGCTCGTCGATGTAAATGTCCCGCCGCAACAGAGCGACCGGCAGTTGCTCGAGTTCCTGAATGCGTCAGGACGAGCATTGCTGCTGGTTGCCACCAAAGCCGACCGGCTGTCAAATAACCAGCTTAGTAATGTGTTGCGGACACTGAGTAATGAATATCCGAGTGCGCGGATGCTTCCCTACTCGTCGAAGACCGGCGCAGGGCGCGATGAGTTGTGGAAAGAAATCCGGCAGGTGGCCACCCCGCCACAAACAGCAGAAACTTCTTCGATGTGAAGCCGGTTGCAGCCTCTAAGCGTGGATGTTGGGCGTGCGAGGGCGTTCGACTGCGGCCAGTGAAGGCTAAGAAGTTACAGTTGAATTGGAGCGTTTTTATTTAGTCTTCCGAAGCGTATCCCGAATTGTTCCCGCTAATCTCGTATCCATTTTGAGCCGATAGAAGCATTAACACTTCCCTAGCTTGGGAATCGTACTTTCGGTGCTTTATGGCGCAATACATCAATGAAGGCGTGGCGTACCTGATGGCTCTGAAACAGGGCGGGCAGGCGGGGAACGTGGGGTCCGGGCAGCAAGTCCCAGAGGCGCAGCCGGGCACTCCGGCGGATGAAGACAACCGCTTCCATGGAGCGGAGAAGCGACGGAGTTTGCGCTACAAGTGTGAAGGGAGTGTCGAACTCAAAGAGAAAAACTGCGACGTGCACACGTGGGCGACCTTCACCGATGTCAGCATTCATGGCTGCTATGTCGAGGCGCAGGCGACATATCCACCTGGGACTGTGCTGCATTTGAAACTCGACGCGAACAGTATTCGAGTCGAAACCCAAGCTATTGTTCGAGTGACGTATCCGTACCTCGGCATGGGCATTTCTTTTGAAGGCATGTCGGACGAAAACAGAGCAAGCTTGCTACGGCTCTTGTCCATGTTGTCACACCGTAGCGTCGCAATCGGGGCGGGCAGCGCGTCATCGGCGAGTGGAGCACTGAAGGAAATTCCGGATGTTACTGATCCAGCGGCTGCGATGGGAGCATTGGTTGAGTTCTTTGGGAGTCGGCAGGCGCTGTTGCGCGAGGAGTTTGTGCGGATAGTAAAGAAGAGTCAGGAGAAGAGGTAGGAGTTTCGAGCTTCGAGCTTCGAGCTTCGAGCTTCAGAAGCTTAAACCTGCTCTCTCTCACCTTTGCTGGGCATTCCGTTATGATGTTCAGGCATGTCTCTCAATCTCATTACCGGCATTGCCGGATTTATTGGATCATCGATCGCACGGGCCCTACTATCGAGGGGCGAACAAGTCCGCGGTGTCGACAACTTTTCGAGCGGAAACCACGAGAATCTGAAAGGTATCATCGATCGGATCGATTTTCGCGAAGCGGACATTCTCGATCTTGGTGCGATGCATAAAGCTTGTGCCGGAGTCGACTTCGTATTTCATGAGGCGGCAATCCCATCCGTGCCAAGGTCCGTTCTCGATCCGCTGGGCAGTAACGCCGCGAACATCGACGGCACGGTAAATCTACTTGTTGCCGCGCGCGATGCCAAGGTGAAGCGTGTGGTCTATGCGGCATCGTCTGCTGCGTATGGGGACACGCCGACTTTGCCGAAGCACGAGGGAATGAAGCCCGACCCGATCTCACCGTATGCAGTGGCGAAACTGGCGAGCGAGTACTACATGGTTTCGTTCTACCGGTGCTATGAGTTGGAGACGGTGTGCCTGCGGTACTTCAATGTTTTTGGGCCACGGCAGGATCCATCTTCTCCGTACTCCGGGGTGCTGGCGAAGTTCATCACGCAGATGCTGCGTGGCGAGCAGCCAACTGTCTTTGGCGACGGAGAACAGAGCCGCGATTTTACTTATATCGACAATGTCGTGGAAGCGAATCTGCTCGCCTCGAAAGCGCCGGCCGCGAAGGTTGCGGGACAAATCTTTAACGCTGCCACCGGACGCCGGGTCACGCTGAATGAAACCTTCAAGGCGTTGCAACCACTGACTGGATATAAGGGGCAACTGAAGTACGGGCCGGAGCGGGGTGGGGACATCAAGCATTCGCTGGCGGATATTTCCAGGGCCGAAGCGGAGCTTGGGTACAAGGCCATCGTTGATTTCGAAGAGGGACTGAAGCGGACTGTAGAGTGGTATCGAGAGCAGATGTCTCCGGAGCAAATGCCGGAAATTGGCGCCAAAGGATGACGCTTTACTTCGTCTCGGCACCAAAAGCTTTTGACCGCTGAGTTCGCGAAGGACTGCCGCTGAGGTCGCTGAGAGGTTGTAGATCTGCCGCGTCTGAGGGCGCCACTCATTTTTGCGCGGCAACGGCATCGCTGCGGACGACGCGCTGATACGAATCTGATTCCGGCCGCAGATCAGACTACGGGCTGTGAAGCGGGTTCCTCCTTGCTCCCTTCGGTTGCGTGTCGGAATGACAAAAACTCGTGAGGTCGCTGAGAAAGCCTTCACTCGTGGCGGAGGGATTCGATCGGGTCCAGGCGTGACGCGCGTAGAGCCGGAATCATTCCGCTGATCAGGCCTACCATGCCGAGAATTAGCGTTGATGCGATCAGCGTTGCTGGCTGGATCAGGAGACGAATGTCGCCAGCTTCTCCATTCTTTGCAAATGCGCTGTAGAGAGTCAGACGACCGACCGACAGCGCGACCACATACGCGAGAATCACTCCCAGCAAGCCGCCGATGGCGGTAATGGTCAGGGCTTCGGCCAGGAATTGCATCAGGATATATCCACGCTTTGCGCCGAGAGCTTTCTGTACGCCGATTTCGCGGGTGCGCTGCGTCACTGAGACCAGCATGATGTTCATCAGACCAACGCCGCCGATGCCGAGGGTCAATGTGCCGATGAAGCCCATCAGGATTTTCAGACCGAGCGTGATGATCTCGAACTGGTGGAGCTGATTCATGAGGTTGAAGACCCGTACGGCTTCGCGGTCAGTTTCGTTGAACTTGTGCTGGCTCGCGAGAATCGTGCGTACGGCCGGTTCGATGCGCTGATACTCCGGCGTCTGATAGTTGAACCAGATGGTGTCGAGATAGTGCGTGCTCTTCAGGTCGCTCATGGTGGTGAAGGGGATGTAGACGACGCGATTGATATCGTCGTTCCCTTCCTGCATCTTGGCGGAGAGAACACCCACGACCTGGAAGCTGATTCCGTCGAGGCGGATGTACTCGCCGAGCGCATTACGACCGGAGAAAAGTTTGTCCTTGGCCTCGGAGCCGATCACGGCAACATGGGCGCGTTGCACCTGATCCTCCATGTTGTAGAAGCGGCCCTGCCCTTGTTTCAAAGAACGGATGTCATAAACGTTTGGATAGTTCCCACTGACCGTAAACGTGAATGAGCGGTTTTCGTACGCCACGATGGACTGCTTATCGACACTGGGAGTGATATGAGTGATTTGCGGGAGGTTTGTGGTAAGCGCGTCGACATCGTCCTGCGTGAACCGGATATCGACTCCCGATTTCTGTCCGCCGGCCTGCATGGAAGTCTTGCCGGGAACCACGATGACGAGTTTCGTGCCGAAATTGGCGAAGATGTTCTGACATGCCCGTCCGAAGCCATCGCCATAGGCAAGCAACATCACGACCGTAGCGATGCCCCATGCCATGCCGAGCATGGTGAGAGCGGTGCGGCGCCGGTTGTGGCGCATGGCGCCGTAGGCCTCTTGAAGTAGGTCTCGCATCATCATTTACTCCTGCCGCAGTGCTTCCACCGGCTGCAGCAAAGCCGCTTTACGCGCGGGATAGAGGCCCGCGATTACTCCCGCGAGAGTCAGGCTGCCAATCGCCAGCATGGCGGACATTGGTACCAGCTTGGGCGGATCGAATCCCTGCGGACCTTGCACTCCACCCATCAGCCCCATGAGGCCACCGGCAAAGGCTAAGCCCAACATGCCACTTCCCAGGGTGAGAAGGAGGCCTTCAAGGAAGAAGTGAGTCAAGATACTCCGGTTGGTCGCGCCGAGCGCCTTGCGCAGTCCGATTTCGCGGGTTCTCTCCGTGACCGCGACCAGCATGATGTTGATGACGCCAATCGCTCCCAGAGCCAGCGTTACCATTCCAACCGCACCGAGGAACATATTCATGACGTCGAAAATCGTGCCGACCATCTGGGATTCCTTGATGGAATCCCACTCGTCAAAGGCGTTGTCGTCGTTGGAGTCAAAGCCGTGATTGTGCCCCACGATCTTGTGTACCGCGGCGCGGGCGATTGTGTGTTCTGCAGTTACATGCGGCTGGTACTCGATGAACGAAATCGAATTCTCATGATTTTCGCCCTTGAGAGGAAAGTTGGAGGCCATCACGGGAAATGGGATATAGGCTCGGTTATTAAGCCACATGTTGTCGCCGCGGCCGAGGTGTGGAGTACTGCCGATGACTTCGAAACGCAGTCCGTTAAGCAGAATGAAGGAGCCCACTGCTTGTTGCCCTGGGAAAAGAGTTTTCTTGAGTTGATCTCCCAGCACAACAACATTGCGGCGTTGCGCCAGATCCATCGCATTGAGCCAACGGCCCTCGTTGATGGGCAGGTAACTGATCTCGTTCAACTGGGGTTCCGTACCGAGGACTTCTCCGCTGCCGTTGGAGAATTCACTTACTGCGTGCAGGTCGTTGCGAGAGATTAGGGGACAGGCATTGCGGATCTCGGGCGCGTGGCGGACATCGAGGTAATCCTGGTAGGTCAGGAGATAGGACCGGGCAGAGCTCATGTTACCTGCAACGGCTGGAGCGCGGCCTGGGAACAAGAACATGATGTCTTTGCCAAATTCCGCCAATTCGCGCTTGTTGCCGGAACGGAAACCTTCCCCTACACCCACTAGCAAGAGCAACGAACCCACGCCCCACGCGATTCCGAACATGGTAAGAAATGAACGGAGCTTATGGGCCCAGAGATTGCGGAAGATCTGGCTGAGAATGTCGGTTATGGTCCGCATTGATAGCTCCTGTGGTGCAACCCGGTTCTTCTGGAAAAACCCCGCCTTAGTACTAAGACACCGAAAGCCCGGTGAATATTACGGTGACGAAGAAGAAATTTGAGACCTTCATCAACTCTGATGCAGAAATCCGGGACCGGGAAGTTCTTGGCACTGATGGATTCCGAGATTCTGCATGTATTTCCAGAGTCCTCTTGCTTGGACGCCGGAGGCAAGGAAAGGTACGCAGCCGGTCCGGAAAAAGTTCCATGAATCTGCGGACTTAGCTAGTCTGTATCGTTATTCCCAAGTCCTAAGTCCGAGATCGGAGTCGCCGGCTACGAGTGTTTGTTTTCGATTCTATGGTTCCAAATCTTGGCTCTCCGGGTCGGATGCCGTCGGGGCAGGGACGAGGACCCTATTCTGAAGCCGTCATTACGTTAGTGATCTACGGCCGAGTTACGCCCGAGGCTAGAGTGTTGGCATGACACTTTCCTCGATGGTGGTCTCGCGCGACTGGCTGGAAGTGAGTGTTCTGGAATGCATCCTGGGTGGCCTGCATATGGACGTGGCGGTGGAGAACGAACCGCAGAAGGCGCTGGCGCGGCTATCCAAATCGAAGATCGACGCGCTCATCGTGGATTGCGACCTAAACGGTAGTTCGCAACTGCTACGGGATCTTCAGGCGCCACAGAAACAGACGAACACGGTGCCGCTGGTGATCATGGGCGGGCGAGATTGTGTCGCTAACTTGGATGAAACGGGCGCCCTGTTTGCGTTCGAAAAGCCAATTTCCGTGGAGAACGCGGTCCGCACGCTTTCGGCGGCGCGCAATATGATTGTGGATGGAAGGCTGCGGTATCACCGGACGGGAGTGGAAATTCCAGTCGAAGTGATGTCTAAAGGACAGGATCCGAAAGACGCCCACCTAGTGAATGTCAGCCAAGGAGGCATCCAGGTCCACACCGATCATTTCATCGATGCGGACACCGTTCTGCAGGTGCATTTTGAATTACCCGGCGCGAGGGCCGCATTGAAAGCACAGGCGGAAGTCGTATGGCGCGATAACTGTGGCAATGTTGGGATGCGCTTTACGAAAGTGGCCGCTCCGCAGCAGCGGACACTGCAACTTTGGTTGGCGCAACAGTTCCTGGCGAATTAGCAAATCGTGGCGGGAAAAAGCAGATTCCTCGCGCGCCTACCCCGCACGCTTCGGAATGACAAGCCTCCCACAGCCCGACATTCGGGTTGGTAAACGCTTCTTAGTCTAAATCTCTTCTTCCGTTTTCCTCTTGTCAGCTTCCAGGCCGGCCTTTCGCGCGAGGCGCGATCCTAGACTCTCTCCGCCGAAGACCCAGAAAAATCCCCAATACATGGTGGTTACTAATACGAGCCCTGCGGCAGCCATTGCGAACGGAGCGGGAGGAGCTTCTCCGGTTACCGAGAGGAATACCAGAATGAACAGGAAAAATGACGCAATCACGGCGAGAACATCGATCATCTTTGCGAGCCCTCGAGGGGTAAGCGGCTGAGAGAGCCAATCAAGATTGATGATCTCCTCGGGAGGCAAAGGGAGAAAGGACTCCTGAGCAGGCTGAAGCGGTTCGGGCCGCATCGGCAGGGTGATTACCTTTGCCGAAGCACCCGAAATCAACAGCCCGTCGTCTGCCTCAGAACTCAGGACGAACTCCTCCGATGGATCGGCATCAAGATGGCGAACTTCAAACAAGTCGCGCGAAAAGATAGATCGAGAGCGCCCGGTGTGCAGCGAGGCGGACTCCAATAGATCGCCGAGTATCCATTCGTTGATTTGCTGGCGCATGCCGCGGGGAAGGTTTAGAAAGCGCATGCCGCACTGGCCCGATCCACTGGTCCAAACCACTTCGCCGACTGCCTCTATACGAATTTTCGGACGACGCAATTCGAAGCGCAGATGCACCTGCTCACCGGGCCGAAGGGCCTTTAGCATTTGCGCACTGATGCCCTTCTGGTTGAGATTGCGGATGACTCCGCCAGTCGCGTGATTGACGGTGAGATAGGTCAGCGTGCGAAGTTCGTGCCGATGCTCGGAACGTGCTTCGCGAGCTGTCGAAACGCCAGCGCTCATAGGTACAGCCTCGAAGTAGTTGGCGGCAGGGTCGCTTTGAAAATGGTATATCGAGTGGGTTGACGGGCCTTAGTAACTTGGGTGGTTCGGAGGACAGGAGTCAAGGTCAGGGAATAGAAGTTCAGCCACAAGTGTATTTTCCATTTGCGAATCCCCAATGATCAGTGCTCCACAATCTTCATTGTTACCGTTACATGGGTTGTCCCAGAAAAATATCTCGCGTAGGTCGCTCAGATGCTTGCCAGATTCTTACTGCTTCGAACAGGATGACCGTCCCATAAGTCACCGCCAACCACACGATGACGGCTTCGAGTGGGAGATCGCACCATGCGCCGATAAAGATGCCCAGCATGGCATGATGCTGGTAGTTCCACCATCCATAGGGGATGGCGAGCGTGGCTTCCCACAACATGCTCAGGAGCATGATGAAAAACATGGTCATGCTCATCGCGCGCCAGTTGATGAATCGTTTGGTTGCTGGATAAAAGCCGATAGCGGGTGTGAGACCTCCGGCAACGAGCACGATGAAATATCCGGGCAGGCCTTCGCGTACATCGGAAAGGTAACGCTTGTAGAGGATAGCGATCGCGACCAGAAGGATGCCGATGATCAGGGACGTGGGATGAAACTGGAGCAAGCGCGGCAAGGCACGCGCCTCACCGCGATAATCCTGCACCGTATAGGCGGCTAGCCAATACTCACTAAGCCAAACGTATAGGAGAAGGATCATGATGAAGCCTGTGACATAGAAGAAGTACTCCTCAATCGGAACTGGTTTACCGAGTGCGGGGGCGAGGATGCCTAAGGTGGCTTTGGGATCGGGGAAATAAAAGAACCAGCGTGCAAACACGACATCGAGAAGACAGCCCGTGGTTGCAGTAGCTGCAATGGTTCGCCAGAAGGCGCGCCGAGGGATATCGAGCCCTGCGCTGGGCAGAAACCATCCCCCGATCACTACGATCGGGATGACAAACAGCAGTAAACTCCAAGTGTAGCCGTAGGGTGAGGCTCCCGGCACCGCGTGTACGGTGGCTGGAGTGACGACGGAATGGAGCGCGATCGCAGCCGGTATCGCGATCATTGCCAAGATCGCAAGGACAATCCCTGCGGCAATGGTGGGTCTGGGGGTTCCGTGAGTGATGGGATGATCCACGTTGGGCTCCTGAAGTCGGCAGGATTGTACTCCTCAAAATGCGATGAGGCGGGATTGTGGTGGACCGTCCGGAATTGCGGAATTAGTATGGACACCAAAGTACATGCCCGAAGGGTCAACCCTCAGCAATTGAAAGTCGCAGCAAAGCCCGATACCTTAGGCATGAGACCGTGTCTCGATGGCCACGTCTACAACAAAACCTGAAATCCCACTCTCCGGGTCGTTAACGGGGATTGGTTCGCGCGCTTGGGCGGGCTCGGGGAATAACCCCGGCCCTTTGACAACCGCGAAGAAAGCGTCTCCGCAAGAGGCGCTGCAGGCGTTGCTCGCTTTTTCGGCGCTGCACGATCAGATTCGTCGGCGTAAGGCTTTGGCTTCGCGTGGCGGCAATTTCGATTCACCCATTGTGCATGCCGAGTTTGAACCAGCGGAACTCTTCGTTCTCGATGAAGTTTTGCAACTTGTAGCGGAGCGCGCCGTCGCTATCACGGGGGCCGATGGGCTGGCAATCGCGCTCGCAGAGAACAACGAAATTGTGCTTCGCGCGGCCGCAGGCACGGTTCGTCCGGACGTCGGACAGCGCATCGATCGAGACTCGGCATTTTCAGGGGCATGCTTCCGCCAGGCGCAGATCATCATCTGTGACGACACAGAAACTGACTCGCGAGTAAATTTGCACGCCTGCCGCAAAATGGGCGCGCGCTCGATGGTTGCGGTGCCGCTGTGCGGGCGCAAACGCGTTATTGGCGTGCTTGAAGCTTTCTCGTCGTGGCCCTTTGCGTTCAATGAGAGCGATGTCCGGAATCTTAGCCTGCTGGCAGAGCTCATTCTTGGCGCACTGAAGCCGGAGGATGAAGACCGGTTTGCACAGTCGGCGCAAGTTGCCGCCACGAAGCTGGAACCGCCGAAGCCCACTCCGGTTGTGAGTGAACCTCCAAGGGAGGTCCTTACCAGCAAACCGCTGGAAACGACTAAGGCCGACGTACCGAAAGCTCCTGTTACAAGCGTTGAGCCGGCGAAAACGGAGGTGGTGAAGCCGGATCTGCCAAAACAAGCCGGTGCAACGAGTGTTCCACCTGCTGCTGTGACCGCGCCTTCGGCACCGAAAATTCCACTTCCTCCAAAGCCGGTCGTTCAACCGGAAATGCCAAAAGCGGCAGCGCCTGCGCCAATCACAACACCAGGGCCAGTGACCCCGAAGATCGGCGCTCCGATTGTTCCGCCTCAGAAACCAACGGTGCCGGAAGCGCCCAAGGCAGGAGTTCCGGCGATCACTACACCCGTGGCGACGCCAGTGGCTCAAGTTTCCAAGCCGGCTGTTCCTGAACTGCCCAAGACAGTGGCGCCGGTTATTGCACCACCCGCCATCACGAGTTCGATTCCAGTTACTCCCAGTCCCAAGAGCCTTTCGACTCTCCAGAGTAAGCAAGTTGAGTCTCTCACCGCAGCCGCCCCAGCGGTCACCCCTGTCGCGCCATCGAGCAAGGTCGTCGAGGAAGTTAGAGAGACGAAGCAAAGCGCGGTTGCCACTCCTGAACCTGTTGCCGAACCGTCCCTCACAATTGCGCAGACCCCGGAAGCTTCCAACCGGCTTTGGTTCCTGGTGATGTTGGTCGGTACTGTGATCGCCGCTGCATTTATCGCTGGTGTCTGGTGGAAGATGAATACCGCGCGGATTGGCGGGGCGATGGTACAGAATCAGCCGATCACACAGCCTGCTGCCCCGGCAGCGCCAGCGAAAGCGCCGCTTCCCGCCTCGGAAGCCAACCCGCTGACCAGCGGCGAGAAAATTTCTGAAGATAACGAACCGGAGAATACTCCCGCGACGCCGCAGGAATTATCCAAATTCCCGCGCGTCACCGCCATTCGGCATTGGTCGTCCGGGGATTCGAGCACCGTGGTGCTAGATCTTGAAGATCAAGTGCAGTACGAGCCTGGGCACCTTACGAATCCTGAGCGCTTTTACTTCGATCTGCGCGACACGCAGCTCGCTCCCGGGCTCGAAGGAAAGTCGTTCGACGGAGATTCGCTGCTGAGCCGCATTCGGATTGCGCAGCCCGTTTCCGGCATGACGCGCGTAGTGCTGGAAGCTCGGCCGAGTGCAAACGTGTCAGCCCCACAGGTGAGTCTGGAACGTGATCCTTATCGCCTGGTAATCCAGGTAAGCAAGCCCGGGACGGCTCCGAAAGGCGCGGTGAATCTCTTCCCGAAAGCTCCGGAAGCGGAGAAGGCGAAGCTTGCCATCGTTGTGCCGCCACCGACCAAGGAAGATCTGCAATTGCGCACGCACGTGCCGAAGATGCGCATCGTTGTGGATGCCGGACATGGGGGATGGGATTTGGGTACTGTGGGCCGCCGCGGCCTGCTCGAGAAAGATCTTGTACTCGAGATCGCGCAGCGGCTGGGCAAGCTTTTGGAATCGAGGCTTGGCGCGGATGTGATCTACACGCGGCAGGACGATAACTACATTCCCCTCGACGATAGGGCTGTGATCGCGAATCAGGCACAGGCGGATTTGTTTATTTCCGTGCATGCGAATTACAGCGATCTGCCATCTGCGCGCGGGGTCGAGACCTACTACACCAACTTTTTCTCTGCTCCGGGATCGAAAGATCTCCCGGCGAATGCCACGCCGAAAGAAGCGGCCATGCGATCCATGCCGAAGAACATAGCCATGCCGACGCTCAATGCCGGCGAACTTCATGACCGCATCGAGCAATCGCGGCGGCTTGCGACGAGCGTGCAACGGTCACTTTATGGAACGCTCTCGCTTCAGAATCCGGGATTGCGCGACCGTGGGATCAAAGAAGCGGGATTCGTTGTGCTGACTGAAAGCGCGATGCCGGGAATTCTGGCGGAAGTATCGTTCGTGTCGAGTCCGGCCGATGAGCAGAAACTCCGCAGCGATGGATACAGGGAGCAGATCGCTGAGGCGCTGTATCGGGGGATTGCGAAGTATGCCGCTGCGAAGACCGTGAAAGTGGCGGCGAAGTAGAAACTGAGTACCCAAGACTCAGTGATTTCGGGCGACCAGAGTCCGCTTTGCTAGCTCAAAACATCCCCACTTCTCGCACAAGAAACGCACGAGAAATGGGGTACCCAATTGCTCGCATACTTTAATCGGACGGGCCGACTTGACGGATGAAGCCGATCGCGGGACGAATCGGCCGTTGACGCGGGACGTAGTCAGTGCAGTAGAGTACGTCGAGTTTCAGGAGGCGAACACCTCCGCCGAAAGTGCAGGAGATGGTACTGCGTCCGCAGGCGCCGAACTGAATGTGGGCGAACGCACACTCATTGCACAACGGCTTAGGCTTCGGCGCGTTTCGGTGGTTCGCCATCGCTGCGATCGACATCATCACAAGCCGGACAACAATCACGAACAAGATTGTAGGCACGCCATCTCCTTTCTTGGCCTTTCTTGGCCTCGCCCGCATCTTGAGAAGGCCGAAGTCGACAAACATTCGTCCTCGGCCCTAGGTTGGTTCGCCTACTCCATGGACGAGACGGAGTCATCATCCTCGACTTCATCTTCAATCCCAGGAGCGAAACCGGCACGAAATCCGGAAGGCTTCCGTGCTGGATTAACGTTGATGAGCAAAGCCATCTTTTCGAGTTCCCAACGGTACGGTACGAGGCGGTTGGCATAGTCGGTGCACTCAGCCACCTTGAAGCCAACCGGGCGGAACATGCCCCAGGCGCAGAAGATGGCCTCCTCGCTCTCGCGAAATCCCTTTTGGATGTGCGCGTTGCGGCAAGTGCGGCAGAGAGACTCGCCTTCGACCAACGTGCCGTTCTTAATTCGCAAAGTGATCGTCATTGTTGTTTCGTTTCTAACCGGTTTTGGACCAGCGTTTGAGCAGAGGACTCCCTTCTCGTCCGGCAGCACCTTGTTGCCGGGCAAGCGGTGATCTTGCGTCTATTTGTAGACGTGCGGACAGATTTAGCCCGCTCGTCCTGGATTTAGGTTTTGCTGGAGAGAGCGCTTCGGACTAGCTTGCGCAGCCGAAGAACGCCCTGAGACAACTGAGGCCGTGTATTGGCCACCGTTGCCCGCACAGCGATTTGTGGTTGTAGTACGCCAAATCGGGCGTCCTTTCGTAAGAGATGTCTGAAGATGACATGAGACTGGAAATTCTGCAAGATGAAAATCAAAAATCCCCACTTCTGGCGCAAAAGAACGCGGGAGAAATGGGGAACCCATAGTTGGGAAGCGACCTCTGCTATTAACTCTGGGCTGTTCTACTTCTTCGCTGCCTCGTCCTTCTGATATCCCGCGCTGAGAGTAGCCTTCGACTGGGCGATCGGGAGCAACGTCGGGTAGAACTGAACGAATGTCGTGTCGACGGCGCCATGATCTTGATGGCAGGTGTAGCATGCCGCTTCCTTCGGGGTCATCTTTGCCGTCTTATTGTCGTCAAATCCGAAGAAGGCCCATTTCCCCGGAAAACGTGCTTCGTCTTTCACATGGACTTCGAGTCCCATGACATTGGTGGACTGGAAATTTCCTTTCTGATTGATCGACCCTCTGCCTTCCGCCTTCCGCACCTCAAGGACGAGCATCGTCTTGTCGGGCCACGTCCCTGTCTCGGTGAATGCCTTGTAAGACTCGGGATTGACGAAGACATTGTCGAACATGTGATGGTCCATATTCATTGAACCCGCGCTATAGCTCATGTCGAAGCCCGTCGTGAGGTACACCCATTGCCGATAGTTCTCGGGCAGCTTCAGCTGATCGTCGCCGGTGTATTCCGGACCACCGGGAAGAGCGGGTGCGGGCGAAGATTTCAGCAGTGCGGCCGAGGTTAACAGCAGGAATATCGCGAGGGTGAGCCTTTTTGCTGTGGGAATCATGGCAGGCATTCTGCCCTGAATCTGCGCTGAACACCACACCGTCGGCTGCACAAAGGGTGCGTTTCGCTGCATTGTTGACCTCCTTGCCCCTGACTGGAGTAGGATTCCGCAATATGAGAGCGAGTCTCAGAAAATTCGAGCCGCCGCGCTGGTACTGGATTGTTGCGATGTGGCTGGGGTTTGGGCTGTTCGACGCCACGCAAACAGTGTTTGTGATGCGCGCCGAAGGCATGAACCACCATTGGTGGCGGCTATTCTTCACGAACGTTCTGGCATGGATTCCCTGGATGCTGGCGACACCTATTGCATTCCGACTGGATTACAGATTCCCCACGTTGGATTGGAAGCGCCCTGCATTCTGGATCTCACATCTTGCGGCGTGCATGGCAACGAATCTCGTTGCATCTGCCTGGATCTCGATGTGGGAGGACTTGTTCAACCCGTATGCGCTGAATCCCGGTCCAAATCCGTTCATGCAGCTGTGGGGCCGCAAGTTTTTCGGCGGGATACTGTCGTCCGTAATTCTGTACGGACTCATCCTGCTGGTTGCGCACATTGCCGAGACGCAGCGCCGCTTCGCCCACCAAGAAGCCGAGACGGCGAGGCTGAACGAGCAACTCTCGAAGGCTCAATTGAATGCACTGCGCCGTCAGATTGAGCCGCACTTTCTTTTTAATACGTTGAATGCGATTGCGGGACTGGTACGCGAGCAGCGGAATGAGGCCGCCGTGAGCATGATCGCGGAACTGAGCGACTTCTTGCGGCGAGTGGTTAACGACTCAGACCGACAACAGGTTCCCCTGGCCGAAGAACTGGAGTTCACGAGGAAATATCTGGACATTCAAAAAGTTCGGTTTGCCGACCGCCTCGAGTTCAGCGTCGATGTTCCTGGAGAATTGATGGCGGCGCAGGTGCCGAGCCTCATCCTGCAACCGATGGTTGAGAATGCAGTTAAGCATGGCATCGCGAAGCGGATTCACGGAGGCGCAATTCGTCTGGCCGCAGCACGCTCCAATGGCACGCTCACGCTTCGTATTTACAACGACGGACCGAGCTTGCCTTCAGAATGGGAGCAGAACAAGACGGGCATAGGAATTTCGAACGTTCGGACCCGGCTTGAAAGCCTTTATGGCAATGCATACGCGCTGAACTTGCGAAACCAACGCGGGGGAGTTGAGGCTTCGGTGTCTCTGCCCTACACAACTGCAGGCGTTTCGTGAATGGAGTGACTTTGCGTCCCGAAGATCAACCGGTGAAAATCCGCGCGATGATTGTGGACGACGAACCGCTCGCCCGCAGCAACATTGCCGTTCTTTTACGGAGGCATGCCGACGTCGAGATCATCGGCGACTGCGGCTCGGGTGCGGAGGCACTCGGCGAAATCCGCGTTACCAGACCAGACCTACTATTTCTTGATGTGCAAATGCCCGAGTGCGACGGCTTCGACGTCCTTGAGATGCTCGGAAATGATTTTCCTCCGGCCGTGATTTTTGTAACTGCTTACGATCAATACGCGCTTCGCGCTTTCGAAGCTGGCGCGCTCGACTACCTTTTGAAGCCGTTTGACAATACGCGATTTGAGCTTGCGTTCGCGCGGGCCAAACAACGCATTCGGGGAGGAGCCAGGCCGAACGTGGCTGAGCGGATTGTTGTCAAAAGTGCGGGGGAAGTCAGTTTTATCAAGATCAGCGGTATCGACTGGATTGAGGCAGCAGATTATTACACTTGTCTGCATGTGGGGTCGAGAAACCATTTGGTGCGCCGCAGTTTGGCGGAACTTGAAAACGAACTTGATCCCAGCACGTTCTGCCGCGTGCATCGATCAGCTATCGTCAATCTTGATCGCGTGCGCAGCCTGAAGCTGCAGGAAGACGGCGAATA
>Ga0335085_10003544_pt1 | contig 26859 bp, 19 predicted proteins | sample Lox_Sample_45_FD_206712 | JGI IMG/M metagenome (GOLD analysis project Ga0335085, IMG submission 206712) | Soil microbial communities from Loxahatchee National Wildlife Refuge, Florida, United States - Lox_Sample_4.5 | ecosystem: Environmental > Terrestrial > Soil > Wetlands | place: USA...
TGCGGCGACCCGGCGAGCCGCGCTTCCCTGCTTCAGAATTAGCATGGCGGCTTGGCAAATCCGGGTCGCGGCGCGGATAAGTTTCGGGGCGGAAAGGCGTTCGGCGCTGACGAACTCTGTCATCGCGAAATCGACACCTGCTAAAATAATCTTGATCCACGCCCGGGAGGACAAGCCTACATTGAATTCAGCAATCCTCGCCCTGGAAGACGGTACAGTCTTCGAGGGCAGCAGTTTTGGTGCGCCCGCGGAGCGCTCGGGAGAGGTCGTCTTCAATACGGCGCTCACCGGGTACCAGGAAGTCTTCACCGATCCGTCGTACGCGGGGCAGATCGTGATTCTGACCAACCCACAGATCGGCAACTACGGCACGAGCCGCGAGGATAATGAGGCAGGGCGTCCGTACATCGAGGGGCTGGCGGTGCGCGAGTTTTGTCCGGCGGCCAGCAACTGGCGGTCGGATGAGGAGGCCGGCGAGTTTCTGGCGCAGGCGGGCATCCCGGTAATTTCGGGCTTGGACACGCGCTCGCTGGTGCGGCATCTGCGGACGCGCGGGGTGATGCGCGGCGTGCTGTCGGCGGTCGAAACGGACGCGCAGAAACTGGTGGAGAAGGCGCGGTCGATCCCATCGATGACAGGTCTGGACCTGGCGAGCCGGGTGACGACGCCGGAGAGGTACGAGTGGAGCAAGCCGGTCGAGCCGTGCTCGCCCTCGGATTTCGTGGGGCGCCCACCCGAGCCGCGATTTCATGTGGTGGCTTACGATTTTGGCATCAAGCACAACATTCTGCGGCGGTTAGTGCAGTCGGGATGCCGTGTGACGGTGGTGCCGGCGCTGACCTCGGCGGAGGATGTGTTGGCGCTCAACCCGGACGGGATTTTTCTGTCGAATGGGCCGGGCGATCCGGAGCCGCTGCAGACGCAGGTGGGCAACATCCGGCGGCTGATCGGGAAGAAACCGATTTTCGGCATCTGCCTGGGGCACCAACTGCTCGGGCTGGCGGTGGGCGGCAAGACGTTCAAGCTGAAGTTCGGGCATCGGGGGGCGAATCATCCGGTGCGCAACGAGTTGAACCAGAAGGTGGAGATTACCTCGCATAACCATGGTTTTGCGGTAGATCCGGATTCGCTGAACCTGAACGAGGTCGAGATCACGCACGTGAACCTGAACGATGGGACGCTCGAGGGGTTCCGGCACCGCAACCACCCGGTGTTCTGTGTGCAGTATCACCCGGAAGCGGCGCCGGGACCACACGATTCGCACTACTTATTCGAGGATTTCATGAAGTTGATGGAGGAAACCGGCCGCCATGCCTAGACGCAACGATCTCCATCGCATTCTGATCATCGGGTCGGGTCCGATCATCATCGGGCAGGCGTGCGAGTTCGACTATTCGGGGACGCAGGCGGCCAAGGCGCTGCGGGCGGATGGGTACGAAGTAATTCTGGTAAATTCCAACCCCGCCACTATCATGACGGACCCCGAACTTGCCGATAGAACGTATGTGGAGCCGCTGACGGCTCCATACCTGGAAGAGATCATCCGGCGCGAGCGGCCGGATGCGCTGCTTTCCACGGTGGGCGGACAGACCGGGCTGAACCTGGCTGTGGAACTGTCCGACTCGGGGGTCCTGGCGCGCTATGGCGTGGAGTTGATCGGCGCCAAGATCGAGGCCATCAAAAAAGCCGAGGACCGCCTGTTATTCAAAGACGCCATGCGCTCGATCGGACTCGAGACGCCGCAGTCACAACTGGTCAACAGTGTGGCTGGCGGGCTGGAGTTCGCGGCGCGCATCGGCTATCCGTGCATCCTGCGGCCGAGTTTCACTCTGGGTGGAACCGGCGGCGGGATCGCCTACAACCGGGAGGATCTGGAAGAGATTCTGGATCGCGGCCTGGCGCTTTCACCGGTACATGAAGTCCTGATCGAGGAAAGCGCGCTGGGCTGGAAAGAGTTCGAGCTGGAGGTGATGCGGGACCTCAACGACAACTGCATCATCGTGTGCTCGATCGAGAACTTCGACCCGATGGGGGTGCACACGGGGGACTCAATCACCGTGGCGCCGGCCCAGACGCTGACCGACCGGGAATACCAGATGATGCGCGACGGGGCGCTCAAGTGCCTGCGCGAGATCGGAGTGGACACCGGCGGATCGAACGTGCAGTTTGCCATTAACCCGTCGAACGGGCGGATGGTGATCATCGAGATGAACCCGCGCGTCTCGCGCAGCTCGGCGCTGGCGTCGAAGGCGACCGGGTTCCCGATCGCCAAGATCGCGGCCAAGCTGGCGGTGGGGTACCGGCTGGACGAGATCCGCAACGACATTACGCGCAAGACTCCGGCGTGTTTCGAGCCGACCATCGATTACGTGGTGGCGAAGATTCCGAAGTGGGCGTTCGAAAAATTCCCCGGCGCGGACCCGGTGCTGGGGACGCAGATGAAGTCGGTGGGCGAGGTGATGGCCATCGGCCGGACGTTCAAGGAGGCGCTGTGGAAGGGCATGCGCAGTCTGGAGACGGGTAAAGCGTTCGGCTCGGAAAAGTTCGATAAGAGTCTGATCGGGAACAAACTGATCACGCCGACGCCGGACCGGTTGAATTACATCCGGTTCGCGATGGCGGAGGGCTACAGCGTGGAAGAGATCCACGAGATGACGGCCATCGATCCGTGGTTCCTGAGGCAGATGAAAGAGGTGGTCGATTTCGAGGGGCGGCTGGCATCGGTAAAAGCGGAGACGGCGGACGCGGCGACGCTGCGGCGGGCGAAGCGGTACGGGGTCAGCGACGTGCAGCTTGCCAAGACGTGGGGCACGGACGAGATCGCGGTCCGCAACCGGCGCAAGGAACTGGGCGTCGAGGCGGTGTTCAGCCGGGTGGATACGTGCGCGGCGGAGTTCGAGAGCTTCACGCCTTACTTGTATTCGAACTACGAAAGTGCTTGTGAGGCCGAGCCTTCGGAGCGGCGCAAGGTGATGATCCTGGGCAGCGGACCGAACCGGATCGGGCAAGGGATCGAGTTCGATTACTGCTGCTGCCACGCGTCGTTCGCGCTGCAGGAGATGGGCATCGAGTCGATCATGGTGAACTGCAATCCGGAGACGGTCTCGACGGATTACGACACCAGCGACCGGTTGTACTTCGAGCCGCTGACGCTCGAAAACGTGCTGAACATTGTCGATAAGGAGAAGCCGCCGGGGCTGATTGTCCAGTTCGGCGGGCAGACGCCGCTGAACCTGGCGCTGCCGCTAAAGAAGCTGGGGGTGCCGATCATCGGGACGGACCCGGCGGATATCGACCTGGCGGAGGACCGCAAGCTGTTCGGGCGGCTGCTGGAGGAGTTGGCGATTCCGTGTCCGGCGAACGGCACGGCGACCAATGTGGAAGAGGCCTGCGCGGTGGCGGCGCGGATCGGCTACCCGGTGCTCGTGCGGCCCAGCTACGTGCTGGGCGGGCGCGCCATGGTGATCGCGTACGACGAAGAGATGGTGCGGCAGTACATGCGCGAGGCGGTGACGTTTTCGCAGGAGCGTCCGGTGCTGGTGGACCGGTTCCTGGAAGACGCGACCGAGGTGGACGTGGACGCGCTTTCAGACGGCGAGGAAGTGCTGATCGCGGGCATCATGGAGCACATCGAAGAGGCGGGTGTGCATTCGGGCGACAGCTCGTGCGTGCTGCCGGCGCAGTCGCTGCCCGAGGCGACGCTGCGGACGATCGAGGATTACACGGTACGGCTGGCGCGGGCGCTGCGGGTGATCGGGCTGGTGAATGTGCAGTACGCCATTCAGAGCGGGACGGTATATGTGCTGGAGGTGAATCCGCGGGCGTCGCGGACGGTGCCGTACGTGAGCAAGGCGACCGGGGTGCCGCTGCCGAAAGTGGCGGTGGGGCTGATGTGCGGGCGGAAGCTGAAGGATTACGGGCTGCCCTCGGGCGTGCTGCCGGTGAGCCAGTACTTCGTGAAGTCGCCGGTGTTTCCGTTCAACAAGTTTCACGGGGTGGACCCGGCGCTTGGTCCGGAGATGCGCTCGACGGGCGAGGTAATGGGCGTGGGGGCGAACTTCGGCGAGGCCTTTCTGAAGGCGCAGATCGCGGCGGGAAGCCCGTTGCCCGCGGAAGGCACGGTGTTTCTGAGCGTCAACGACCATCACAAGGCTGAGGCGGTGGACGTGGCGCGGCGGTTCGCGGAGATGGGCTTCAGGCTGGTGGCGACGCGGGGAACAGCGGCGGCGCTGAGGGCGGCGGGGTTGACGTGCAAGACGGTGTTCAAGGTGAATGAGGGGCGTCCCAACGCGGTGGACCTGCTGAAGGCGGGCGGCATTCAATTGGCGGTGTACACGACCACCGGCGCTCCGGCATTTCATGACGAGAAGGCGATCCGGCGCGCGGCGGTGGTGTATCGGGTGCCGTGCATTACGACGCTTAGCGGCGCGCGGGCGGCGGCGGATGCGGCGGCGGCGCGGCGGAGAGACCCGATCCGGGTGTGGAGCTTGCAGGGGATTCACCAGGAGAAGGAACTGTCGGCGGCGGACGAGCGGCGGTGAAATATTTCACTGGAGGTTCGTGGTAACCAGGCCCGTGATCGATGAGGATCGGCGAACTGAGTTCGGGGCGCTCGATCTCCGCAAGAGTGCGGAAAGAAGAGCATCGAGACGGGTCTCGACGCGGCAGACAGAGTGTCTGCGCCGTCTACGGTGATCACTTCCGCGTGACGTAGTAAATCTGGATAGGGCTGTCCGGCCGAATTTCGGCGGTGAAGAAGATGTGCGCGGTATGGCCTGCACCGGTGCGGAGGCAGAGGTCGCTACCTGCGCCGAGGCCGTCGATGCGGACTGCCTGGGTCAGGAATACGGCTCCGGTGCAATCGGCGGCGGCGGAATTGGGTTCGGCGACGCGGGCCCGGTTGCGCGGTTCGATGTAGATGCGGTGGCCGGGTTCCGAACGGACCCAGAAGTCGGACACACGATCCGGGGGCGGAGGTTGCGGTGGGGCATCCACCACGACGGTGCAGGACAGTCTGCCCCGATCGACATCGACGGCGCAGATGCCGGTGGGAACGGAGAGGCGGCCCTCGGAGAGCTTGTCCTTCGCCGTTTTCGAAAGCACGTCGCACATAACGCCGGGAGCGTCGCAACCTGCGAACGGCAGACCGACGGTTCCCAGGTCGCGGTTGCTCCATTCATCGATGCGGACGCTTTCGATGAACTGCTCGCGAAACCTTGGAGTGAGATGGCTATCTTGTACCGGCCGGGTTGGATGCCGTCTAAGTGGAAGCTGCCGTCAGGCGCGCTGAGAGTGCAATACCTGGTCACGCCGATGCTTTGCTGAATGGCGCAGATCACTGCATTCGGCAGAGGCAGCGAAGTCGAGTCGACGACGCGCCCGCGGATGGTAGCGGGTTGCGCGGCGGCGTAGACGGCGAGGAGGAGCAACAGGGCCGCTGGCGTTCGAGCGCGCTTCATACCAGCAGCCGCACGACGCCATACACTCCGAAGGACACCAAGCCGGCGGTCCAGAGTTTGCCGCGCTGCGGGATTTCCCAGAATAAGCTGAGCAGCATCGTCAGGCCGAGCGGGCTGAGGGCGTGGAAATGGAAGGCTTCGGACCAGTGGAGTTTGGCGAGCGCGCAGAGCGAACGGGTGAGGCCGCAGAGGGGGCACGGGCGGCCGGTGAGCCAGTAGAATCCGCAGAGGCGGAGGTGCGGGTCGGCGGGCGGGTGGGCGGCCCAGAGGACTGCCACCACCACGACGGTGGCGGCGAGTCTCCAGGCGAAACCGCGAGGCAGCGTAAGATTGCTGGGCAAAGTCACAGAGCTTCTACGGTGGATGGCTCGAAGCCAACCAGGTCGCGGTAGGCGGCGGTGATGGCGGCGAAGCTCAGCGGGATGGTGATGAAGACGCCGACGATGCAGCAGAGGAAGCCGAGAATATTGATCAGGGCGAGGGTGATGAGGAACAGGGTGAAGCCTACGTAGTCGTTTTTGACGACGGCGTGGCTGGCCTGCATGGCGGGCCAGAAGTCCATGCGTTTATCGAAGATGAAGAGGTAAGTGAATTTGTACATTGCGGCGACCACCAGTCCGGGGATGATGCAGAGGATGGTGCCGAGACTGGTAAAGAGCGCGATGAGCAGGCTGGCGACCAGCGTGGGGACGAAGTAGTTGAAGCCTTTGAAGAGGTCGGCGAAGTCGCCGCCGCGATTGAACATTTTCTTCATGCAGTAGATATGGAAGCCGGCCATGAGGGGTCCTTGGATGACAATCGGGACCATGCCGCTGAGGAGTGCGAAGACGAGGCCCATGAGGATGAAGTTGCCCATGTCGGCTTTGACCATGTCCCAACCGAAGCGAATCCAGTTGCCGGTCTGGAGAGTAACGGAAGTGGGGGGCGTCCAGGCCACGGCCGGAAGTGCGGCGGGACCTGCGCCCGCGGCTAAGGGCTGGCCGCAGTTGGGGCAGAATTGAGTGCCATCCGGAACCTGCGTTCCACAGGTATGACAATACATGCGTTACGATCCTTTCGGCGGGCACGGGCCCGCTGGCGTTTGGGTGGATCATAACATTTCGGGCGGAAATTGTCGCGGGCGAGCAAGCGGCAGACAAGAGCGGAGGTCGGCGCGGCGGGCGGTCTCCAGCGCCACTGATCACGCCGCGAAAGGAACGCGCCAAAACGATGGCAAACCCGAGACTCAGCGGCGTCGTGAGTGCCGGCGCCACAGCGCCGAGGCGGGACAAGCTAAAATGAGACTCATCGATCCTGGTTTGGGTTGGATGTGACGGGGCTACAGCGTCGGGCTTTCCGGCCCGAGCACGACCGACAACGGCCGGAATGGGGAAGGAGAGCGGGGTGAGAAAAGCAGAAAAGCTATCGCTGGGAGTGTTTCTCCTGGCAAGTTTCGCGTCCACGCTGATGGCGCAGACCGGCGATGCGAACGCCTGGCTCAGTGTGCGGCAACTGAAGCCGGGCCGGCCGGTTGAAGTGGTGGACCGCAAGGGCGTAAAGATCAAAGGCGCCCTTGCCAACGTTGCGGACGATTCCATCTCGGTCACGGCGAAAAAGCGAACCAGCGTGATTGCCCGTTCCGAGGTTGTTCAGGTGAAGGTGCGCTCGGGGCGGCACCGCATGTATACGCTGATCGGATTAGCCATCGGCGCGGGCGCCGGAGTGGGTTTAGGGGCGGCCGGCGGGCAGAGTCTCGCGGATGCCAGCGGCGGAGATTTCGCTAGTCTGAAGGCGCCGATCACGGCGGGTGGCGGGGCCATCGGGGGACTGATCGGCGCCCTGATCGGCTCCGCGGCCGGCAATCACGCCACCACGGTGTATCGGGCTCCGTAACGGACGGCCGGTCAATCCTGGCGCAGCATCCGGATGGGGTCAATGGCTGCGGAGCACCAGAGTCAGACCTTGCCGCAGCTCCAGGGGCATTACCGTGCCGGTTGCGGAACGCGTGAAAAAGGGAGCGTAAGGACAGGCCTGTCAGGGCCTCGGCAAGCAGATGACCCGCGTAACTCCTGCGCTTTTTCAAGCGCATCAGAGTCAGCCGGCACGCCTGTCGTCAAGGGCAACGCAGGGCGTGAGAACCTGCCGAAGGTCGATCGCGGGAGGCGAAGCCCTACGCTTCCATCCCCATCTGCGTCAGCCGGTAGCGCAGCGCGTTGCGGGTCAGCCCGAGGAGACGAGCCGCCTGGCTCTTGTTGCCGTCCGCCCGCCGCAGCGCCTCTTTGATCAGCTCCTGCTCGTACTGGTCCAGGCTCATGCCCTCCGGCAGAAAGTGCCCGTCGGCCGGGGCGCCGCTGCCTTGCCGCTTCGGACTGGGGGGCGCCTCCAGGCGGATGTCGGCCGCCTCCAGTTCGGTGCCGGTGGCCATTACGAGGGCGCGCTCGATGACGTTCTCCAACTCGCGCACATTGCCCGGCCAGTGATACGCCAGCAGCTTCTGCATGGCCGCCTCGCTGATGACCTCCACGCGCGTGCCCGTATCGGGCGCCAGCTTGTGCAGAAAATGGTTCGCCAGGAACGGAACGTCCTGTTTGCGCTCGCGCAGCGGCGGGATGTTCAGCGGCACGACGTTCAACCGGTAATACAAATCCTCGCGGAAGGTTCCCTGCTCGAGCGCGGCGCGCAGATCCTGGTTGGTCGCGGCGACCACCCGCACGTCGATATGGCGCGTCACGTTGCTGCCCAAGCGCTCGAATTCGCGCTCCTGTAGCACTCGCAGCAGCTTTACCTGAATGGGCGCGGGCACGTCGCCGATTTCGTCCAGGAAGACCGTCCCGGTATCGGCTTGCTCGAACTTGCCGGGCTTGCTGGTCTGCGCGCCGGTGAAGGCGCCCTTCTCGTAGCCGAACAGCTCGCTCTCCATGAGGTTCTCAGGGATGGCGGTGCAGTTGATCTTTACCAGGGGCCGGTCCTTGCGCGGCGAATGGAAATGGATGGCGCGCGCGATGAGGTCCTTGCCCACACCACTTTCGCCGGCCAGCAGCACGGTGGCGCGGGTCGGCGCAACCCGCTCGATGGTAGCGAAAATGTCCTGCATACCCGGGCTCCGGCCGATGATGTTGTCGAACTCGTAGCGCCGCCCCAGCGCGGCTTTCAGCTCGCGATTCTCTTCGCGGAGCGCGCGCATCTCCAGCGCCTTCTGCACCACCTGCATTAAGTGATCCAGCGAAAACGGCTTGAGGAGAAAATCGGTGGCCCCGGCCTTCATGGCCTCAACCGCGGTTTCGACGCTGCCGAACGCGGTCATCATCACCACCGGCACCTGCGAATTCTGCCGGCGGATCAGCGCCAGAAATTGCAGGCCGTCCATGTTGGGGAGCTTCAGATCCGTCAGCACCATGTCGGCGCGATCCACCTGGCGCAGCCCTTCCTCGGCGGTGGCCGCTTTGTCCACGTCGAACCCCGCGGAGGCCAACTGCAGTTCGATTACACGGCGCAGCTTCTCTTCGTCTTCGACCACCAGAATGCGCTTTTTCATGCGGGAGTTTCTGCCTCGACCGACTCCGGGCGTTCAATGGGCAGCAGCACGCGGAAGACGCTGCCTTTGCCCAGCTCGCTTTCCACTGTTATCTTACCGCCGTGTTCATCGACGATTTTAGACACGATCGCCAGGCCCAGGCCGACGCCCGTAGGCTTGGTGGTGAAGAACGGATTGAAAATGGTTTCGAGATGCTTCGGGTCGATGCCGGCGCCACGGTCGATCACCGCCACTTCGGCTGTGCCGCCCGCGGCGCGCGTCTTGACGGTCACCGCGCCACCTTCGGGGGAAGCCTGCGCGGCGTTCAGCACCAGGTTGTAGAACACCCGTTCCAGAAGCTCGGCATCCATCGGGAAAGGCGGAATTTCGGGCGCGTAGTTCTTGTACACCGTGACTCCCGGGGCCTCGCGCCCGGCCGTGGTGATGGCTTTGTCGAGCACCTGCGAGAGGTCGGCTTTTTCCAGGTGCAGTTGCAGCGGACGCGCGAATTGCAGGAAACGGGTGATCAGGCTATTGCAGCGGTCCACTTCGGTGGCGATGAATCCGGCCACTTCGCGGGCCACCTCGTTTTCGCCGGCCACTGACCGCGCCAGCATCTCCGACGAGACTTTGATGGTGCCCAGCGGATTGCGCAATTCGTGCGCCAGGCCTGCCGAAAGCTGCCCCAGGGCTGCCAGGCGGTCCGAGCGGCGCACCGCCTCCTCAGCCTCCTGGATGTGCACATTGGCTTCGGCCAGTTTCTCGGCGGTCTGCCGGAACTGCTGGTTCTGGCGGCGCAGATCCTCCGCCAGAATGTTGGCCAGATTGCCCACCATCGCCAGAAATGCGGCGCGCAGAACCACGTCGGTGACGCTGGCGGTATCGAGCTGCAGGCGCTTCCAGTCGAAGAAGGGCGGCAGCAGGAACATCAGGTAGCCGCCGGCGGCGAGAAGGCTGAATACCAGCGTGCCGCCCACGCCGAGAGCCGTAGCGGCCGAAATCATAGGCAAGGCCAGCACCATCCAGTAACGGCTTTCGATCCCGCCGATCGGAATGCCGTTCTCGGTGTACATGTGATTGCCGGTGTAGCCGATCAGCACCACGCCCAGCAGCAACTTGAGCAGGTTCCAGTAGATGCGCGCGCTTTCGCTCGCCAGCGCCGACAGCTTGGTTTCGAGCACCTGGGCCAGGGCCAGGGAGGCCAGCATGGCGATCACCCACGGGTCGCCACGTTCCGTGGTGGCGGCCAGTGCGCCGAACAGCAGGACCCACACCAGGTCGTGTAACGGAATCAGCCGAAGCCAACGAAATGGCCTGGAAGCGGCAGGCATGCCTTCAGACACGGATTATGCCATAACCCAAAGCAGCACCCGATTCCGGGGCCTCGTTGGATATGCCACAATAGAAGCGAAAGCTCCATGCCCAACCCTTCTACTCTGGACCCCGCCCGTCGTGTCGATGCGGTGTCCCAAACCAATAACGAGACCGGAGAATCGTTCGGCGACCTTTTGTCGCAATTCGAACAAAGCCATTCGCACAAGTCCCACGAGGGCCTGGAGGGCACTGTAGTCGCCGTCACCAGCGATTCGGTTCTGGTCGATATCGGATTCAAGACCGAAGGCATCCTGCCGCTGGCCGACTTCCAGAGCGCCGGAGAATCCGTCAAACCCGGCGACAAATTGGTCGTGACTATCAAGGGCCGCGATCCGGAAGGTTATTACCAACTCTCCAAGCTGCGCGTCGAGCGGCCCAAGGATTGGTCGTCGCTCGAAAAGGCCTTCGCCGATAAGGCCGCAATCAGCGGCGTGGTCACGGGGGTGGTGAAGGGCGGCCTCAGCGTGGATGTGGGCGTGCGCGCTTTCATGCCGGCATCCCGCAGCGGCGGAAAAGACGCCGCCGAAATGGAGAAGCTGGTCGGCCAGGAAATCAGTTGCCGGATTATCAAGCTGGACGTAGCGGATGAGGATGTAGTGGTGGACCGCCGCGCGATTCTCGAAGAAGAGGATCGCGCCGCGAAGGAGCGCCGCTACACCGAGGTGAAAGAGGGTGACATCGTCAACGGCACGGTTCGCAGCCTCACCGACTACGGCGCTTTCGTCGATATCGGCGGTGTGGATGCGCTGCTGCATGTGGCGGATATCTCCTGGGGCCGCGTCAATAAGCCCGCCGACGTGCTGACCGTGGGCCAGCAGGTGGAAGCCAAGGTGCTCAAGGTCGATCCCGCCAAGCGCCGCATTTCGCTGGGCATGAAGCAGCTTCAGCCGCATCCATGGGCGCTGGTAGCCGAGAAGTACAAGGTCGGCGACCGGGTACATGGGTCAGTCACGCGGGTGGCGGATTTCGGCGCATTCGTGGAACTGGAAAAGGGCGTCGAGGGACTGATTCACCTCTCGGAGATGTCCTGGTCGAAGAAGGTGCGCAAGCCTTCCGATGTGGTCAAGCCCGGCGAGCAGGTGGATGTGGTGATCCTGGGGGTCAATCCCGGCGAACGGCGCATCTCGCTCGGCCTGAAGCAAGCACTCGGCGATCCTTGGGCCGACGTGCCGCAGAAATTCCCGGCGGGCGCGATCGTGGAAGGAACCGTTACCAGCCTGCAGAAGTTCGGTCTTTTCGTGCAGCTTACCGAAGGTGTGGAAGGCATGATCCACATCGGCGACATTTCTGCCGAGAAGCGCATCAACCATCCGCAGGAAGTCGTCAAGATGGGTCAGGTAGTGAAGGCGCTGGTGCTGGAATGCGACCTCGAACGCCGCCGCTTGCGTCTGGGCATGAAGCAACTGGTCCCCACCAGTCTCGACGAATACATCGCCGAGCACAAAGAAGGCGACCTGGTGACCGGCCGCATCAGCGAAGTGTCCGGCGGACGCGCCCGCGTCGAGTTGGGGGAAGGCGTCCACGGGAGTTGCCGGATGACCGAGTCCGAGGCCGCTGCTGTCGAACCAGCCGCCACCGAATCGAAGAACGACCTGTCGTCGCTCAGTTCGATGCTGGAAGCCAAATGGAAGGGCGGCGGCCAGAGCGCTTCATCGAAACGCGAAGCCGCGCGCACAGGCCAGATCCGCACCTTCCGCATCGCCAAATTGGACGTTGGCGGCAAGCGCATCGATCTGGAAATGGCCTAAGCCAGTCCGCCGTTGCGCAACTGCACAGTTTCGGCAAGCTCCGTCGTGCGAGTTCTCCGCGCAATTTTTCGCACCGACAGGCAATCCGGGCTTGCTGCCGCGAACGCGTGCCGACCTCAGCGCTCCACGTAATCCTTCAAGCGGCCCAGGGCGCTTTCCCACTCGCGGCCGATCTGCTCCAGACAGCGACGCGCCGGATCGAGCTTTTGCGGGTCGAGTTCCCAGCGCTGTTCTCTGCCCCGCCGGGCGCCGCGTACCAGGCCTGCTTCTTCGAGTACGTGCAGATGTTTAGTGATCGCCTGACGGGTAACTGCGGCGCCCGCGGAGAGCTGAGTGATCGAGAGCGGCTCGCCGCCGCATAGTCGGGCGACCAAATCCAGGCGGGTACCATCCCCGAGGGCGGCAAAGACTGGAGCGGCCTCCCGCCAGCCGGCGCTAGGCGGATTTTCCGGCATAGTCCCCAAGCGCCGCCATCTGGATTTCCCACCCCTTGGTGTTGTCCGCGAACGCCTTGGCGCGTCGTTCGAGCGACAGCCGGTCAAAGCCCCATTCGGTGACCGTCACCAGAGTGCCGCCTTCGGCATCGTGCAGCCGGAACTCGACCGTCGTATACGGCTCGGCGTCGTAATTGGCCCCCGCTGGTTTCGATCCGGGATGCCACCGCCACGAGAACAGCGTCTCCGGCTGGATCGTATCCACCTCGATGTAGAACGCAGCACCGTTGCCTAACGGGTGAGTCGACACCATGTCGAGTCGGACGCCGGGAGCGAAGGCTCCACTGGCTCGGACCTGGAACCAGCGCGCGAACTCTTCGAGGTTGGTGAGGGCCTGCCACACGCGATGACGTGGCGCCCGGATCAGAATCTGCTTTTCGATTGTGCTGGATCGGGAGGAAGTCATATGCAACTCAATAGTTGCATATGAGGACGGGAAATGCAACCAAGAAGTTGCGCGATCGCATTCCCCGCGACCTGTGTCCGTTTTACCCGCTGTGTCCTACCGCCCGATGGCTGGCGGCGTGTGGATGCATGACAGTAATAAACAAAACACGACCAAAATACCGAGCCCCGCTGCGACTAACATAACCAGAACCTCACCTCTACCTATCGGCATGCAATCCGATGGCCGTAGCTTTGCGACCATTTTTTCGTAAAAGAATGTCAACGAGTGTCTAGAGGTAGGGCTCCCAGTGTCAACACGGTGGACAGTGGCAGCGTCAGTTCTTTCCGGCCGGCGGTGCAGGTTCCGGTTTGCACGTGCCGATTTTGACGGCAAATGCCGACACATCGGCCCATCGTGTGCCTTGGCGCCGCTCCAGATGATACGACTGTGTGGGACCGTCCGCGCGCAAACGCCAGTCGCCTGAGGGCACATCGACCTTCTGCAGTTTCAGCGGTTTGGTGCTCTCTTCCTGGATGGTCCAGCTTTCCCCACCGTCTGACGAGACGAAACGCTCGTAACGGTCGCCGGTCTCGGCGGCGCCACGGTCGATGAGCAGAACGCCGTCCGTCCGGCTGCTGAAGAAGTATTGCTGGATCGCGCCGGGATGACTGTCGCCCGAAATGGTGCGTTGCCGCCACGTTTTGCCGCCATCTGTAGTGAGGAGCAGGAAAGGATCCTGCGGCAGCGGAAACAGCGTCAGGCCGCTGACCCAGGCAGTGTCGGAGTCGAGGAACTGTATGTGGTCGAGTCCCGAGCCACGGATACGTTCGTGCGCTTCGGTCCAGTTACGGCCTCCGTCGTCGCTGACCAGCACCACGGTATACAAGGTGACGGATGCGGTGTGAAGGTTGCCGGCAGTGACAATCCGGGTGCCTTGGGCCGTCGCGGTCGAGAGTTCGAGATAAATCGGGCAGGGGTTCTCTTCGGTGCAGCTCAGGCCCGCCCACAGCATGTCCTCATCCGTACAGTGAAATGGCAGGACCATGGGCTTCCCTGTATTTTCGAGCACCGTTGGGGGGGGCACGGTGGGGGCGGCCGGCGGGCTTGCTGGGGACGTGGGCGGCGGCTCCTGGGTCCAAGCGGGTAGTACTAATAAGGAAAAAAGCACTCCCCGCGCGACGAACCTCATAGTTGCCTAAATTATAGCGCTGTCCTGAGATAGCCCTTATGAGCTAGCAGCAAATGGCTCTCTTTCTCGTAAGAAATTTTATCTCGAGGAAGTAACTTCTCGGGTCCCTCTGGGCGTCTTTTAGTCAAATCCCCGTTACGACAGCGGGCGCACTCACCCCTATCACCCAAACCGCGCCCGCTTTATTTTTTTCCAGACAAATCGAACCTAGAATGTGGCAGGGGATCTGCCTAATCTTCCGGCAGGCCGTCGAACAGGCCCGTGCTGATGTAGCGCTCCGCAGCGTCCGGCAGAACGACGACGGTGGTTCTGCCTACGAACTCCGGCCGTGAAGCGAGCCGCACCGCCACGGAAACCGCCGCGCCGCTGGAAATGCCCGAGAGGATGCCTTCCTCGCGCGCCAGACGACGGGACATCTCCATGGATTCTTCGTTGCTCACCAGTTCCACCTGATCCACCAGCGACAGGTCCAGCGTATCGGGCACGAAGCCCGCGCCGATGCCCTGGATTTTGTGGGGTCCCGGCCGGAGGGGCTGGCCCGCCAGCGTTTGGGTGATGACCGGGCTGGCGGTTGGCTCGACCGCCACGGAGAGGATCTGCTTGCGCTTTTCCTTCTTGATGTACCGCGACACGCCGCTGATGGTGCCGCCGGTGCCCACTGCGGAAACCAGCACGTCCACCGCACCGCCGGTGTCTTCCCAGATCTCCGGTCCGGTCGTGCGAAAGTGAATCTCCGGGTTGGAGGGGTTCTTGAACTGCTGCAGCATGACGTATCGGTCGGGGTCGGAGGCGACGATTTCCTCCGCCTTGTCGATGGAGCCGGCCATGCCCTGGGAGCCTTCGGTGAGCACGAGATTGGCGCCCAGTATCTGGAGCACTTTTCGCCGTTCGATGGACATGGTCTCCGGCATGGTGAGGGTGATCGGATAGCCGCGCGCCGCTGCCACGAAGGCAAGGGCGATGCCGGTGTTGCCGCTGGTCGGCTCGATGAGGGCTTTGCCGGGTTTCAGCACGCCGCGCTTCTCCGCGTCCCAAACCATCGAGGCGCCAATGCGGCATTTCACGGAATATGCCGGGTTACGGCCCTCGATCTTTGCCAGCACGGTACCCTTCGCGCCGGAGGTGACACGGTTCAAGCGAATGAGCGGGGTTCGCCCAATGCTCAGCGAGTTGTCGTCAAAAATAGGCAATTCAATCCCCTAAGTTCCAGTAGAGATTGTAGGACACCGACCAGGAAGGCGCAATGCGGCCGGCCAAGCGCGCCGGTCAGATTTCCCAGTTCAGGACGAAGCGGTTCTGTTTGTCGGTCCAGCGGCGGAGGAGGTCGGCGAAGGTGGTTTTGTCGATGATTTCGGAGACGGCGGTGTCCACTTGCTGCCACATTTCGGTGAAGGGCGTTTCGGTTTTGCGACGCGTGCGTCCTTTGCCCTGCGGAGCGCCATCGACGAACCGGAGGACTTCGCCGACGACGATGGCCGAAGCGGGGCGGGCCAGTAGGTAACCGCCTTCGGCGCCGCGGCGCGATTCGACGAAGCCGCCCTGTTTCAGACCGGCCAGGATCAGCTCGAGAAATTTTTGGGGAATCTTCTGGCGGCGAGCGATGTCGGCGATCTTCACCGGCTCGCCGGCGGGTTGCGCGGCAAGGTCGAAGATGGCTTGCAGCGCGTATTCACCTTTGACGGAAGTATGCATGGGGAAGGCCAATCACCGGCGGTCCAGTAGAGATTGTAGGACACGCACCGCTACGGCGCAATGCCGACGGCGCGCCGCTGCGCGCCGCTAAAGTTTCAGTACACCTCTGCCGATAAAAGTAGCATGGGGCAGGAGCAACGACGCGAAGCGCGGCTGCGTTCGCGGGGAGAAGTAGTGATTACGCGTTCGGGAATGCCGGGTGTGCGCGCGACGGTTTACGATACCAGCCACTCTGGACTGGGATTGTTGGCCGCGAGCGATATTCCCGCTGGCTCGATTGTGTCGATTGAGAGCCATCTGATGGTAGCAGACGGGGTGGTGCGGTACAGCCGCCCGGTAGAGGATCAGTTCTTGATTGGGGTAGCGCTGAAATAGGAAGCGGATCATCGGCTGAAGGCACGGAGCAGATCGGCGCTGGTAGTGCTGGGACACCAATATGCCTCGATATACTTGATGACCAGTTGTGTGCCTGCGGCATGGCTGACGTGCGGCGAGTCCTCGGGATTGTACATGGCGTCGGTGAGGTCGCGCACCAGGATGCAGTGCATTCCGAAGCTGGTCATTTTCTTGATGGCAAAGCTGCGGTTCAGCACGCACATGTTGGCGTGGACGCCCATGTACAGGATGGTGCGGATGTCGCGCTGGCGCAGGAAGCTGTAGATTTCGGAGCCGTCGTCGGAGATGACGTCGGAGGCTTCGACAGGCAGGGCAGGATGCTCGCGCGACCAGGCTTTGTAGAACTGATCGGGCGTGTCGCAGCCGCCACGCTTATCGTCGATGGGCAGGGGCGGATCTGCCAGGGCGAGGGGCGCGGGTGGCGCGATTTTGGGAATGGCGAGCATGCGTTGGCGCTGGGGCGCGTTCTGGTAGAAGGCCATCGTTTCAGAGGGGGCGTGGATGATCTGGATACCCTGCTGGCGCGCTGCTGCCAGAAATGGGGCCATTTTCGCGGCCAGTTCGTTCACCCGTCCGGTGGCGCCGCGACACCAGTGCTTGTCCCACATATCGCATATGACGATGGCGGTCTTAGCGGCGGAGAGGGTCTGTTGGAAATGCACCTCGCGCCAATCGCCGGAGCCTTTGAAAGCTTCGACGCGGGAGCGGAGGTCGACGGCGAGGTCGGCGGCTTGGAGTTGTGCGCAGGTGGCCGCAATCAGAAGCAACGGAAGGCGGCGAGGTAGAACCATCAGCGACATGCTATCACCGAAGTCAGTATCGCGGACGGGAGGTTAAATGAGAGAATCGGACAGATATGCCTTCAACCAGACTGCCCTGGCTTGAATATACCGGCCAAACGACGGCGGAGCTGCTGGCGTGCGGCAAAACTCACCGGATCAATTCGCTGTTATGCGCTTTCGAGCACGGCATGCAGGCCAGGCTGGAGCCGGGGAACGCCTCCAGTCTCACGGAAGAGGAGGAGCTGGTGCTGGCGGTGATGGCGCTGAACCGGGAAGTGAATAACGGCGGCTATCACCAGTTCTTCGTCAACAGCTCGCGGCGGTTTGCGCCGGCGATTGTAGCGTCCTTGCGGAGGATTGGGTGCGAGAAGGCGGCGGCAATTACAGAGAGAGCGATCGGAGCGTTGCAACTCGACGAGCTATCGGAAGAGGCGATCGCCGCGGAGATCTATAAAGAGAATCCGGGACGGGACAAGATTCTGGATGCGTGCGACCACGAATACTACCGGCTGAAGGACATGGACGCCAAGCTGTTCCGATTCATCGAGGAGCACGAGGATCAAATTAAGACTGCCAAGCCGCTGGGCCCGCTGCGCCGAATACGGCCGCGAACGCCTGGTGCCGGAGGCAGACTGTGGGTGAGGCTAATTCTCTCCAAGGAGAGCGGGCGCGATTTGGATGGCTATCGCCGACTGGCGCGCGAGTTGGCGCAAAGCGAGGGGATTGAAGTGACTGGTGCGGAGCTGGAAACCGCAGCCGTCCTGTACGCTTTTCGGAGCTCGGTCCAGGCGGGCGATGTGTCCGCCGGAGAGGCGCTCGCCGCGCTGGCGCTGGAGAAGTCCAGCGACGAACCGTCGCACTCGGTGATTCACCGGCGCTGGATCGAGTTGCTGCTCCAGTCCGGCCGAAGCGAAGCCGCGGATCAAGAGAGCCTCAACTATTTACACGTGTTGGCGCAGCGAGACCAGTCCAAGCTGGGAACGCAGAACACCATTCTGTTCTGGGCGGATCTGTTGCGGGGAGCGCGGGCCGAACTGCCTCAATCGGTGGCGTTTTACAAGGCGAATTTTCCCGAGGATGACCTCGATGGGCCGCTTCCGGACATGCGCATGACAGCGCTGCCGCGAGCGCCCAAGCGGGTTTGATATTCCGGACCGGCGTGCTATAGTAGCGCGCAGGGATGCTGGGCAAGTTACAGCGCTGGCGTGTAGGTCACAGCATGATGGCTGTGTGCCTGGCGCTGGTGTTGTCGTTTGCATCCCTGGCGCCGCTGGCCCCGGATGTTTTCGGTGCATCAAGCGCGTCCTGCTGCCGAATTCACCACAAATGTAGCTGCGCAAAGCCTGCCTCGAACTCGACGGCCGGGCCATTGGTGACTGCGCGTTCCTGCGGCAGCCAGTGTGGACAGTGGGGGCTGAGCACCGGAGTGGTGGCTCAAACTCCCGCGACTCGTTCCTGTGGCCAACCCGCATTCCAGACAGTCGCGCACGTTTTTGCAGTCGAAGTAAGTCCGCACAACCGCTTCTTTAACGAGGCCGGCCGGCAACGTCCCCCACCCGTTTCCTTCTCCGCATAACCAATCACTCATTGATTGATGCTGTGCCCTACGGCACGTGGTCGTGTCCGTGGAGAGGAGGTCTTGATGTATTTATGCAGGAAGCTGGGAATCTGTCTTCTATTTCTTTGCGTTGATGCACTTACTGCGGGCGCGCAGGAATCGATCCAGTACGGCAGTATCAGCGGGCAGGTGGAGGACGCAAGTGGCGCGGTGGTTCAGTCCGCTGTAGTAACCGCGCGCCAGACTGAGACGAACATCGGCCGAAGTGTGCTTACCGATAAGGACGGGCGGTTTCGCTTTCCATACCTGAGCGCCGGGCATTACGAGATTCGCGTGCAGCATTCCGGGTTTACGGAATGGACTGGGCCGGTGAATGTCGGGATGGGATCGGCATTTGATCTCCCTGTTACGCTGAACGTGGCTTCCGCCGAGAGCCAAGTGACGGTGAGCAGCGAGGCGGATCTGTTGGAAGCGGCCCGCACGCAGATTGCCGGAACGATTTCGCAGACCGAGGTGGATAGTGTGCCGCTGAACGGCCGAAACTTCCTCGACCTCGCGCTGCTGGTGCCAGGCGTATCGCCAACCAATACGGCGGCGAATCAATTATTCGCGGAAACCTCGGCGGTACCAGGCCAAGGCGTCTCGATCGGTAGCCAGCGCAATTTCTCGAACAGTTTTATTGTCGACGGCTTATCCAATAACGACGATGCGGCGGGACTTACGGGCGTTTCGTACGCGCTCGACGTGGTGAATGAGTTTCAGGTCGTAACCGCGGATGGACAGGCGGAGTTCGGCCGGGCGCTGGGCGGGTACATCAGCATGGTGAGTAAGAGCGGCACGAACACACTCAATGGCGACTTGTACGGTTACTTCCGCAACCAGCGGTTGAATGCCGCCAACGCCCTGTCTCACACGGCGCTGCCGATGACCCAGGCACAGTATGGCGCAAGCCTCGGCGGACCGGTGGTGCGCGACCGGACCTTTTACTTCGTCAATTTCGAGCAGCGCGAATTGAACCAGTCCGGGCTGACGACGATCCTACCGGCCAATGTGGCGGCGATCAATGCGAGGCTCGTCGCGGCCGGTTATCCCGGCCCGCAGATCTCGACCGGGATCTTTCCGAATCCGGTGCACAATCTGAACTGGTTTGCCAAGGCTGATCATCAGTTCAGTGCAAAGGATCAGGCCAGTGTACGGTACAGTCTGTATCATCTGACGAGCATCAACTCGCGCGGCGCCGGTGGATTGAGCGCGCCGACGGCTTCCGCCAACCTGGACAACACCGACCAGACGGTCGCGGTAAGTAACATCGCTATTCTATCGCCGCGGCTGGTGAACGAGACACGCGGGCAGTTCACCGCCAGCAGCTTGAAGGCGCCGCCTTCCGACCCGTTGGGTCCTGCAGTCAGCATCTCCGGCGTGGCCAGCTTCGGCACGCTTTCCGGATCGCCCACGGCTCGGCTGAACCACTTAGGGGAAATAGTGGACAACTTATCCTGGCAGGACGGCGCTCACGCGGTCCGTATCGGGGCGGACTTACTTTATAACGACGATACTATTACCTTTCCGCGCTCCTACCGTGGGAGTTACGCCTTTGCCTCGTTAGCGAACTTCCTGGCGGGAACCTATAACGCCTCCGGCTTTACGCAGACCTTTGCGAACAGCGTGATCGCGCAGCGCAATCCGAACGTGGGTTTCTACGCACAGGATGAATGGAGGATCGGGCCTCGTTTCACGCTGAACCTGGGCGTCCGCTACGACCTGCAATTCTTAAGAACGATTGCCACCCAGACCGGCAACCTGTCGCCGCGCGCCGGTTTTGCGTGGACGCCGTTTCGGTCGCGGAGAACCGTGATCCGCGGCGGTTACGGCCTCTTCTACGACCGCATTCCGCTGCGCGCGCTGGCCAACGCGCTGCTGTCGGCGAATAATACGATCAACCCGGCGGAATTAAGCCAGATCAGCATCAGCCTGTCCCCGGGACAGACCGGAGCGCCGGTATTTCCGAATATTCTGGGTGCGCTGACGCTGCCGGCGGGTGTGCTGTTCAACTTCAGCACTATGCAGCGGGACATGCGGAACGCTTATTCGGAGCAGGGTAGCTTCCAGATTGAGCGGCAAATCGGCGAGCATACCACGGTAAGCGCCGGCTACCAGCACGTCCGCGGATTGCACCTGATCGCTTCGGTGAATCAGAATGTGCCCGCCTGCGCGGCCTCGGGCAATAATAACGGCTGCCGGCCGAATCCGAATATCGGCAACGACAGCCAGTACTCTTCGCTGGCCGATTCGCATTACGACGGCCTACACGTCTCGGTGGTGCAGCGGCCTTCGCGATGGAGCGCGTTCCGCGTGTCTTACACTTACTCGAAGGCGCTCGACAACGTAGGTGAGTTTTTCTTCAGCGCGCCGATCGATAACTTCGATATCTGGCGCGATTATGGCCGGTCGGATGACGATCAGCGGCACCGCATGGTCTTCGACGGGACGGTGCATTCCTCGATGGGGGCGGCCCGGAGTAACTGGGACCACCTGCGCCACGGTTTTCAGCTAACCGCCATGCTGCAGTATTACTCGGCGCTGCCGTTCAACATTACTACCGGGGCGAATACGATTCAGGGAACGGCGGCGCGGCCGACCGTCAACGGCGTGTTCATCAACCGCAACGCCGGGTCGGGATTCGATTCGCTGAGCGTCGGGGCACGGCTGAGCCGCGGCTTCCAGATTACGGAGAAAGTGCGGTTGGAGGCGCTGGCTGAAGGCTTCAATTTGACCAACCACGTGAACGGGGTGACGATGAATGGCGTGTTCGGCGCCGGCACTTACCCGGTGAATCCGTCGCCGACGTTCAAGCAGGTTACGGCGGTGAACGATCCGCGGTCGCTGCAATTGGGCGTGCGGCTGCATTTCTGAGGTGACTATGATTCCCGTTCTTCTATTTGCCGCGTTGACGTTTCGGCTCGGCCCCATGGGGCCGGACGCGCCGCGCGAGCCGCAGATGGCAGCGAACTCGTCGATGGTGGCGCTGGCATTTGGCGCGGGGAATACGATCTATTTCAGCGCCTCGAGCGACAACGGCCGAACGTTTAGCGCTCCTGCAAAAGTGGCCGACGTGGGCATTCTGCCGCTGAGCCGGCATCGCGGACCGCGTATCGCATTGGCTGGAAATGCGATTGTGATTACGGCCGTGGCGGGCAGCAAAGCCGCGGCGGGCGCGCACGCGCACGGACTTCCGTCCGATGGGGATCTGCGTGGGTGGCGATCTGCGGACGGCGGAAAGAGGTGGGAGGCGGGCGGCGCGATCAACGATGTGCCGGGAGCCGCGACCGAAGGCCTGCACGCGCTGGCATCGGATGGTCGGAGCACGCTTTTGGCCGTGTGGCTCGATCATCGCGGCGGCAAAGGCACGCAACTATATGGTGCGCGCTCGACGGATGGCGGCGTGACGTGGTCGCGGAACGTGGCGGTCTATGAGTCGCCGGGCGGTTCAATCTGCGAGTGCTGCGCTCCGTCGGCGGCGATCGGGCGCGGAGGCGAAGTGGTGGTGATGTGGCGCAATTCGCTGGATGGCAATCGGGATTTGTATCTCGCAAAGTCGCGCGATGGAGTGACGTTCTCGAAGCCGGAAAAGCTCGGGGAGGGATCGTGGCAGCTCAACGCGTGCCCGATGGACGGCGGCGGGCTGTCGGTATCTGGCGGGCGCACGGTCACGGCATGGCGGCGCGATCAGAGTGTATTTCTGGATGAGCCGGGCCATGCGGAAACGCGCATCGGCACCGGCAAGGATGTGGCCCTGGCGGTCGATGGCGACCGGCCGTACGCGGCCTGGGTGAATGGCACGAAAGTCGAGGCGTGGCTCGACGGTAAGCTGGTGACGCTCGCCGAGTCGGGCGCCTTTCCGTCGCTGACTGCACTCGCGGGCGGCGGAGTGCTGGCTGCGTGGGAAGAAAACGGCGGCATTCAGATCCGGCGACTGCCGTGACGCGTGCTACCGGCCGAAGCGGTAGCTGAGAGAGACAGTCGCGTACGACGGGATGAAGACTCCCGTTACACGCTCGAAGGGGTCGCCTTCGCCGGGCAGTGCCAAAACTTCGGTGGTTTGGCCGGTGTAGCCGCTGGCGATCTGAAAATGCACGCCGGCGGTGAGACGGCGGTTGCAAAATTCGCGCACCAAGGCGCCGCGGAATTCGCGGACGGAAACACTATTGAAGCCGTCGCCGAGGGGCTTGCGGCCAACATCTTCGAATTCGGCGCGGGCGTGCAAGCCGAACGGAAGGCGATCAAGCGTGCCGAGCACGTCCACGATCAGGCGCGGGGCTTCAGGGACCGGCGTCCCGTCGGACAAGTCGCGCGCATCGGCCTTGGCAACCGAAGCCTGCAACAATCCGTTTCGAAAGGAGCGTCGCGCCGCGACCGACATGTAGCGGTTGCGGCTGGGGCCTTCGTTGAATTGCAGACCGGTGTCGGCATCGATTTTGGCGAGCGAGGCTTCTTGCGTGACGCGGCCGAGCGTGACGCGGAAGTCGGTGTGGCGAATGGTCTGGCTCACCACCATCTGGTACGAGTGCGCGCGGCTGACGAGGCTGCCTTCTTGCGTTCCGCCGCCGATGCGCGGATCGTTGGTGAAAAAGGCCTGGCCCCAACTCAGCGAGACGGACGGCAGCGGGCGCGCGTCGGGCGGGACAAGCGCCAGGGTGGCCTTGGGCGAATCGACGGCTCTCCAACGATGCAGGGAGTTGGCCGGGGTCAACAGGTCGGTGTTGTCGAAGCCGATCTGGTCGCGGCGCCAGCCGAGGTCGTAGTGGAGCCACGGCAGGATGTGGCCGTCGATGGCAGCGAAGGGCGTCAGGAATTCGAGGGTGATGTTGTTGGCAGTGACTTTTTCGAATGGCCCATAGACAGATGGATCGGTGGACTGGTAATGGTCGAGATCATCGCGGCGGGGCGCTTCGCGGAAGAAGTCGATACCGGCCATCACGGTGAGATGCGAATTGAACTTGCGGACGTAATTGGTATTGGCGCCGACGACCGTGCGGAATTCGCTCTGGCGGATCAGGCCATCGCCGAAGTTCGAGTCGAGCGACAGGTTGTAGGTGCGGAAGAAACCCGAGAACTGCAATTCGGTGTCGGTAGCCGGACGCCAGACGTCGTTGAGCGCAATAGCGGCGGTGTGAGTCTGGTCGCGCTGGCGCGGGTCGATGGTGTCGTGCAGGTTGGGCACGTTGACCGGCACGAGGCCGGGGATTTTCGATTGCCCGTAATAGCCCAGTGACAGCAGCGTGAACTGGTGCCGGCGCGCGGTCCAGCTTTTGAGGATGTTGAATTTGTATTGCTGGCGCTGCTCCGGCGCGTCCAGAAAGCCGTTGCCGTAAGAAGCCTGAATGGCGAGCCAGCGCCAGCCGGCGCTCAGGTCGATGTCGCGGTAGTCGGCAGTGAGAGTGGCGAATGGCGCGTGGCTATCGCGCAGGAAGTAAGTGTCCGAGAGGTTGACGGAGTGGTTGCCTTCGCGGACGTTGAATGCGCCGCCGTCGGTTTGCACGCCTTCGATGATGGCTGGGACCAGGATGTTCGGATCGGAGTAGCCGTTGCCGTGGGCGTTGGCGCTGAGATTGTTCGGCAGGAGAAAGCTTCCGACTTGAATGAAGGACGCGATCGGCTCGCCGTGATCGCCGGCCACGCCGGGCGCGAAATACTGCGGCGCTTTGATGCCGCTGGAGGCGGTCTCGATGGGTAAGCCGGGAATCGAGACCGGTGCGCCGGGGCGGCCGGGGTTGGCGTCCAGGATTTCGTCGCGCACCAGCACGCGCTGCGCGGGGTCGGGATTTTGGACGGTGGGCCGGGCGACATCGGCGGTGACGGTGAGGGAGTCGCTGCGGGAGGCGAGGCGCTCGAATTGTAAATTCATGACCACATCGTCGCCGGCGATCTGGATGCGGCGGCTGATCTCGGCGAAGGCAGGGCTGGACGCGCGGAGAGTGTAATCGCCGGGCGTGAGAGAGGGGATCGAGAAACGGCCGGATGGGTCGCTGCGGACCTCCCGCGATGATGCGTGGTCTTGCTGAATGCGGATCGTGGCATCGGCCACCGGATTACCCTGCGGGTCGGCGATGGTTCCGCTGAGGGTGGCGGCGTGGAGGGCCGCACCGGCGAAGCAACAGGCGATCAGCAGAAGGGCGGGCCGGAGCATGTTCATTGGATATACGAATCGACCGGCAGTTTCGGTTTGTAGATCGGCAATGTGGGACAATCGGACCACTCCGATGAAACGGATCGTTTTCTTAATCTTGATTGCCGGATTACCGCTCTCCGCCGCCGACACCGGATGGCCGGCGAACGGCGGACCGTACAATATCCGCTACACCGAGCTTAACCAAATTACGCCTGCGAATGTCGGCCACTTGCAGGTAGCGTGGTCGTGGGACGCGCACGAAGCCTTCCAGGATTCGGAGATGCAGAGCAATCCGATCGTGGTGGATGGGGTGTTGTATGCGACGACTCCGCGCATGCACGTGGTGGCGCTGGATGCGCGCACGGGACGCGAGGTCTGGAAGTTCGACCCGGGCCATGGTGAGACGGTGCAGCGGCGCTTCCGGCACCGCGGCGTGACGGTGTACAAGGACCGCGTGTTGGTCACGTATCGCAATCTGCTATGGGCGCTCGATCGCAAGACGGGTCAGCCGATTCAGAAATTCGGCGACGATGGCCACATCGATTTACGCAAGGGACTCGATCGCCCGTTTGAAACGTTGAGCGTGAGCGCGTCCAGCCCGGGCGTGATTTTCGAGGACATGATCATTCTCGGCTCGACCGTGCCGGAGACGCTCCCCGGCGCGCCAGGGGACATCCGGGCATATGATGCCAACACAGGCCAGATGCGCTGGACATTTCACACGATCCCTCATCCTGGCGAATTTGGCTACCTGACATGGCCGCCGGACGCCTGGAAGATCAGCGGCGGCGCCAATGCGTGGGCGGGTTTGAGCATTGATCCGAAGCTCGGGATCGTGTTTGCGGCGACGGGGTCAGCGTCGTTCGATTTTTACGGCAGCAATCGGCACGGCGACAACCTGTTCGCCGATTGTGTGCTGGCGCTCGATGCGCGCACCGGCAAGCGCCTGTGGCATTTTCAGGGCGTGAAGCACGATCTCTGGGACCTGGACTTTCCGGCGGCGCCGAGCCTGGTTACCGTGACACGCAATGGCAAGAAAGTGGATGCGGTCGCGCAGATCGCCAAGACCGGTTTCGTGTTTGTGCTAGACCGCAAGACCGGCGCGCCGCTCTTCCCGATCGAGTACCGCAAGGTTCCGGCATCGACTCTGGATGGCGAATTAGCCGCGGCAACGCAGCCGTATCCTCTGAAGCCGCCGCCATTCACGCGCCAGGCGCTCACCGAGGATATGGTGACCAATCGGACTCCCGAAGCACACGCGGCGGTGCTCGAGTGGCTGCGCAAACTCGATTCGAAGGGCATGTTCACGCCGCCTTCGACGCGCGGCACGGTGTTGATGCCGGGCACCGATGGAGGCGGTGAATGGGGCGGAGCGGCGTTCGATCCGGAGACCGGACTGCTGTACGTGAACTCGAACGAGCAGCCGTGGATTATCCGCATGGTGACGCACGATACCACCTCGCTATACAACAACAATTGCGCCAGTTGCCACAAGGCGGATCGTACGGGCACGCCGCCGACGTTTCCGTCGCTGGTGGATATCGGCAATCGGAGAAGCCGGCAGGAACTGATCGCCATCGTCAACCAGGGCACCGGGCGGATGCCTGGGTTCAGCCACCTGGGGCGGGGCGCCGGCGAGATCGTGGATTATCTGCTGACCGGTAAAGACTCGGGCGCGATGAGTTTGGAGACTGCGCGCAAGGATCCGAATTTTCAGAAGTACCGCAATGAGGGCTATATCCTGATGCGCGATCCGGACGGCTACCCGCCGCTAACGCCACCGTGGGGGACGCTTAATGCGATCGATCTGAATTCGGGCGCGATTCGCTGGCGGATTCCGTTCGGGGAATATCCCGAACTGGCGGCTAAAGGAATCACCAATACCGGCAGCGATAACTATGGCGGGCCGGTAGTTACTCAGAGCGGATTGTTATTTATCGGAGCGACTAACTTCGATAAGAAGTTCCGTGCTTACGATAAGTTGACCGGTGAGTTGCTTTGGGAAACGGTGCTGCCGGCAGCCGGCAATGCGACGCCATCGGTTTATGAGATCGACGGCCGCGAGTACGTGGTGATTGTGTGCGGCGGCGGCAAGAACGGCGCGACATCCGGTAGCA
>Ga0335085_10003546_pt1 | contig 26854 bp, 21 predicted proteins | sample Lox_Sample_45_FD_206712 | JGI IMG/M metagenome (GOLD analysis project Ga0335085, IMG submission 206712) | Soil microbial communities from Loxahatchee National Wildlife Refuge, Florida, United States - Lox_Sample_4.5 | ecosystem: Environmental > Terrestrial > Soil > Wetlands | place: USA...
GGCGAGCCGCCAGATGTCGCTGGTCACCAGCGCGAACACCCCGGCCGCGAAGGCCACCGCCAGCACGCGCATGAGCCGCAGCGCCAGCCGCCACGGGCGGTTGGCGCGCAGCATGCCCAGCAGCAGCCAGACGTTGCCGGTGATGACCCGCGCGACGAAACCCACGCCGTGCTCGCCGCGCTCCGTGCGGGCGCCCAGTTCGTGCATGCGGCGGGTCACGGCCTCAGCCAGCGGGAGCCGTTCGGCGGCGCCCTCGGCCTGCGCCAGGTCACCGAGCATGTGCCCGGCCAGGCGGACGATCGTCTCGGCGGTGCGCTTGCGCACCGAGACCGGGCCGAGCGCGGGCATGGACAAGACCGCGACCCCGTGGGTCGCGCTGACGTGGGCGATCACCGGACGCCGCGCGGTCTGCAGCGGGAGGTCGGTGACGCACACCGCCAGGTGCCAGCCGCGCTCGAGGAGCATCCTGCGCCCCGCCGCGATCAGCTCGCTGAGGTCTGTCGGCGGTTGCACCAGCCGGTCGGAGACGAACTCGACCCGCCACCGGACTCCGGGCAGTTGCCCGGCGAGCCGGTCGGCGATCTCCCCGACCAGGCTCTCGGTCAGCTCCGTCGCGGGTCCAGGTGCGGCCAGCAGGCCGATGACCAGCTCCGGCTGCGGTTTGGTGTCAGGAACGCTCTCCGCGCCAAGGCCCTCCGACACGATCCCATTTACCACCACGGAGGCCATGTTCGCCAAGTGGGCAGGCCGCCCACATTCACCAGATCGGTCAGCTGGGCTGGTCGTCGTACGCCAGAGCCGCGGCGTCCCGGATGACGGAGTCGACGAGGAACCCGTGCAGTTGGCGCACAGCTCGATGAACACATTGCCGACTGCGGTGAGGCCGAGCATGGCCTGTTCGACCTTGCTGCCGTCGCCTTGAGCCTGCCCCCCCTGATCAAGAACCGAGAACGCGGCGGCGCCGGTGGCCAGGTGGGATACGCGGAACAAGACCAGCTGCATGATCGCCATCCAGCCGAACAGCCCGACCTCGAAGGTGCCCGGGCCAGGAAATCGGCCTTGGCCGCCTGCATGGGCCCTCCCTAACCAGCCGGGGCGGCTATCGTCCGCATCCAGCGGCTGCTCGCACCGGCCCCACGGTCAGGATCCCTGCTCAGGACCGCCGGGTTCCCTGCAGCCCTGACCGCGGCGACGAGCCCGGCCACGATCGCCTGCCTGCCGCTGGCCCTCGCGGCATGCGCGCCCGCAGCGCTAGTCCACCACCGCGAACCAGTACGCGGCCAGCGCGTCCCGGGCCGGGAACACCGCCAGCAGCACCCGGTCACCGGCCCTAGCCCCAGCGGCGCCGCAGCGCGGCCGGGATCACCAGGTACGGCTTGGACGCCATGGCGACCAGCGCCGACCATCGCCACCACTAGGCCGTGCTCCGCACCGGCACCAGCCCCGACACCCGGCCATTCGACTACCTCGCCAGCTTCTGACCACCGGGGTCGGGGGTTCGGCCCTACCTCGAAGTATGGCTGCCAGGAACAGGCCCACCCTCGAGGACGCGGCCACCGCCCGCCAAATCCTGCTAAACGGGCTGGCGCGCGGCGCAGACGTCGTCGAGCTGCTGAGCGAACTTGCCCAGTTGCATCCGCGCGACAACACCTTCCCCGGCGAAGTGTTCCTGCGTCTCGCCGCCGATGCGCTTGACTGGTGCGGCGCCAGCCGCGCTGACCCGCTGGCGCTGGAAGGGATCCGCGAGCGGTTCCTGAACCGAATGCACATTCCGCGGCCGGCAAAACACAAAGCTCCAGTACGCAACCCTCGTAGCGGCAGCGCTGCGCGGCGGAACCGACCCGGACCTGCTCGAAGAGGTCGCCTGGCGGCAGATCGACGACTTCTGGCAGTACGCCCTGTCCGCAACCGTCGCCTACATCCGCGCCGCCGCCAACCGGGCCGGCGCCCCAGTACGCCAGGCATGCCAGGACCTGGCCCAGCACCAGCACCACCCAGCGCCATAACACCACTTCGGGACCCGGATTGAAACGGTCACTTGACAGTGGACAGCCGATCATAACAACGGATCAGCGCGCGTTCTCCCAGGACAGTCTCCATCACTCACTGTGAGGCATCATTCCAGCGTGGTCTCGAGTTAGGGGTGACAAGCCTGGGCTGGCTGACTGTTAGCCAGCACCGCCGAGTCCTCGAGCGCTTGCAGTGCATGCCGCACGTCCTGCACGACCAGGAGATCACCCCGCCGGCCTTCCCAGGCCACCTCTCCCGGCCGTCAGCCGGATCCGTCCCCGCAGAACCTGGACGGTGGCCTCCCCCGGACTTTCGTGCTCATCCAGCGATGAGCCCGCGGTCAGGGTGTCCCGTGACAGGTAAGTCGGCCCGGTCTGGTGCCCTGACCTGCGCGGGCCTCTTTAAGTGGCAAGAGAGTGATCGGGTCGTGCCATCGAAGTTGGCCCGCCGTGGGCCGGGTGGGGGTCTTGCCAGTTATTCCGGCCCGGCGGGGTGGGGAGGGTTGAGCCTGGCTGCGGCGAGGGCGATGGCGTCGGGGTAGATCGCTGCGTGCGTGTAGGCGTCGTGGCCGGCCGGGGTGCCGTAGCGGTGGTTGGCGGTCTGCAGCGTAAGGAGCCGGTGTCTCCAGTGGAGCGGGATGGCTGCTGGTGAGGCTGGCCACGGAGAGACTGCTTTGGCCGCGGCCTGGTAGGCGAGCATCAGTTGCTGGGGGGTGCAGCTGCGCAGGAGCCGGTTGGCCCGGTGCTGGGCGGCGATGATCTCTGGGCAGGCGGCGAGGTCGAGCTGGGGCTGGCCGGTGTCGCTGAGCCAGATGCCATGACGGGTGCAGACCTTGTGGTGGGCGGGCAGGTGAACGGGGACGGGCTGGCGGATGCCGCGGCGGGCGGTGCACCGGCGGCAGGCGGTAGTGGCCCGGAAGGGGCTGCGCGGCCCGGCAGCGCCGAAAGCGGGTAGCGCGCGAGCGAGGCTGGTGGCGGGCGTGCCGGTGAGGTGGGCGAGCGCGCGCAAGGCGCCGGCGGTTGCGGGGATGAGCATGTGGTGCTGGGCGCGATCGTCGCGGTTGCTGATCTTTGTGGAGAACCAGGGCGGCAGGGCCGTGACCACCTCGGTGAGGGTGAGGTAGTTGGCGTGGGCGAGCCGGGTCAGGTAGGAGATGAGCGCCTCCCCGGTGATCGGGGTGACCGGTCGCGGCAGGACCGGTGCGTGCTGGGGCGCGTGGGCGGGGAGGCGGGAGATCCCGGCCGGGCTTTGCGGAGTTTGCTCCGGTGTCTGGGATTGCCGGTGGCCGGGTGGGAACACCAGCCGACGGGTCAGCCCGCGGTAGAAGGTGGAGCGGCTTCCCTGGAAGCTGAGCTCGGTCAGCTCGCTGAACAGGCTGCTGGGCCGCAGGTGCGGGTCCTCGGCGAACCGCTGGCGGCAGTAGTCGGCGAAGACGTCGGTGAACAGGCCCGGCCGGGAGACGGCTCTGACCCCGGGTGTCTTGCGGCGGTGCAGGTAGCCGCGGACGGTTTGCGGGCTGTGGCCGAGTTGTCTGGCGATGGCGCGCACCGACAGCCCGGCCGCGCGCAGGGTGAAGATTTGCTGGACTCGGTCGGGGGGCAGCATCGGCTTGATCACATGGCGGGCGGACGCGGGGTTTGGGCGGTGATGTCGGCGTCGACGGCGTCCAGGGCCTTCTTGGTGATCTTCTCGGTGCCGTCGAGGACAGCGTTGATGGCGGCGCTGCGGATCAGCCAGAGCAGGCTTCCGATCATCCCGTGGGTGCGCTGGTGCAGGTAGCGGTTCAGGCCGGTGAGCGTGCCTGGCCGGTGGCGGTGCAGCCGCAGGCTTTGCTCCAAAGCGGCAATCAGCGCGGTCCACTGCGGGTCCTGGCCGAATGGGCCGGTGCGGGCCATGCCGAACCGTCCGGCGATCTGTTCCCCGCGGGTTCCTGACAGCAGCCCGCTGCGTTCCAGGCTGATGCCTGCGTAGACGAACGTGGCGGGAATCCGCTCCGAGAAGTACTTGAGGGTGTCGGAGGCCTCGGCGCCGGCGCGGGTGGCGGTGTTCAGGTTGTGGAGTTCGTCGACCGCGACGAGGGTGACGTGGGCGTCCAGGCTCACGCCGCAGACCGCGTCGGCGATGTCGGTGATGTTGGCCCGGCGTGAGAGCGGCAGGCCGAAGAACCGGGCGAACTCCATGGCGATCATCTTCGGGGTGGCCGCGGGCGGGACGGTGATGTAGACGACCGGGATGTCGGCGGCCGAGTGCGGGTGGCGGCGCCGGTGGATCACCTCGATGGTCTTGCCGAGCTGGGTCAGCGCGGTGGTCTTCCCGGTCCGGGCGGGACCGGACACCATCAGGCCGCACCGCCCGTAGTGGGCGTTCTTGTTCAGCTGGACCAGGCGGCGGCCGGAGTTGATGACCTGGCGGATCGTGGGGGTCTGGACTATCAGCAGCCGGGAGTGGTGGTCGATGCGGTCATCGTCGTAGCAGGCGCGTTTGCCGTCTTCCAGGCCCGTCCAGACCGGCTCGGGCAGCAGATCTGGCACCGCGGGCATCTCGGCGACGAAGCCACGCCAGCCCGCCAGGGTGGTCAGCTGCAGGTGCTCGTGCTCGCCGCCTGGATCGCCGCCTGGCCCGGGGCGGGTCACCATCGCTTGTCCGCCTCGGCGAAGGGGTCGAAGATCGGCATCGGGATCACCTTCGCCAGCGGCGTGTCCTGTTCCGCCTGCCCTGCGGCCGCGTCCGGTTGCGGGGGGCCGCCGTGTTCAGGCTGGTCCTGCTTCCCGCCGGGCGGGGCGGCTGCCCTGGTGCGGGCGGCGACCCGGCGGTCGCGCTTGCTTATCTTCGGCTTCTGCTGGTTTTCCGGGCCGGCGCTCGCGCGTCGCAGCAGTGCCGCGACCGCGTCGGCGATCTGCTCCTCGGTGGCCTCGCGGCCGAGGCTGCGGCGGGCGTGGTCCCAGGCAAGCTCGCCGAACGGCACGGGTGCCCGGTCCAGGTGCTTCCAGAAGACGGTGATCCACCCGTCCGGGCCGCGGACGTGGACTCGGGAGATGTCGTAGGGGTCGTGGCGGACCTCCCACAGGTTCTTCTTCTCCCGGACGCCGGAGGGCTGCAGCCGCAGCGGGTTCAGGTCCTCGCCGTCGTAGCTGCGCCGGGCCAGCTTGATCCCGTAGGCGTTGACCGCCCGCCAGGAAGCGGGCAGCAGCTCGACATAGTCGCCGGGGCCGAGGGCCACCGGGACATACCCGGCAGCCTCCACCAGGGCCGAGTACTTCTCGTTCGGGGTGAACGCCCTCCCTGGATGCTCCGGGTCGCGGAGCCCGTCGTGCGGGCGGTTCAGCCACAGCGCGATAAGCCACTCATCGAGCAGCTCCTGCAGCTCGGCCACCGACCATAGCGGCTGGTCCTCGACGTGACGGCCCCGGCGGTCCGGGCTGCGCCCGGCATAGCCGGAGGCGAACTGGCAGAACAGCGACCCGACCGACTCGAAGTACCGCTCGATGTGACCCTTCTCCGCTCCGCTGCCCAGGTGGGCGGGCTGGATCGAGATGCCCAGGTGCCGGCATGCGGACCGGAACGCGGCCGAGACGAACACGCTGCCGTGGTCGATGACGATGGTGTCCGGGACGATCACCGGCCTGGCGGCGGCCTGCTCCAGCCGCTCGTCGATCGCGAGCAGCCGCTCATACGGAAGCACCGAATGGGCCATCTTCAACGCCTCCGGCCACCCCGGCCGGAAGGGCTCTGGTGTCAGGGAGCGTGCCAGCAGGACGCTCGCGTCGACCGACCGGGTTGACGGGCGGAGCACCGCGGCGGGGACCACCCGGGTTGCCACGTCGATCATGCCGGTCAGCTCGACCCGGCCGGGAACGCCATCGTCCAGCAGCACGAGCACGTCCAGCGGGGTGGAGTCCATCTGCACGACCTCGCCCGGGGCCGCCGCCAGCACCGACCCGAACATGCCCTCGGGCCGCCCGGCCAGCGAGCGCCGGGTGGACGCCGACCCTGTCGTGTGCCGGCCGTGCGAAAGGGTGCCGAACAGCCGGTAAAAGGTCCGCTCCGACGGCACGGGGCCGTCATAGCCCGACTCGGCGAGGATCTCCCTCGCCCGCCAGATCACAAAGCCAGCCGTCCGGGAGGAAGCCCCCGTGGCCTCCCCGATCGCCTGCCGCATCGCGTCAACGACTCGATCGCTGGCGCGGCCTGCGGGCCGCATCCGCCGGGCTGCCCGGCGGTCGACCAGCCCGGACAGCCCGTGGGCCTCCCACCGCTGCCGCCGGTGCTTGACCGTGCTGGCCGGGACCGGCCGGCCCGCCGCCGACAGCTCGGCAGCCTTCGCCCTCTCCCGCTCGGTCAAGCTGGTGCGCTCCGGGTCGTACTGCGGCCTTGGGCGCGCCCCCGCAGGCGCGTCCGGCCGCAGCCCGTAGACGACCTCGGCGATGTGCGCCTCCCACCACGACGCCTCCTCCACCGCGGCGGCGGGCAGGCCCTCCAGGCCGATCTCCGCCCCCGGCCCCCTGGACGAGGCTGCGGCCGGGATCTCAAACCGCGGGTCGGCGGCCAGCTCGGCCGCCGTGAACGTGCAGACCCTGCCCTCCTCGTCAGCCATCCGGACCCGGGTCCCGGTCACGCTGACGACGACGCTCGGCATGCCCTCGACCAGGATCCGGTCGCCGACCCCGACCCTGCGCCGGCGTGCGCCGCTCACCGTGCCCCGCCCGCATGCACGACGGTCGACATGCCCAGCGGCACCGCCAGGTCTGCGGCCAGCTGCCGCCGCCACATCAGGTGGAACAGCACCGGCAGCACCCGCAGCCGGTCCCCGGCCAGCTCCGCCCCCTCGAACAAGCACCTCCCGCCGGCGAATGCCCCCAGCAGCACCGCGGCGACCTCCGGCACCAGGCAGCGCTGGTGCCGGTAGCGCGACAGCCACCGCACGTTCGCCACCAGCACCGGGTCAAGATCCCCGGCCCGCCGGTACTCCCACCCGGCGGCCTCGCACGCTGACGCCGTCACCGCGAACGTCTCCGCATCCCGTTCCGGGACCCGGTCATCTGGACGGACATCGACAACCACCCCGGTCCCGTCAGCCTTACGGGCGAAGAAGTCCGGCGCATGCCGCCGGGACCTGCCCCCACCATCGCGCCACCGCAGCCAGAACGGCTGCGACGACACCGCCCGCACGTCCGGGTCGAAGTCCATCAGCATCAGGTGGTCGCGCTCCAGCCACGACTCGAACCCGACATGGGCGCCCGCCGTGGCGAAATACCACCAGCCCGCGAAGCTCCGCAGCCCCTTCTCGAACCGGAACGGCCGGGCTGGCAGCGCCTCCTCGAACCTCGTGGCATGGCATGACGACAGCGGCTCGCGCTGCCAGGCACCGCCCACGACCTGAAACTCCAGCACGAACCGTTCACTCGCGGCGTCCTTCGCCGCCCTAGCAGCACCAGCCACTGTCCGCCCAGCCGTCGCAGGGGCCTCAGGAATGGGCCAACTCTAGTGACAAACCCAGCAGACGGGCCGGGCTAATTGGCAACGGGCCGACTTACGTGTCGCGGGACAGACGGCCGCCGCCTGACGTTGCATCGCGGTCGTGGCTTCAGTGTCCTGTGCCATCGGATCTGAGGCAGCGGCAGGTCGCTGACCTGGGGTGCCTCAGTTTGAGTGGCGAGGCGTTGGGTGGCTGCGGGCGCTGGTCTGCCAACGGATCTGAGGCATTTCGGCGTGGCTCCTGGTCCGAAAATGAGACCTCAGCCGGGCAGGCGGCAGCGTCCGCCGGCGCCGCGGCGCCGGCGGACTTGGGTTGCGCTGATGGTGAATTAGCCAGCTGGGGTCAGGAGCTCGCCGGTATCGGGATTGAGGGCCTGGATGGTGACCTGGTAGCCGAGGCGTTCCAGGCTGCGGACGTGGTTGCGGGCCTGGCGGCGGGCGTGCATGCGCTGCTCGTGGTAGTCAGCGCCGAGGTCTTGGTAGCTGGCGGCGGGGTCAGACAGCAGGGTGTGGACGATGGTGAGCATGGAGTTGCCGGTCGCGACCAGGGCTTTCTTCTTGGGCATCCGCCGGGCCAGCCGGCGGTATTTCGCGCCGAGGTAGGACTGGGTGCGGCCGGCGCAGATGACGGCTTCGCCGAGGGCGGCACCCAGGTAGGGGTTGCCGCGGCCGGTCGCGTTGCTGCCTTTGCGTTTCCCGGCCGACTGCTTGACCTGGGGTGACCAGCGGGCCCAGGAGACCAGGTGGGAGGCGGTGGGGAACACCGTCATATCGGCGCCGATCTCGGCGATGATGTCCTGGGCGCAGATGGCCCCGATGCCGTCGATCTCGTCGAGTTGTTCCACCTGGCGCAGGTAGGGCTCGATCAGTGTCTCGATCCTGGCGGTGAGCGCCTCGATCTGGGCGGTGTGGCAGTCGATGGCGGCCAGCATCATGGCCAGCACGGTGGCGTGCTCGGCGGTGAAGAACGAGCAGTCCAGCGCCTCTTCCAGGCGGCGGATCTTGCCGCGCAGGCGGCCGCGGGCCAGCTGCGCCAGGGCTTTGGTGTCGCGCTGCCCGGCGGCGAGCGCCTCCAGCATGGCCCGGCCGGAGACGCCGTGGATGTCGGAGATCACGCTGGACAGTTTCAGGTGCCCGTCCTCGAGCAGCTTTTCCACCCGCTGCTTTTCGGCGGTGCGGGCCTGGGTGAGGTGGCGGCGGTAGCGGGTATGCGTGCGCAGCCGGCGGACCGGTTCGGGCGGTACGAAGCTGGAGGCGACCGAGCCGCGCTCGGTGATCTTGGCGAGCCAGATCGAGTCGGCCCGGTCGGTCTTGGGCCGGCCAGGCAGCGCCTTGACCTGCCCGGCGTTGTAGAGCTGGCAGTCGAACCCGCGGGATTCCAGCAGGAAGAAGACCGGTTTCCAGTAGTCGCCCGTGGCCTCCATGCCGACTCTGGTAACCGCCCAGCAGCGCAGCCAGTCGGCCAGCGAATCCAGCTCGCGCCGGGTGGTGCCATAGGTCCGGGTCTCCTGCTGCCGGCGCCCGGCAGTGGTGTCGCTGGGCACCCGGAGGGTGACCTCGACCTCGGTCTTGGCGATGTCCAGGCCAGCGACCCGCTCGGCGAACAGCGGCTCGTCTTGCACGTCTTGCATCGTCGGCTCCTACGATGAAAGGGCGGTTACGGCCGCGGCCGTTCGCGGGAGCCAGGGGCATCGGTAAATCTGGTCCGCGGGCTCGAGGCACCATTCAGCGGCCCTGAAGGTGGCTCCCGGCGTCAGACTGTTAGACGGGGTCAGGCCCGCCAAGGAGCAGCGACGTCAGCGAACGACCGCGGCCACAGCCTCCCAGGCCGCCCGCGCCAGCGAGCCAGTATCAGCCGGCAACGGCCCGCGGATACGAGCGCGGCAGCGCCCGGCGCAGCCGGGCTCCGTGGGCGCGGCGGGTCAGCTACCCGAAATTTTCACGCCGCAGCGGCGTCACCACAGGCCCACGCGCGACTGTTAGGTAGGTGCCCGATGCTATTGGGAGGAGCGGACGATATCGACCGAGACCTCCACTGCCGGAACCGTTCCTCTGTTCTCGAGCCAGTGCATGGTGTTCCTGTCCTCGGGCCAGCCCACTCCCGGCCCGTAGTTCGTAGCGACTCCATCTCGGTGGTCGGTGATGGTTCCTTGCAGGATGTAGACGATGCCTGGTCTGTCCTTATGGTCGTGAATAGGCCCGAAGACGGCTCCAGGCTCGAAGGTGAATACACGCATCCGAAGTTCGCGTCCTGCCATACCCTCGATCTCAGGGCCAAGGTCAACAGTTGCGAGCAACTCCGCCGTCACACCCCTCGTCTCAGGTACTGCCTGTTCATCGCTCATCGGGTCCCACCTCTCTGTACTTCCAGGGAATGACGTCCAGCCACTTGTACTCGTCCGCCAGGCGGCCCACTGGCTTCGAGCCCGGATCGCCTGGCGTGCTGTCTTTCGCGCGGGCGGCGGCAGCCCATGCCAGCGACGTTATCGTTCATCTTGTGGGGGTCGCGGTCGTTGGCCTGGGTGCGTGGTCGGAGCTGGCGCGCAGGGACCAGCGGGGTATGGACGTCGATGTGCACGAGTTCGCGGTCTTGGGTGACGGCCGCCGCCTGACGTTGCATCGCGGTCGTGGCTTCAGCACGAGCGCGACGCGCCTGACCGCCGGGCAGGTCGAGAGCAGTGTGCTCACGACGGTGCTGCCGGACGACGCCGAGGTCACTGGTGAGGATCATCTGTGGGAGTGGCTTGCTTCGCTGATCCGCAACCATGGGGTGGCGGTCACGCCGGAGCAGCTGAAGGCGGTGCCTTATGTCCTTGAGTTCGGTCCGCGCCTGTCCGCACTGCTCAAGTCGGAGGACTGACAGGAACGGTAGCGGCCGGCGCCGGTTCGCGCTCACTTTGACGAGGTGGTGGCGACTAGACCGAAGTTCCCCCTGACCAGTCTTTGATCAACCCGTCAATTGCGCCGTGACCTGGTGAACTGCGCTCTCAGGCAGAGAGATCCGTAGTCATGTAGATCACATTAGTTGGCTCGATACCGGCGCGCCTGCCTGCCTAGGTACAGATGAGCCCGGTATGATCGTGGTCATGTACGTGGTCAGGGTCCCGAACCGGGGGTCGCCGCCGGCCGTGCTGCTGCGGGAAAGCTACCGCGAAGACGGCAAGGTCAAGAACCGCACCCTGGCCAACCTGTCGTCCTGGCCCGAGGCCAAGGTCGAGGCCCTGGCCCGGGTGCTCAAGGGCCAGCCGCCGCCCGCCGCAGACCTGGACGGGGCGTTCGAGATCAGCCGCAGCCTGCCGCACGGCCACGTCGCCGCCGTACTGGGCACGGTGCGCCAGCTGGGCCTGGAGGAGCTGATCGACCCGGTGCCGTCCCGGAGCCGGGACCTGGTGACCGCGATGGCGGTCGCGCAGGTGATCGCGCCGGACTCCAAGCTGGCCATCGCCCGCGGGCTGCGAGAAGAGACTGCGGCCAGTTCCCTGGGCGAGGTGTTGCACCTGGGGTCGTGTGACGAGGATGACCTGTACGCGGCGATGGACTACCTGCATGGCCGGCAGGACAAGATCCAGGACGCGCTAGCCGCCCGGCACCTGGCTGGCGGCACCCTGGTGCTGTATGACGTGTCCTCCGCCGCGTTCGAGGGCCGGACCTGCCCGCTGGGCGCCATCGGCCATCCCAAGGACGGGGTGCGGGGCCGGCCGCAGATCGTCTACGGGCTGCTGACCAGCAAGGACGGCATCCCGGTCGCCATCGAGGTCTTCAAGGGCAATACTGGCGATCCCACGACCGTGGCCACCCAGGTGACCAAGATCAAGGACCGGTTCGGGATCACCAAGGTGGTGCTCGTCGGGGACCGGGGCATGCTGACCGCCGCCCGGCTGCGCGAGGACGTCGCCCCAGCCGGGCTGGACTGGATCACCGCGCTGCGCGCCCCGCAGGTCAAGAACCTGGTCCGCAGCGGGGACCTGCAGCTGACCCTGTTCGACCAGACCGACCTGGCCGAGATCACCTCCCCCGACTTCCCCGGCGAGCGGCTAATCGCCTGCATGAACCCGTTCCTGGAAGCCGAGCGGGCACGCAAGCGCGAATCACTGCTAGCCGCCACCGAGGCCGACCTGGGCAAGATCGCCGCCGCCTGCACGCGGGCCCGGCGGCCACTGCGCGGCACCAGCAAGATCGCCGTGCGCGTCGACAGGGTCCTCAGCCGCCGCAAGGTCGCCAAGCACTTCCAGGTCGATATCGGCGACGATCACCTCAGCTACGCCCGCGACCAGGATTCCATCGCCGCCGAGGCCAAGCTCGACGGCATCTATGTCCTGCGCACCAGCGTCGCCGCCAGTAACCTGGACAGCAGCGACGTGGTCTCCTCCTGCAAAGCCCTGGCCCAAGTCGAGCGGGCCTTCCGCGCCTTCAACACCGACCTGGACATCCGGCCCATCCGGCACCGCACCGAGGACCGGGTCCGCGCGCACGTGTTCTTGCGGATGCTGTCGTACTACATCAGCTGGCACATGCAGGCCCGGCTCGCGCCCGTCCTGTTCACCGACGACGACAAGCCCGCCGCCCAAGCCGCCCGGCCCAGCCCGGTCGCCCCCGCCGTCCGCTCCCCGCAAGCCCTGGCCAAAGCCGCCACCAAGCAGACCCCCGGCGACCTCCCAGTGCACAGCTTCGCCACCCTGCTCGCCGACCTGGCCACGATCTGCCTGAACACCATCGCCCCCGCCGACCCCACGCTGCCAGGCTTCCGGCTCGTCACCACTCCTACCGCCCTCCAGCGGCAGGCCTTCGAACTGCTCGGCGTCAGCCACCGCCTCGAGGTCGCGTAGTCAGCAGCCCGGCCCTGCGCACCTCGAAAGCCCAGGTAAACGGCCAAACGCCCGGATCACTGGGGGGAACTACGGACTAGAGCCCGCCAGTCAGGGCCGAATCCCCGTTGTCCCTTGCCATCGGGTCTAAGGCAGTGACAGGCTGCTGACCTGGGGTGTCTCAGGTTGTGTGGCAAGGCGTTGGGTGGTTGCGGGCGCTGGTCTGCCAGTGGATGTGAGGCATTTCGGCGTGGCGCCGTTGGTGTCTTGCGGGACAGCGCCAGCGGAACCCTCAGTCAATGCCGATCTGGAAGGCTGACGTCGTGCCGTCCCGGCCCGTCAGCTGAGCGTCAGACATGGGCAAGCGCCTCGCGCAACGGGTCAAGACCCATAGCGCCGAGGCTGAGTGCCTTGGCGTGAAAGTCCTTGAGGCTGAAGGCTGCTCCGGCCCGTGCCATGGCGTCCTGCCTGGCCTGTAGCCAAGTCCGTTCACCAAGCTTGTAGGAAGGGGCCTGCCCGGGCAAGCCGAGGCAGCGACGTAGCTCGGAGCGCAGTTGCCGTTCATCCCAGCTGGAGTGGGCGCGCAGGATCTCCCAGGCGATCTCGGCATTCCAGCGCTCGCCCTCGCGCCAGCCGGTGCCCTTGGGAACTTCCAGTTCCAGGTGCACCCCGATGTCCAGGGGCACTTGGGCGGCGAGCAGCTGCTGACTGTCGAGCATCCCGAGATATGCCCCCGGGTCGTCCAGGTATCCGAGCTCTCCCATAAGCCGTTCGGCGTAGAGCGCCCAGCCCTCGCCGTGGCCGGATATCCAGGACATACGCTGCCAGCGGTTCAGGCTCTCCTCAGCCATGGCGTGCGATATCTGCAGGTGATGGCCGGGCACGCCCTCGTGGTAGACGACCGTGACTTCCTTCCAGGTGGAGAAGGTCTCAACGCCGTCCGGCACCGACCAGCACATCCGCCCGGGCCGGGACCAGTCTTCGGAGGGCTCGGTGTAGTACATCCCTCCGTCGTTGGTGGGTGCGATCACGGCCTCGATCCGGTGCGCGGGCTGCGGGATGTCGAAGTGCGTCCCGTGCAGCTCCGAAATGGTGCGCTCGGCCGTGGCCTGCATCCAGGCACGGAAGTTCTCGCGCCCTTCGACGCGCCGGGCCGGGTCTTCGTCCAGGATCGCCATGGCGTCCTGCACGGTGGCCCCGGGCTGGATCAGGTTGCTGACCCGTGCCATCTCGGCCCGCAGCCGGGCGATCTCCTCCCAGCTCCAGGCGTAGGCCTCCCGCAGATCCACGGCGGCGCCGAGGAAGTACCGCGAGGCCCGGGCGTAGACCTCAGGCCCGCAGGCATCCTTCTGCCTGGCTAGCGGCATCAGCTCGCGGTCGAGGAAGGCACCAAGCTCGGCCGTGGCGGCCGTGGCAGCGCTCGCGGCCACGGTCAGTTCCCCGCGCAGCGAGTCCGGGACTGCGGTCAGCCGCCCGGCCAGTCCTGAATAGAAGGAATCTCCCGGCCTGGCCCAGGCCGCGCACTGCGCCGCGACCTCCTCGACCTGCCGCCTGGCCGCGCAGCGGCCATTCCTGGCCGCCTCCAGCAAGGTCTCCGACAACTGGCGGTAAGCCCGCGGCACCGCGGCCATCCGCCTGGCGATGTTGGCGGCGGCCTCCTCGCCCTCCGTGGGCATCAGGTCGAAGACCTCGCGCACCATCTGCACCCAGCTGTTGAGGGTGTTGAGTTCGCTGGTGGTGTCCCCGGCGTCGTAGCGCTCCACAGCCAGTGCCAGGCGCTCCCGCATCGCGGCCCGCGCGACCTGCTCACGCGGGTCCGGGGCTTCGGCCGCATCCAGGGCGGCGAGGGTTGAGCGATCCAGCTCGGCCCGTTCGGCGAACCCGTCAGGACCGAGATCCGGCAGTTGGTGGCCGTGCCCCGCGATCCCGGCGGAAGTGGCGTAGCACGGGTCCAGGGCGGCGGCCCGCTCCACATACTCCGCCGCGATGTCGTCGATCGAAGGCATTCCTGAAACCTAGCCGGGCGCCGCGTCGCGCCGGGTGATTGTGCCAACGATCCGGTTGCGGGCCCATGCCGCTGCGCATGCCCGCCCGTTAGGTGCCAGCCAGCGGTTCCAGACGTTGGCCCCAGGACCTGACCGTGGACCAGCTCACCCCACCAGGCGCGGTCACTTCTCACGAATATTGATCATGTTTCCAACCCCCAGCGCGGTCCGAACTCACGAGCATTCGCGGTCCCATCTCGCGAACAAAATCACCGCTGTGTCACACCGCGGTGCGGTAGCTGTCGCTGCGCGCCCGGAGGCTGCGTGCGGCGAGCCAGATGACGTCCGGGTAGATCGCGATCTCGACGATGGAGTGGCTAGGGCCGTTGTTTTGCCAGCGTGGGCTGACGGCGAGGACGCCGGCCAGGGCCTGGTGCCAGGTGCTGGGGGCGAGTCGGCGCATCCGCCGCTGCTGGCCCGGGATCCAGGTGCCGCCGCGCAGGGCGTGGTGGATGGCGCCGGTGGCATCGCGGACCGCGTCGCCCAATCGCCACGGGTGGTGCAGCTGGGCGAGGTGGTAGTGGCTGCGCTGAGCGCGGAAGACCTCGGGGAAGGGGCTGACGTCGAGCTGGGCGGCGTGGCTGCGGGCGGCGGGGCCGATCCAGAGCCGGTGGCGGCGGCAGACGGTCTGGTGCGGCGGCAGGTAGCAGGCGACCGGCTCGGTGATGCCGGCTCGGGCGGTGCAGCGGCGGCAGGCCGGGCGCAGCATCTGGTGGAGCCCTTCGGGGTCGCGCAGGTACACGCGGGGGTCGGGCCAATGCAGCCTTGCGATCCGGGCCAGCGGCTGGCCTGCGGCAACAGCGAGGCGTTCCTGCTCGTGTCGTTTCCAGCCGCGGGGCCCGTAGAGGGTGATCGCGGCGGTGTCGTCCAGGGCGCCGGTGAGCTCGGCGAACTCCAGGTGGTTGGCGGCGGCGAGGCGGGCGACGTAGTCGATGTGATACTGGCCGGCCATGGGGGTGACGGTGCGCGGCAACGGCCGCGGCGGCAAGGTGGTGACCCAATCGGTGAAGTGGGCCAGGCCGGCGGGGTTGAGGCCGGCGGTCACCGGGTGCTGCTGGACCGCCGCGTGGCCGATTCGGCGGCATGGTCGATGCGAACAGCGTCCAGTAGCGAGCGGGTGATTGCCTCCTGCCCGCCCAAGATGGCGCGGATCGCTGCGCCGCGGATCAGGTGGATCAGGCTGCCGATCATCCCGCCGGTGCGCTGGTGCAGGTACTTGGCCTGGGAAGCCAAGGCACCGGGCTGGTGGCGGTGCAGCCGCAGCGTGGCCTCCAGGGCGGCGATCAGCTGGGCCCATTCCTCCCGGTAGGGGAACGCGCCGGTGCAGATCAGCCCGCACCGGCCGGCGAGCTGGCGGCCGCGGGTGCCGGTGAACACCCCGCACCGCTCCACGTCGATGCCCGCGTAGATGAAAGTGGCGGGCAGGTGCTCGGTGAAGTATTTCAGATGATCCGACAGGTCCTCCCCGGCCGGGGTGCCGTGGTTGAGGTTGTGGATCTCATCGACCAGCACCAGGTCCGGCAGACATGCCGTCTGGCAATGACCGGGCTGACCGCCGCCGCGGGCTGACCGGCAGCATGGCCGCCATGTTCGACAGGCTCCGCGAGGCGGCCGCAGCTCACGACGAACCAGCCGGCTCATGCGCCGCCGCCCTGCGGGCCCGCTCACCCTATCCGCAGACACAGACAGCACAAACAGGCATGGCCGCGAGACGCCACGCTAGTCCGGATTCAGCGACGTTCCGCCGCCGCCACATTTCGAGGTGCGCCGGATGCCCTTTGTTCAGTCCAATCGGGTCGGGACCTCCCAATCGACGTCTTCCTTGCGGACCTTCCAGTAGTCGATTGCGGCGCTAGGTAGCTGCCGTAGTTCTCCTCTGGCTCCCCTCGCCCAGTGAACGTTTTTCATCCTCCGATCTCGCGGGTCTGGAGGACGTGTATGGCCTTGGCCAGTTGCCCGGCCTTCCACGGGCAGCAGCGGAGTTTGCGCAGGATGCGCCAGGTTTTGAGTTGGGCGTTGGCGCGTTCGCCGGGGCCGCGTAGCTTGGCGTGGGCGCGGTTGGCGGCCTTTTGCGAGGCCGGCTTGCCGCGGCCCTTGTACGGGGTGATCACAGGTTCGCCTGCGCCGTGGTAGCCCTTGTCGCCGAGGGTGATCAGCCCGGAGGCGGCCAGGTGGCGCACGATGCCCCAGATCCGGGCGGCGGTCAGGTCGTGCACGCTGCCAGGCAGCGGCCCAGACACCCACACGATGTCTCCGTCTGGGGTGGCGATGACCTGGAGGTTCATGCCGTGGCGGCGGTGCTTGCCGGAGTAGAACGGCCGGTCAGCGGCGACCCGGTCGATGGGGATGAGCGTGCCGTCGATCACCACGTAGGCGTGCCCGGCCTTCTTCGCCTGGGCCAGCGCCTTGTGCAGCTTCGGAGAGCGGGCGGCCAGCAGGCCTACGGTCTCGGTGACGTATCTCCAGGCGGTGGCGGTGCCGACGCCGAACCCGGCGGCCAGGTCGGCGAATGTCTCGCCCTTACGCAGGTAGGCCAGCACCAGCAGGGCCTGCTGGCCGGGGTTCAGCTTGCGCCAGGCAGACCCGATCTGCCTGCGGTGACGGCGGATGACACCCGCGGTATAGCTGAGGGTCTGGCGAGACAACGGCAGCGCGGCAGGGTAGAACAGCATGGAAGCCCCTTGGCAGACGACGGTGATCTTGAGCAATCGCGTCATCTACCAGGGGCTTCGCTGCGCCTCAAGGCGACACGCCATACCTGATCAGGCCATATGCGATGGGCACCCCAAGATCAGGATGAAAAACGTTCACTGGTTACCCGCACTATCAGTGAAACTGATGATCACCATCACGCGGGACACGGCAGCTGATCCCCCCAATTTGACTTGCGCGATCGCGCCGCCGCTTTTAGGCACGCTGATTGTCCACCGCCCGGGTGGAAGCACACCAATCATGGCACGATATTCCGGTTCCTGATCCCACCAACGCTGGACTTTGTACGAGACCCGCGAAAGGAAGACCAATACCTCGGTCACCGGCTCTGCCGAATTGTTGAGAAGCTCAACGTCACCATACCGGCCACGGAGTTCCGGGGGAAGCCAGGCTTCGCGGGGCGGGTCTTCGCCATGCGACTCTCCGCCATCCGTGTCCTTATGCATCCCGACGAACCACGCCGATATCCTCTCCGCTTGTTGCCTGAGTTCGCGGCGCAGCCGCTCTTTCCGGTCCTTCCGGGTTTCCCACAGCGCGAGGGAAACTGCGGTGACCGTGCCGACCGCGGCCACCCATGTAGACACGGTGCCCCATTGCACGGCGCTCATATTGCCATCATGGCGGACGGCCTGGACTGTCCGACAGGGCCCGAACGGCTCCGAACACAGGTCCGGTCACCGGGGCGACTCCAACTGCTCGGCCACCCCCGCGCGTCTGCCGTACGCCTGCCAACGAGACGGCGCAGCCAGCCGGGCCAACGCATATGCGGTCCTCTGATCGATCCAACCGCTGGCTTGACAACCCAGTCCCGGGCAGCGTCGCACACCAGCTGATCACTGTCCATCTGAGAACCGCCGAGCCCAGGAACGGACCAGCCACGCATCGGGGAGGCCGGCGACGCAGGGGCCCGGCTGCCTACCGTACAAGCAACCGCCCACCTGAGCATGGGGAAGTGGACGCGGCCGAGGCGGCCGCCGAACGGGTCGTCCGGGAGGCATGGAACCTGCACTGCCATCGGGCAGCCCCGCGGCGGCGGTGTTGGGGGCGACACGCTGCCGCAGCCGATCGGCAAGGGTGTCCGAGTCTTTGATCTGGCTCGCGTGCCCCCGCACCGCAGCAACCTTGCGGTCGAAGATGTCAGTGATGTCGACGTAGTGGTTGACTCCCGCTGCGGGCTGTTGATGAGCCATACCTCCTGCACAGTCCACGGTTCCAGGCCCTCGTCCTGCCTGAGGTGGATCAGCGCGAACGGGTTGCTGGCGTCCGGGTAGATCGCTTTCAGCACGGCGGCGCCGGTCGCCAGGTGATCAGGGTGGCAGCTACGGAACCGCTGCCAGTTCCATTCCGGGCTCCACGTGACCACCCGTTGTGGGCGGACCTGCCGGATGACGCGGACCAGGTCTTCATGAAGCCGACGGGGAGCATCCAGCAGACTGCCCTCGGCAGATTCCAGAAAGCGGACCTCACGGACCCCCAGTATCGATGCCGCTTGCTGTTGTTCTGTCCGGCGGATGCGTGGAATCTCGCTGCGTGGGACATCGGGGGTCGAACCCGCCACCGCCGCCGTCAGTCAGGACGCAGTAGGTCACCTCGATGCCGGTATCTGTCCATCCGGCGATCGTGCCGCTGCCCAGAACTCCGCATCGTCAGCCCAGTAAGCGCTGGGGCTGCGGCGCTGCGGGCCCGGCGAGGCTTATGTGCGTGCTGCTAGTGCCGCTTCCAGGGTGGGGTAGATCGGGATCAGCTGGTCGACGCCGGTGAGGGTGAGTATGCGCAGCACCGCGGTGGCGACCAGCCTAAGCTCGGTCCCAGCCGCCGCGGCCTCCCTGTAGGCGGCGATGATCGCGTGCACCCCAGCCGAATCGCAGAACGTGGTGCCGCTCATGTCGATGATCAAGACGGCCACGTCGTGGCTGGCCGACAGCAGCGCCTGGCGGATCTCATCGGTATTGGTGACATCGATCTCGGTGGGCAAGGTGACAACGCCATGCTGGCCGATGCGCCGGAGCTTGTCGTTTGCCACGGCCACGGCTACCGCGGGCCTGGCGGCTGGCGCCGGAGCATAAGCAGGGCGATGTCGTCGTGGGCCGGCTCGCTGCCGACCAACGCGGCCATCACCGCGGCGCAGGCGCCATCGGGCGGCTGCGGCGTCACCACCTGGCACAGACGCTCAAGGCCTTGGTCGATCGTCTGGCCATGGCGCTCGATCAGCCCGTCGGTGAAAAAACACAGCAAGGTGCCCGGCGCGATCTCCAAGGTGGCTGTCGGCCGCTGCGCACCGGGGACCGCGCCGATCAGCAGGCCCGCCGGGATGTCGGCCAGCTCGCCGGGCTGCCCGGGGGAGGCGATGACCGGGGGGTAGTGTCCGGCCGAGCAGATGTGCATCCTCTCCAGGCCGGGTTCGAACACCGCGTAGGCCACGGTGGCCAGGACATCGGGCTCGAAATGCTGCATCTTGGCATCCAGCCCGGCCAGCACCTCGGCCGGGTCTGCCGTTTGCAGGGCGTAGGCGCGTAGCGCGCTGCGCATCCGTCCCATGATCACCGCTGCTGGGAGGCCGGAGCCGGTCACATCGCCGATCACCACGCCCAGCTGCCCGGACGGGAGGGTGAACACGTCATACCAGTCACCCCCCACCACACCTACGCCGGGGACGTAGCGGACGGCCATCTCCGCGCCTTCGGCGGCCGGCAGCGCGGAGGGAAGCAGGCTGCGCTGCAGCGCCTCCGCCGCAATCCGGTCCTCCTGCGCCTTCAGCGAGGCCACCGTGGCGGCAGCCCGGTCCGCGGCCAGCTGCAGCAGCTCGAGGTCGTCGCTGGTGAACTTCCGGCCGACCAGCGACCCGACGTGCAGCACGCCGATCACCTGGCCACCGGCGATCAGCGGCACCCCCATCAGGGTGCGGATCCCCCTTTCCAGCAGGGCCGGGTTCAGCACCGTAGTGTGATCGACCCGGTCGAGGATCAGCGGCTGTTGCTCGGCAGCGATCCGCCCGGCGAACCCCCGGCCGACCGGGACCCGCACCCCCTGGCGCACCTCTTCTTCCAGCCCGGCGGCCGCGCTGGCGATCAGCTCGCCGGCTGAGAAGTCCAGCAGCAGCACTGTGGCGGTGTCGGCCTGCAAGATGGCCCTGGTCCGGTCCAGCAGCTCCGCCAGCAGCTGATGGTCGTCAAGACGGGACAGGGCGGCATCGGTGATCGCCTGGATATCGCGGAGCCTGTCCTCCAGCTCGGCGCGGCTGACATGCGCTGTCATCTCAATGCCTCCCACCTCATCCGGGAAGCCGTTCTATCGTGTCGGTCATCGTGCTGATGGATCACTGCGGCGCTGGCTGCGGCCGTCAGATCGCCGATCATGCTCCTAGTTCCCCCGGGGCTTGTCAACGGCATCCGGGAACTGATCCTTCGGCCGAGAACCTCCGCGTTGTACCGTATGCCGCATTAGCAGCTCGGGTCACCACCGTCCGGATCGGTTCAAGCTGGACCAAGGCCGATGACCTGCCCTTCCCGAACGAGGACCGGCTGGCTTGTGCCCGCCTGCTGGGGCTGCCGCGATTCCGGCGATCGTGACTTGGCCGAGCGGGCCACGGACGATCAAGTGCGGATAGGTGGTGGGCGGGCGCAGGCCAGGGTCGTCAGGTTGCCTGCAGAGGTGGCGTATTCCAATGCGTGGCAGATCCGCCCGGAGCTGGCTTCGGCGCTGGCATCTGGTGCTGATGCGATCATCGCTGTAGTGCCTTCGCAGCTAATGCTCCAGTTCACCTGGGCCGGTCTGGACCGGGTGATGGCGGTTTATCCCAGCGCGAGCGCGGCGTCGGCCGCGGCTGACTAGCTGGGTGGCAGGGTAAAGCTGGCTGTAGCACTCGTGCCGCCGGGGCCAGATTGCACGCTGAGGTGATCAGCGAGTTGGCGGACAACCCACAGTCCGTGGCCATGCTGGCTGGGCCAGGGGGTGCTCTCTTGGGCCATGGCCTCTGTTTTCCGGCCGGGTCCAGGCGGTGGGTTCGGCGGCTTGCCGTCGTCGGTCACCTGGCAATGCACCGCGCCAAGGTGTGCCCGGACAAGCAGCTGTCCGTGACCCGCGCCGTGGCGGATGGCGTTGACGGCCAGTTCATGCACGACAAGGACAATGTCCCTGGCGCGGGACTCGGGCATACCGGCGCTGGTGACGTGGGCGGCCACCGCCGCCCGCAGCGCATACAGCGACCCGGCATCGAAATCCTGCGCCAGAAGCGGGAGGACGTCCGCGCCAGGTACATCTGGCGGGGTGGCCTTCGCTGTATTGTCCGCGGCCTTGTGCCCAGCCTTCGGCGGCTGACGATGCGGATCATCGGTCATCGGCAATCACCAGGCTGGCACCGGGCAGATCGGCCGCGCCCAGCAGGGCGAACCTGGCCGCGATCGCGGGATGGCACTGCAAGATGACCGTGCGGGACCCGTCAAGACTGCGCACGGCATCGACGATCAGGCGGGCACTAGAGGCATCAATGAAGGTCAGAGCGGCCATGTTGATGGTTATGTCGCCGTCCAGGCGGATCGCCTCAGCCAGCGCCAGCGCCAGTGGCTCCTCGGCCTGGTAGTCGATTTCCCCGGCCAGCCGGATGCCAGGCGGGGCGTACTGGCGGCAGATCCGCAGTATCGCGTCGGCGTGGTAGGTCGCGGCCGCGACCGAGCGGGTGTGAAAGGCAGCGACCGAGGCGAGCGTGACCGGGTCGAACCGTTCCCGGTCGTATTGGCACAGCACCGACACGCTCGTGCCCGCCAGCGCCGCGGCGACGCTCTCCTCGAACTGAGGCAGTTGCTCGACCCCGGTGACCGGCCGCAACGCCCAGCTCATGTCCATCGCCACGCGTAGCCCGGGGAATCCCTCGCTGAGGGAGGCCGTCATCTGCCCGGTCAGCCACCCCATCGCGTGCTTAGCCGCGAATGCGCGCCCCGACAACAACGAGCCCTCCCACGGCGCCGCCGTCATCTGCCCATTCGCTACTGCTGGCTCAACCGCAATCCGGCGTCGCGCTAGCTCCGATACGGCCTGTGCCGGTGTCCCGCCGCCGAGCCAGATGACTTTCAGCCCGCCGATCAGGCCGTCGCGCACGAACGCCGCGGTGAGGTCGAGCAACTCTTCCGGCTCGCCGAAGGTCAGACACGCGTGGTCGTTAACCGTCAGGTCTGTGATCTGTGTGTCGGCGCTGCCTACCACCCCGCCACCTCCGCCCACGCCGCAACCGCGCCGCCAGACGCAGTGCACATCAACGCTGACGGCACGACCATAGCGGTCATGGTCCAGCCGCAGCGCGTCGTTCACTTGCGGGCTATCCACTTTGTGATCATCTGCCCACCGCCCACACTTGGGGACCGCGCCCACCGAAGGGCGTGTCTACCCGGTGCTATCCGGGCCATGCGCGAAACCCCGGCCCACCGCCAGACGAAACGCGATCCAGGCAGCAAAACGAGACCCATACACTCGCGGACCGGCGCAGCCTGGGGCCTGGACTGCCAAGCCGTTCTGGCAGTGCGGAGATTACGGTCGTGTCCCGAGCTCGTCGGCTCCGCGCGGCTACCTGGTCGTCTCCGTCCTGCTCCCCCATCGTCAAGGCAATCCAGCTCGGGGGCGGATGAGGCACCCGCTCCATGGGCGGCGGTGCCTGCGGAGGACTGGCGCTGGCCCTGGGGCCGACGACGTAGATGCGATCATTGAACAGCGCGGCGAGTTACCCGCCAGTGTCCAATGCGGTAGCCCGCCCGGCTTAATCGCCTGCGCGGGGGCCCGCGTGCGGCATCGCCCGTGCGAGGGCGGCACGCTGCTGCCCGACGGCGATCCAGCGCTCGCGCCGCCGAAGCCCCGGTGTGCTCATCGATGTCGAACAGCAGCACCAAGCTGCCACCCAAGCCGCTGCCATGTCCCGCAGCCGCGCAGCGACGTGGGCGAAGATCGCGGCTCCCGCCTTGGAATCGGATGATCCACGGCCAGGCAGCCACCCGTCAGCTATCTCCCGGACGCCGGGGGTAGGTCCATGCCGCCTCATCGCCGAACGGAGCAGTGTCCAGGCAGGCATCCAGCACATACCGAGGGCCGCGCCCGCCGCCGTGCACCTCGCACGTCAGCGCCACCGTCGCACCATCGGCTCCAGCCAGCCGACGGCACGCCAGACCTCCTTTCACCTCCATCATGCCGAGACCCGACCTTCCCGGCTGACTCCTGGCTGACACTCCGGCCCACCACCGGCATGTCTGGAAACCAGCCCACGGATGCCGATGCCTGCCGATTCTTGGTGGCGATGCGCGCCAACTGCGGCCCGATCCCGCGGTGTCCCGCTGCCACGGAGATCAAAAAGGCCTGACCGCCTCTGGCGGTCAGGCTCCTGACCTGCACTTACTGGTAGCGGGGGCGGGATTTGAACCCGCGACCTCTGGGTTATGAGCCAAGACGGCACCGTTCAACACCAGGCGTCATCTTGCGGCCTCGCCGCCAAAGCGACATGAATCAACTACAATGTAGTCATGAGCAAGCGTGCCGCGACACCTGTCAGGTTCGACACCGCCGTGGCGGAACGGCTGTCGTCGTTCGTTGCCGCCAACCCTGGCATGTCCCTGTCATCGGCTGCGAACCGGCTCGTGGACGAGGCGCTCCGCATGAGCGAGCATCCGGGAATCATGTTCCGGCCAGGGCCTACCGGGCGGCGCGCTGGCCTGGTCGCTGGTCCCGACGTGTGGGAAGTCGTGCGGGCAGTTAAGTCAGCCCGGGCACATGAGCCTGGCCTGGCCGAAGCCGAGCTGCTCACCTTGATAGCCGAGAACACGGGCATCGCGGTACGCCTGATACGTGCCGCGGTCCACTACTGGGCCTCCTACCCCGATGAGGTCGATGCCGAGATCGCTGCGGCCGAGGCAGCCGACGACGCGGCCGAAGATGCCTGGCGGCGGGAACGCCGGCTGCTCGCAGGCTGAGACATGAGCCAACTGCTGCTGGATGAGATGTTCTCCGGCATCATCGCCGAGCAGTTGCGGGCCAAAGGCCATGACGTGCTGGCGGCCGTAGCCGATCCGGCCCTCGCCGGGCTTGCTGACGACCAGATCCTGGCCCATGCAACCGCGGCAAGTCGCGCACTGGTCACCGCCAACATCAAGGATTTCATCCTTCTTGACGCCCGTTACCGCGCCGCGAGCCAAGCCCACGCAGGCCTGATCCTTGTCTCCGCCAAGACCTTCCCCCAAGACCGCACCTTCACCGGGGCGATCATCAGCGCTCTATCCGCCCTCCTCGACCAGCCAAGCCAGATCCAGCCCGGGCAGGTACTCTTTCTCCCCCGCAGGTAAGCTCCCTGCCTTGCCCGGGGGGCGCTGTACGCGGGAACGGCGGCTCGGCGCGCTCGACCGTGGTGAGGAGTGGCCACGGTCGGTGACAGCCTCACCAGCAGGAAGCCGAACCAGGGCGGCGACAGGTGGGGCTCACTGGCGCCGTCGCGGCGTAGCGCGTTCCCACCAGTCGATGGTTTCCACGTCGCCGGCCATCCGGTCCAGGACGCCGGCGATGAACTCAGCGTGGCTACCCCCACCGCCGGCGAAGCAGAATTTCCACAGTTCCCCAGCGGCGCGATGGTAGTGGTGGATCGTCTCGTCCAGGGTGCAGGCGTCGACCTCGCCAGCGCGGTAACGACCGACCGCCGCCACGACGTTCGTAAGCAGTTCGGCCAGCTTGGCTTGGTGGTAGGCGCCCACACGTTCGCGGGCGGCCCGCCGTTCGGCCTTGGTGCCCATGATCTGGGACGGTACCGTGTCCCAGCCGATCCGGCGCGGGCGGCCGCGGCCCGGGCACAGGCAATCGCCCGCTGCGCGGTCGGGGCTTGTTGCCGCTGGGATGGCCGGGACTGAAGCGGGGCGCCGGGCGGCTCATGGCTGCCCGGTACCGCCCCGTCAGCGACTTCGCTCCATGGGCCGGGGCGGGGAACCCCGGGGAACTACCACCCAGGCCTCCATCTCCGCAAAGAACAGGCCTGTCAGCCTGTCAAGATCCCTACGAAGATCACCCGCATATCATGCATAAGCGGGCAACGGGTGGCCCTCAACGGCACACCGTTGACGGACTCTCACGGTCGGTGCCAGCCCTGCGAGGCTCGGCCTGGCGTGAGTCGGGCTGCGTCACGCTCCGGTCGTGGCGGCCTCGTACTGCTCGATAACGCTCGCCGGGATGCGCCCGCGCTCGCTGACCGTCATGCCCTGGTCTTTCGCCCACGCACGGATATCGCCGCTGCGCTCACGGCTCGATGCGGCACGCACCGGCCGGCGGCGCTGCCCCCGGCCAGCCCTCCGGGCATGTTCAATGTACGGCGCGATCTGCCGGCGGAACCTGCTGGCATTCTTTTTGCTGAGGTCGATCTCGTACTCGGTGCCGCCGAGCCCGAACCGCAGCGTCTCATCCGCTGGGCCGCCATCAAGGTCGTCTTCGAGTTCGACAGTGACCCGCTGCGCCATCGTGGCCTCCGTGATTGCGATGGACTCTCTGCACCGTACAAGATCAACCGCTGTCCCCGTGATCACCGCGCCGCCCGTCGGTCACCTCCCCGGATCGATGCATCCGCCAGGCGGCGTGCAGGGGACGTAAGTGCTGCCGCCTGGCGGCAGCATCCTGCGACCAGTACCTGTGAGCCACGACGCGCGCCGCACCCCCGGGCAGCGATGCCAATGCTTGCCAGCCCCGGACGGGACGTGCCGCGCTCAGAGGCGGGATCCCGCGGACGAACCGCGGACAAACGATCAAGAGGCCTGACCGCCTCCTGGCGATCAGGCCTCTGATGCGATGAAGGAGCGGAGCCTCCCGCTCCCTGGCGGATGCTGGAAGTTGCCAGACATCCGTCTCCACCAGGTATAGGGAGGCCCCAATGGAGACAGCGTATGACGGCCGTCAGGTCGTCGGGATGGACCTGCACCGGCGCCGCAGTGTGCTGGTGCGGATGACCGAGGACGGGCGCCGGCTGGGCACGGCCCGGATCACCAACAGCCCGGCGGAGCTGCGCAAGGCGATCGCCGTGGCTGGGACGGACCCGCGGGTGGTCCTGGAAGCGACGTATGGGTGGTACTGGGCCGCCGATGTGCTCCAGGCCGCCGGGGCGGAGGTGCACCTGGCCCACCCGCTGGGGGTCAAGGCATTCACTTACCGCCGTGTGAAGAACGACGAGAAGGACGCCGCTGACTTGGCGGACTTGCTGCGGATGGGGCGGCTGCCGGAGGCGTGGATCGCCCCGGCGGAGATCGGTGAGCTGCGGGAGCTGACGAGGTACCGGCTCAAGCTGGTGCAGCGCCGCAGCGGCTGCAAGGACCAGGTGCACGCGGTGCTCGCCAAGCTGGGCGTGCCGGTCACCTGCGCCGATATCTTCGGCGTGTGGGGGAACACGTGGCTCGATGGGCTGGCCCTGCCGCAGCCGTATGCGGGCAAGGTCGCCTCGCTGCGCAAGCTGATCGCCGAGCTGGGCAGCGAGATCACCTTGCTGGACACGGTGATCGCCGATCTGCTGGCCGGCCACGACGGTTACCGCGCCATCCAGGCGCTGCCGGGTATCGGCCCGGTGCTGGCCGCGGTCATCGTGGCTGAGATCGGCGACATCCGCCGGTTCTCCTGCCCGGCCAAGCTGTGCTGCTGGGCGGGCCTGACACCGCGTCACCGCGAGTCCGATGCCAAGGTGGCCCGCGGCCACATCTCCAAGATGGCATGTGCGGGCGGAACGGGTCCGCCGCGGCGATCGGAGGTGTGTGATGGCGGTGGCTGGTGGGCTGGATCTGCACCGGGGGCAGCTGACGTTCGACTACATCG
>Ga0335085_10003547_pt1 | contig 26851 bp, 25 predicted proteins | sample Lox_Sample_45_FD_206712 | JGI IMG/M metagenome (GOLD analysis project Ga0335085, IMG submission 206712) | Soil microbial communities from Loxahatchee National Wildlife Refuge, Florida, United States - Lox_Sample_4.5 | ecosystem: Environmental > Terrestrial > Soil > Wetlands | place: USA...
GGCAATGTTCTGGAATTCACGAGGCCAGACGGCGCCATCAGGCCACGAAGCTTCGAGCCCGGCTCGATTGTTGGGGTCCCAAGCTATGGTTGGCTCACCCGACATGCTAAACCACCGGAGTGGGACCTCATCATCGCACTGCCAGCCGCCAGGTCAGTTTTGAAGTAGGAGCGCGCTGACCGCGCATGTTGTTGCGGCTGTGCCGGTATTCGGGCAGCCTGGACGGCCACCAGAGGCCGGTGCAAAACCTACATCTCCGAGTGAAATCAGCAACTTAGCCACAGTTTGATTGTTTGGCGCTCATATTGCATCTCGCCTAATCGGGTGTTTGAGAGCAAGCAATGAAACTTGCCATGATATTGGAAGAAATCAGGGGAAACCACCTCTGTGCGACAGCAGACGACATCCGCAAGACTTTCGGCGATTATCACAACTTGCTGCGCTGGTTAGCCGTCTTCCTGACAGGAGACGAGAAGCTGGCAGACGCCTGCATCGTCGATGCCTGCACCATTGCTGAAGCTCAAACGCCAGACTTTCACGAATGGCTCATACACTGGGCTGCCCGAGCCACGGTTGGATGCGTGCTCCACAGGCAGCACGCGAGCATCGTTGAGCTCGCCACCAAGTATGAACAAGGTGAACCAGAACATCCGAGGCATCCCGCGCTTTCACCCAAGTGCTTTCTATCGCTAGTGAAAAACTTCGAGGACATTCATGCTCGCCTGGACGTGCTGTGCAGGTTCGTGCTTGTACTGCGTGGGATTGCACATGACTCCTACGACAAAGTTGCTGCGCAGCTCGGGATCAGCCGCAGCGCCGCCGAAGGAGCATATTGTGTCGCATTCGACGCTCTCGAACCCGCCTCCGAGGTGCTACGCAGTGCAGATGTTCCAGGGCGTCACACTAACAAGGAAAGAACACTCACGGACTCGACTGCTTGAGTGTGCTGGTGCTTGCGAAGCCAACCACTTGCGGTGCGCTCGTGTTAGGTCGACATCGTCTGTAAACGTCCCGCTTGGTCAAAAGGGGGGCGGTAGGTACGGAACTGAAGGATGAAGGACTGTTCTCCTGCTGGCTTTGACCCTTGTCGCATCGAATATTGGATCCGTTTCACAACGCAATGCTGACAGTGCCCGCATGAGGGCGGGCAACTGGGCCTTCAGCCTCCCTAATGAGACTGCTAATCAAGCATTTAGCCGCCGTCAGATTCGGCATTAGACGTGCACTCTCCCACAATGGCGAACGCCATGCGAGGTTTTATGCCGAACGTGACAACGTTCTTCAACTTTTTATTTGGCTGTCGTCACAGCAATCTTAGCCGTGTCTTCACCATCGGCAGACGGACCTATTGCGTGTGCTGTGACTGCGGCGCAGAGTTCGACTATTCGCTGGAAACTATGTCGATTAAGCGCCAGCAAACGCGGTTCCCCGCGGGCCATTTATTGAGGGAGGCGTAAGCCCAAGATGAGTAATCACAACAGGAGCCACACCATGCCGAAACTCTTACTGGGAATACTGATGTTTTTCTCGCCAGCTTTGGCGTTTGCTCAATCTTCGCTTACGTCATCCACCTACCAGCCGGCGACCATCGTCGAAGTCAGGCCGCATCAGTCTCCGGGAGGCTCTAATTCCGATGACGTTCTTTACGAGGTGTCGGCGGAAGTAGGGCGAACACTTTACGTTGTCCTAACCCCCTCGCCATCACCGTCGGGAGCAATACGGTATGCAGTTGGCCGTGAAGTCCTCGTTCACGTAGGCGAAAAAACGATCACATGGAACGACATCTTGGGCCAGTCTCATGAGGCACCAATCATAAACAGAACCCCGATTGCAGATATGCCCACACCCCAGAAGCGATAGATGTCTGGCGTGGAGATGCCACCAAGACCATCGACATCAAGAGAGACCCGGGTAAACACTACAGGAACATGCTAAGGCTATGGCCAAGCTTTTCAAGAATTACCCGCCTCACCCAGGTAAGTAGGGCGGGGGATAAACAAGACTTAGTGATTGGGTGCATTCTTCTTCGTTGGGACGGAATGCGCACAATTCCTGGTGGCTGTAATGAGGAGACTTAGGTGAAATCACGCTGGATCATCGGATTGTTAATGACCTGTGTGCTGGCGACGTCCGCCGGCGCTCAAAAGAGCGGTGCGCAACCCGCGCGGCGCCCGATCACAGACTCGGCACCGCAACGGTCGGACGGCGCAGGGAGTACCGTTACGCAACTGCAAGTACCGGCAGGATTGCAGGACGGGAAAACATACCCGGAACAGTTAGAGGCTGTTCTAGGCGTCATGACTGCAGAGTTAGGGGAAATTGCGCAGGCAGCCAGCGAAGGTAAGATCAGCCGGGCACAGGCGGAATACCTCAGTCTCGAACGATACTACGTAGCTCTGACCCGATTTCAATTCTTACGGACGCTGTACCAGGATCCGCCACCGGACAATCAGACAGAGTCATACTCGCAGGCGAATACAGCACCCCAGATTCCCAGCGCTTCCGTCATCGTACCTTCGCCAACTTGCTCGCCTGACCTTCCTGAACAGCTCGTTAGCTACCTTGAACTAACTCCGCTGCAGGTCAAGGCAATTCGGGCGCAAGTGACCGACCAGTGTAAGCAAGTCCAACCACTGATGGAACGACTAGAGGGCAGCCGTCGCAAGGAGATCTCGATCAAGCTGAGCGGAAAGTTTGATGCCCAGGAGGCTCAAGCTCTGGCGGCAGAGCAATCGGGGATTATCCAACGCCTCATTGTGGTCAATTCGCAGCTCGAGATCAAACTTTACAGCATGCTGACAAGCGAGCAACAACGAAAGGTGGATGGATTGTTGCGCCAGAGTCTCAACTCAGGGATGACAATGCCGTTTGCCGAATGGTGAAACAGATCATGACATTTGGGTTACTAGCTACGCCGTTCGCGCTGTGCTCAGCTACGGGAAGAAACCTGTACGGTTTGGGGCCGGAAGTCCGCCGGAGGGAGATAAACATGCAATTCAATAGCGGTTCTTGGAGCCCAGTTTCGATTTCGGCATTGGCCGCCCTCTTTGGTTCGCTTGTTGGCGCATTGGGTTCAAGTATCAACGTCTGGATTGCCCAGCGGAATCAGAATCGACGAGATCTCCTCGCCAAGAAGATTCTCCACCGAGAGCCGCTGTATTCAGACTTCATCAGCGAAGCTGCGCGCGCCTGGGCGGATGCCATGCAGCACGGATTCCAGGATCCCGGCAGACTTATACCGAGCTATGCACTGCTCAGTCGTATTCGCTTGAGTTCCTCGATGCATGTGGTCGAAAGCGCAGAAAGGGTCATAAACACCGTCCTCAGTACATATTCGGAGCCCAATCTTACGCCCGAAGAGATTCAGGCTTGGGCTCGCAAACACAACGACCCGCTACGCGAGTTCGACTACGTTTGTCGTCGTGAGCTGGAGAGCTTGTCTCAGGAGTTCTAACGCAACGAGGAGATTGATATGAGACCACGGGTGATGATCGCCCTGTTAGTGACTGGCTTGCTGGTAGTCGCGGGTTCCCAAAAGACCGTAGCCCAACAGAAAAGTAGCACAGAAAATACAAACAGTGTCACGGGGCGTTCGCCTCAGCAACACCCGAGCAGCAAGACGATCCGAGCTACGCAAACACAAGTGCCTCCCGAATCGCGCGATGACAAGGGTTATCCACAAAAAAGTGACAATACCGAAGAGAAAATCACGGTTGAGGTGTGGTCTACGGTGAACAACGCAGAGCCTGACAAGCTGTCACCAGATTTCGCACCGGCGGCATTGACCGCGGCATTCCGGATGCAATCGACAGAGCACAGAATCGAAAACTCAATCAGGAGGGGCTTCCCGCTCGGCGAGTTCTGGATCCAAACCGACCTTGAAGAGATCGACGATTCGCTCGGAGTCGCGGCTCTCTCCGTCAAGAATGAATCTGATCGGCAAGCATTGCAACAACTGGAAAACCAGAGCGGCCGGCTGCGACAATGGAGCGATTGGCTAATTGACGCCAACCGAAACCTGCGGCTGGGAGACTACTTCATGTCTAAATCCGCACTGGAAAATGACGAACGTTTTCAGAATACCGTCGCCTGCACGAAGTTTTTGGTTTCGATGCTGGCGAACAGAACATTGGCAGACGACAACTCCTGTCTCTGAGCTGCAAAGGAAAGGCCCCTTTCGCCCACGACCTATCACCTTGAGTCGGGGTCTTTGCTGACCTTGTCGCAATGTCTAGTGCCGTCAAACTTATCCGCCAGTGACCTGGCAGTGGCCTGGATCAGTTTCATCGGCCAGACTGGAGGCTGCCTTAGTAGAACGCGATGCGGCCGCTCTTGGAAACCCGCCCAAATGCGGGCAAACAGCCCCCAACTGCCTACGCACGGTCGACAGTTTCTGACAATCTGTCTGGCGTCGGCTCCTTAGCACCCTAATTCTCAAATGCTTACGTTAACAAGCCATTGGCATTTGCCTTGCTCTTCGAATCGAGTTAGCTCCCAACTTGGAGATTGGAACGTTCAAACTCCATTGCCTGCACGATCAAGAAGAGGAGAGCGCTTGTGAACAAGACCTTAGCAAATCAGAAAAGCTCCGGAACTAGTTACTCGCCCCGTACAGTTCGAGTGCTTATAGTCACGCTTGTCTGTGCTGGTTCTCTCATCACATCATCGGAATCCCGTGGGGCTGAGGTGAAGCAAGACACTTTGGTTTACTGGGACGCGTACGTCGACGCTGCGCGTCCACAAATCGGCTCTCAGACGCCATTTCTCTGGGTCGACCAAAGGCCCGAGCGGCTCAAGCGTGTTCGCGACGGTGAGATTCTGGTCTCATCCGCCGGAAAGCAGAACCCAAAACCTGTGGACTCAGGCTTGATCCACGACTGGACGGGGTCAGCGTTTCTACCGGGCGCCAGTATTGAGGACGTTTTGTCCGCGGTCCGCGATTACGGAAACTACAAGGAGTACTACAAGCCCACGGTTGTTGACTCCAAATTGCTCAGCCGAGACGGGACCTGTGAAAAGTATTCCATGCGCGTGGTGAACAAAGAGACCGTCGCCGAGACCGCGCTCGATATGGAATACGAAACCTGCTACTCCAAGATGGACGATCGGCGATGGTATAGCGTCACGCGCAGCACACGCGTGCAGGAGATCCGCCACTACGGCCGCCCTGACGAGCAGGAGCTTCCACCGGACCATGGCACTGGTTTCATCTGGCGCCTTTACAGTGTCGCACGATATGAGCAAAGAGACGGCGGAACTTATGTCGAAGTCGAGGCGATTGCCTTGAGCCGGGACATTCCCGCTGCGCTACGCTGGGTCGTCAATCCCATCGTGCGCCGCGTCTCGAGAAACTCCATGCTCCTCTCTTTGCAAGAGACAAGGGATGCGGTGCATTTGACCGAAGCCGCGAACCGAAACGCCAAATCATCCACGACGGCTGACGACCGTTCGCGAGGCGCATCCGCATCTGAGGGAGGCATTGGGAAGGGCTTCGATTCGGTCGGGAAGCCTTGACTCAGGATTGGCCAGCATGAGCCGGCCTTCCTAAGCGGGGTCTTACCCGGACGCGGATTCTCGGGAGAACGAGTCGGTCGCATCTTACCGGTCCATGACAGTCGAGTGGTCGCTTTCTCGTTTCAGGAACGGTTTCAGAATACCGTCGCTTGCACCAAGTTCCTGGCTTCAATGCTAGCGAGCATGAGATTGAAAGAGGACACCTCCTGTCCCGGATGTGCAAATTATCGTCCCGGCAACACCCCATACTCGGCTCCCCCCGTTTGCGCGGCTACGTACCTCTCAACCCTGCTAGAAGCGCCGCTCCTTAATCGTCATTGCCCGAATATGGGCAGAAGGTTAAGCGCTGCATAATTTCATGTCATTGCCAAACAGTGACTTGTAGCGCCCTGGCTTTGGCGACCTGAATGCAATTTCATGAGCTTGGATAAGCGCTATGAAGAAGCTGGGACAATTGGCTAAACCGTACCGAGTAGAAGAAGGCAAGCACTTCCGTCTCCGGGATTTCGATCCCGGGGATACGGGCAAAATCCGGTCAAAGCAACACGCCGCGGCCGATTTGCAACGCGGTGTTGAGCAGTTGCGCGACTGGCAGGACAAGCTCTACGCACAGCATCATTGGGCAGTTCTTTTGATCTTTCAGGCTATGGATGCAGCCGGCAAGGACGGGACTATCAAGCATGTCATGTCAGGAGTGAACCCCGCCGGGTGCGAGGTTTACTCCTTCAAGGCGCCATCCGGAGTAGAGTCCAACCATGACTACCTGTGGCGGACCACCCTGCGCCTGCCTGAGTGCGGCCGCATTGGGATCTTCAACCGCTCGTATTACGAAGAGGTGTTGGTTGTAAGGGTGCATGAGAATCTGTTGAAACAACAGAAGGTCCCACCATCGCTGATCGGCAATCATATCTGGAAAGAGCGCTTTGAGGACATTTGTGCTTTCGAGCGTTACCTCAGTCACAACGGAGTCGTGATCCGCAAATTTTTCTTAAATCTCTCCAAGGCCGAGCAGGCCAAACGGTTCCAGGCACGGCTCGACGAGCCGGAGAAACATTGGAAATTTTCCGCTTCCGATATCCAGGAACGTGAATACTGGAACGACTACATGACGGCCTACGAGGACATGATCCGGCATACCGCCACGCCATGGGCTCCCTGGTACGTTGTTCCGGCCGACCACAAGTGGTTTACCCGCATCGTGGTTGCGGCGGCAATTGTTGACGCGCTGGAAGGGTTGGACCTGTCCTATCCCGAGGTGGACGCGCAGAAACACAAGCAGCTTGAAGAAGCCCGCCGGTTCCTGCAAAACGGGAAGACCTAGTCATGGCCGAACCCTTTTCTCAATTCTTGCCGCGGCCCGAAGCAGTGGAAAATTCCCATCGTCCTCGTACTGTCCTTTCTAATTGGGTTGGAACGGGAGGAGCATAAGACGGACGGCGACTCGTGACACTCGAAAAAGCCAGCAGGCCGAGCTCAACATTCCCCGATTGTCTGGTCTCGTACCGAAACAAATGGGTACGGCCGGACGTGATCGCTGGCTTGACCTCAGCAGCCGTGGTCATCCCGAAGGCCATGGCCTTTGCCACGATTGCGGGTCTGCCGGTTCAGGTTGGTTTGTACACAGCATTTCTGCCGATGGTGATTTACGCCCTACTGGGGACCTCTCGCGTCCTCAGCGTAAGCACCACCACAACTCTGGCGATTTTGACCGCTGCTCAACTTGGCGAGGCGATCCCCAATGGCGACCCGGGTTCGCTTCTGACGGCCTCAGCTATGCTGACGCTGTTAGTCGGAGCCATCCTCGTGCTTGCATCCATCCTGCGGCTGGGCTTTGTCGCCAATTTTATTTCCGAACCCGTTTTGATTGGCTTCAAGGCCGGCATAGGAGTGGTAATCGTTCTGGACCAGGTGCCGAAGATTCTCGGTGTTCACTTCACCAGGAGTACTTTCGCCCAAAACCTGCTGGCTACAATTCAAGCAATTCCCCATACATCGCTAGCCACGCTGGCGGTGGGCGCTTCAGTGATCGCGCTGCTGATCTCGATGCAGCACTACGCTCCGAAAGCGCCGGCTCCGCTCCTCGCCGTGGCCGTAGGTACTACCGCCGCTTACGTACTAGACCTGCGTGCGCGCGGTGTGGAACTGGTCGGCTATATACCGCAAGGTTTGCCATCGCTAATTGCTCCCGACTTTTCTTTGGCAGCGAAACTCTGGCACGGCGCCTTAGGCATCGCCCTCATGAGTTTTACCGAGAGCATAGCCGCCGGCCGTGCGTTTGCTAGAAATGACGCGCCCTCGCCGCAACCCAACCGCGAATTGTTGGCCACTGGACTGGCCAATGCGGGCGGCGCGCTTCTGGGGGCAATGCCCGCGGGCGGCGGCACCACTCAGACAGCCGTGAACCGCCAAGCGGGAGCACGTACGCAGCTATCGGAACTGGTGACGGCAGCCACCACACTGGTGACTATGCTTCTGCTGGCCCAATTGCTTGCCTTAATGCCTCAAGCCACGCTCGCCGCCGTAGTCATCGTTTATTCGGTCGAATTGATCAAACCACTGGAGTTCCGTGAGATTCTCAATGTTCGTCGAACCGAATTCATCTGGGCCCTGGTCGCGTTTGCGGGAGTGGTGTTCGTGGGAACTCTGAGGGGGATAATCGTAGCCATCATCGTCTCCCTGGTGGTGCTTGGTTACCGGTTGGCCGATCCCCCCGTATACGTGCTTGGCCGCAAGCCGGGCACGAACGTTTTCCGGCCGCGTTCGAAAGAACATAGCGAAGATGAGACATTTCCGGGCTTGCTGCTGCTGAGGCTGGAGGGACAAGTGTTTTTCGCGAATGCCTCACACATTGTGCAAAAAATGAAAGCCTTGGTAGAAGAATCGCAGCCGAAAATCGTGGCCGTTCACCTCAGGGGTGTTCCCGACCTCGAATATACGGCTTTGAAGATGCTGACCGAGGGCGTTAAGAGACAGCGCGAAAACGGCATCGCGGTCTGGCTGGTTGGGATGAATCCAACCGTGTTCGACATGATCCAAAAATCACAGCTCGGTCAGATGCTGGGCAGCGACGCTATGCACTTTAACCTGGAAATCGCTGTTGCCAAGTTCGTGAGCATGGCGAAAGGTGCCGATGTGAATTAACCAAGTCAGAGAAATGGTGGGGCCCGAGGGGAATCCGACCCTGGCCTCTACCGTGTCAGTTCTTAGGTCAGCAACCTAGCTAACGCCTAATCGTGTCAATCGCGGATTTCGAACGTGGGGGCGATCGGCATACCGCTGCACTTGGGAACGACTTCCACCGGCATGTGGCTCGGTTTTGCAAAGATCCTGCTTTTCCGCCGCAATGGCCACCAGTCATAAAGATATATCTCCATGGGCCGCCACATCGCCACCCAGCCTGCAATCGTCAGACTTTCTCTAGGATGAACGGTTTCAGAGTACTGTCGCTCGTCAGTTCCTGGTCTCAATGCTCGCAAGCCCCCTGCCAATCTGTTGCCAGCCCCCTGCCCGCGGAAGGTCAAGCTGTCGCGCCCTTCGGCACTCCAGTCCTCCGAACATTCCCTAAATACATACAGTTACGCTGGACCGCCTTGGCCTGGCGCTTGCAATAGTCGAAGCAGGAGGATTTCATGACCCTCGGGATCAACAAGTCGGCGTGCTCCCTTGCCATGTTTCTCTGGGCAGCTACGCTTAGTCTTGCACAGCAACCTCAGCTGCGGGCGCCGCAGACGGCAACAATCGTGGGAACGGTGCTCGATGTTGTCGGCGGCACGGTCCCGAATGCGACCGTCATTTTACAAGCGTCTGCGCCTAGCGATGACCCGACGGTTGTGACAGGAGATGACGGCTTCTTCAAGTTCGACGGTATTAAGGCTGGAACACCAGTCCGAATTCTCGTCGATGCCTCCGGTTTCAAGAGCTGGACCTCCAATGAAATTGTTCTCCAATCGGGGCAGTCGTTCATACTGAAAGACATTATTCTCGCCGTCGCGCCGATAGAAGTGTCAGTGAACGCGGTTACACCGGAGCAAATCGCCACCGAACAAGTGAAGAGCGAAGAGAAGCAGCGAGTCTTCGGCGTCGTACCCAATTTCTACGTGACGTATGAACACGATGCTGCACCGCTAACACCGAAGCTAAAGTTTCAGCTTGCGCTCAAGGCGTTAACGGACCCAGTTACGATTAGTGGCTTTGGCCTAAATGCCGCGATTTATCAGGCGGCCGATTACCCGAGTTACCGTCAGGGTGCTGCAGGTTACGGTCAGCGTCTTGGCGCCACGTTTGCCGGCGGCTACACCAAGATCCTGCTTGGCGATGCGCTGCTGCCCTCTCTATTTCACCAAGACCCCCGTTACTTCTATCAAGGCACCGGCACCACGAAATCCCGGCTCCTTCATGCAATGGCATGTCCATTTGTCACGAGAGGAGACGACGGGCGTCGTGAGATCAATTATTCGAACATCATCGGCGACTTGGCCTCCGGTGCGATTGCGAATGCCTACTACCCGAGCCAGGACCGCGGCGCGGGACTGGTGGCTCGCAGTGCCTTGATTGGCGCTGGCGGCCGCATGGCCTTCGGCATCGTCCAGGAGTTCGTGCTGCATAAGTGGACGTCCCGGCACCCCACTCAGCCTTAATCTTGGGCTCTCACATTTTTGCCCGCACCACGCCCGCCGCCTTGGCCGGAACGAACTTCTCGCCATTTGTGCTTGTCATGTCATCGCCAGCGCCCAGGAGCCATATTTCCGAAATGCTCCTAACAATAGTTCGGCACACAAATATGCGCAGCGGATCCATCAACGCGCTGCCAAAGCCCTTCTTGACCACGAACGCGACGATGACCGATCCGTCGTCGCCGGGCTGCATGTCGGCCAGGTAGAAGTTGACGAGAATGGTGGGCGCAGTGGAGGCCGCTGGCCATGAGGATGTGGCGAATTGGACGCAATTTGCCCTCAACCTTTGCTGTAGCCTTCGCATTGGCGCGCCTCACGCATCATTCTTAATCGCAAGCCAAGTCTGGATCTAAGCTCTGCTATCATGAAGAATTAGCGTGTCGCTCCAAGTTTAGAGGTGCGTCACCAGCAGTCCTAGCTCAAACCCGCTTCTCGACGAGGGGCCGCATGAGAATTTCTTGTTCTGTGGCATTTCGATGTGACGCGCTTGACGCTTGAGGTGGTTCTCGCGATCGCGGAGCATGCTCGAAGGCCCCTATCACGTGGTGGGAAGCCCACGGCGCAGGCTGGATCTATAATCCTGCGTCCAAAGAGGAACTTGACCGTCTGCTAGCCATGTCGCCGGTCTACAACTTCGTCGACCTATTAGGTGCTGACCTTGGCGGAGATGGCCGAGTCCTTACAAGGTGGCCGGAAAGAGCAAACCATGAGGGCGGCCGCTGAGTTGCGGGTACCAAACCAGCAAATTTAGAGAGATCGCTTTTTACAATGATGAGATCAGTTGTCCGAAGCCATACTTTCTGGCTAATTACCCTGTTGCTTGCCGCGTCGCTGGGCCCATTGGCGGAATCTGCAAGCGCCGTGAGTGCGCCTGAATACCGGCTTCGCTTTTATCACACCCACACTAACGAGCGGCTCGATATCGTTTATCGGCGCGGCAATACTTATTTGCCCGAAGCGTTGGCCGAACTCGATCACTACCTCCGCGACCATCGCACAGGAGATGTACACCATTTCGATCCTCGTTTGCTTGACCTGCTCCACGACCTGACCGAATCCCTGAATGATTCCGGCGGCGAGATCGACGTGATTTGCGGATACCGGACGCCGTGGAGCAACGAATTCCTGCGCAGCCGTAGCGAGCATACCGGCGTAGCAAAGCACAGTCTGCACATGCAAGCTGAAGCCATTGACATTCGCCTGCCGGGGATTCCGACCTCGGCCGTCAGGGATGCCGCCATGCGCCTGCAGCGCGGTGGGGTTGGCTACTACCGAGATTCAGACTTCGTTCATCTAGATGTGGGCCGGGTTCGCCGCTGGTAGTTTCTTCTCACCAGGGATAGGGATAGCCCTTGGCCAAAGCCGCCTCCAGCGCTTTGTCGTGCCCATAAATGTCATCGTAAAAGTAAACCAGGCCGTCTTCCGGCACGACAACCGTGCCATAGACGATCAACACAGGAATCGGGTGGGCGAGATTTACCTGCTCGGGCGCTGTGCCGTTCATGGCCGCATGAATGCGGTCGGGAGTCCAACCGGGGTTGTCGCGCAGCACCCAGGCTGCCAAGTCGGCCGGTTTTTCGAGCCGGATGCAGCCGTGACTGAAATCGCGACGTGATTTGGCGAAGAATTCGGTTGACGGCGTATCGTGCATGTAAACGTTGTAACTGTTGGGGAAGATGAATTTCACCAGGCCGAGTGCGTTCTTCGGGCCCGGCTCCTGCCGAATGTAAAGCTTGCCGGCGCGGAGTTGCGCGAGCACATCACTTGAGACAGTTCCCGAAGCCACCACGTTTTGGTGGCTATCCACGACCTGAAAGCCTTTCTTGCCCAGATAGCCGGGATCGCGAGTCAGATGCGGAACCAGTTCCGCACGAATAATTGAAGGCGGGACTTCCCAAAGCGGGCGAAAGATAACGTACTCCATCGAGTCGGCAAAAACTGGCGTGTGATGGCCGTAGGCTCTGCCCACCACAACATTCATAGCTAGAGCGACTTTGAAATCCTTGTCATAGGCGCGCAGGCGGAATTCGGGAATGTTTGCCACCACCGGTGGACCTTGAATAGAGCCGGGCAGCCAGCGCCACCGTTCGAGGGTCAACTGCATTTGCCGAACTCGGCGGCTTAGAGGGACATTCAAGTCAGCCAGGGTTTGAGTGTCAATTCGCCCGTTCGGGTCGCGGCCATGCCGGCGTTGAAAGCTCTTGACAGCGTCCACCAACGCGCCATCGTAAGTTGATTGGTTCGGCGGAATGGTCGCATTTGCCGGCAGGTCACCGACCAATTGCAGTCGTCGCGCGAGCTGCGAGATGCCGGGGTATGCATCGCCAGGTGCCAGGGTTTTTCCTGGTGGCGGAAGCGGCGCTCCATCCTCTTTTTTCAAAAGTTCCATGTAGTTTTGCAGAGCCTGGACGGTACGCCGGTACCCCGGATACGGAGGCTCAACCTGTGCCAACGCCGACGCAACATCGCTCGCGCCGGTGATATGGTCCTTGAGGAATTCGGCGAGATGGTACTTCTTTGACTGCTCATCAAACTCGAAGTCGAGGTGCTTGGGATTGACCTTGCCGATGTGAAGATCGGAAACATACCTCATCGCGCAAACGGTGAGTGCGAGGTCAAACTTTGCAGCATCCATCTCGGTGGGCTGCTGTGTGGCAGGTTTGAGTTTCGCTAGACGATCATTCCATCGAGGTCCGTCATAATCGTCGGGCGACAGGCCTCTCTGGTCGGCTTGCTGCAAAACAGCGATCAATTGGCGCGCCTGCGCAGTCGGCTGCGGTCCATTGATCCACCACAAGGAATCTCCGTTGAGTGCGTAGAATGTTTTCACGTGCTGGCTGTAATCGCTAAAATTTGGCCAGCGCAAATCAGGAAGATTACCGCTGTTGATAGTTTGGTTCAGCCAGGCTTGGGCTTCGGGGCTGAGTTGTGCCGTCCCCGCGCTGTTACCGCCAGAACTTGGGAGCTGAACCTGAGCGGATTTTGTTGAGTTGCATCCAGACGCGCACAATAGTGCGACCAGCGTCAGCCATGCCGCCTGACGCAAGCGCTTTCCGCCAACCCGTGTTTGCCTCATCTGAATCCTCCTGCAATTACAAACTCTCCAACTATCTCGCTTCCGATTATCGGTCCACCACAAAGCTGACTAAAGTGTCGAGCCTGCGTCGAATCGAACGTCTGCACCGAGGACGCCACAGCATCGGTGATAAGGTGCACGCGGCAAGCAATGCGGTTAGAACCAGACTCCAGCGTACCTCCCATTGAGCAGGATCACGGTTTGTCGTCCGCTCTTGAGGCACACGACGATTGAACCTATCTCATTGGGTACAATATGTCTAATGCCCGTTCGGCTGCGAAAATGGAGAAAGATGGCTCCTCGCCGACCGCTTCTGCTTCGCGTTGGGTGGCCCCGTACGACGATCGCGGCCAAGTTGAACTCTTATTTCGCCTGCATTTTGTTACTCGCGGGCACGGTTCACGCCCTCGATCCGAACCTGCGTCTCACCCAGTGCATGCACACCTCCTGGCGAATACAAGATGGCTCCTTGCCATCGGGCATGTATGAAATTGCGCAAACTTCGGACGGTTTCCTTTGGTTCTTATCTCTTCCCGGCGAGCTCTACAGATTCGACGGCGTTCGGTTTGTGCCCTGGCGTTTCCCTGCCGGTGTTCCGTTCGACAGACAAAGCAGTATCTTTGCTGACCATGCTGGTGGGCTCTGGCTGGCAGGGGATGAGCTCGTTCGCCTGAAAGATGGAGTTGTCACTTCTCACTTCCAGTTGCAGGGAAATATGTTTCAAGCAATCAGCGAAGATCCGGATGGTTCATTGTGGATACTGCGACGTGACGCAGAGACGCCACTTTGCCGTGTTACCGAGGCTGCATTCAAATGTTACGGAAAAGTTGATGGAATACCGATTTCCCCAATTAATGCGATATTGGCCGATGGAAAGGGCGGCTTTTGGTTAGGAGGGCAGACGGCGCTTGTCCACTGGCACGCCGGCGCCTTCGAGACATACCCGAGCGCTGAGGTTCGCAGCTTGGCTCTTGCTCCCGATGGAACTCTGTGGGTCGGCACCTCGTCGGAAGGCGCAGGTAAAGGACTGGAACAATTGAAGGACGGCGCCTTGAAGCCATTCGTCACACCCACGTTCGACGGCACTAGGTTCGAGCTTGGCACGCTGATGTTCGATCGTGACGGCAATCTTTGGGTCGGCACCGTAGGAAAAGGGCTTTTCCGTATCCATGGAAATGTCGTGGACCATTACGACCACACAAATGGCTTGTCCGGCGATTCCGTATGGGCCTTTTTTGAAGATCGGGAAGGGATCGTCTGGGCTGGAACTACCAGCGGAATAGACAGTTTTCGCGATCCTGCCGTCGCCACATTCTCCCCGACAGAAGGATTGGGGAAGGACTTAGCGGCGGGTATTCTGGCCACCAGAGATGGCTCGCTCTGGGTAGCAAATTCCGGATCGCTGGATCGCATTCAGAACGGTACCGTCTCATCCATCCGCAGGAGCAGCGGTCTTCCGGGCGAGCAAGTAGCCGCTATGTTGGAAGACCATGCCGGGAACATCTGGGTGGGAGTGGACGACGCGCTGTATCTGTTCAAAGATGGTCGATTTCGGCGCATACCCGAACCCAACCACCAGCCACTTGGAATGGTGGTGGGACTTATTGAGGACGTGGAGGGGAATATATGGGCGGCGTGTAGAGGCAAGCCGCGAAAACTTGTTCGTATCCGTGATTTCCAGGTGCGTGAAGTGATCCCTGCACCGCAATTTCCGCCTGGGGGTCTCGCTCCGGATCCACACGGAGGAATTTGGATATCGACCAGAAACGGGGACCTGGTGCTCTTCCGCAATGGCGTAGTGGAAACAAAGTTTCCTCTAAATCCGAAGCCCGGGGGCTATCCATTTGCCCAGCAGATGATTACCGGGGCCGACGGCTCTCTCCTCGCTAGCTCCGAGAACGGCCTGGTGGGATGGCGACAAGGCAAAGTGCAGCGCATGACGACGAGAAACGGCCTGCCATGCGACTCGGTCATCACCTTCATCCAGGACAAGGACAAGCGCTGGTGGCTCTACACTCGTTGCGGCGTGGTCGAATTTCCGGATTCTGAGCTCCAACGATGGTGGGTCAACCCGGAAGCAGTCGTGCACGCCCGCGTTTACGATCAATTCGACGGGGCTCAGCCTAACCTGGGTTCTTTCAGCTTGGCCGCGACATCTCCCGACGGGCGCGTATGGTTTGCCAACGGCCTTATCGTGCAGGTCGTGGATCCGTCGAGACTCTCGCAGAAAGCGCTACCGGCGATGACGTACATCGAATCGATTACTGCTAATCGAAAGGGATTCGCAGCCGCCGATAACATCAAGTTCCCACCACAGCTTCGTGACTTACAGATTGATTACACTTCGCCGACCTTTCTAATTCCACAGAGAGTGAAGTTTCGCTACCGGCTCGACGGCTATGACCGTGATTGGCATGATGCCGGTACGCGGCGGCAGGCTGTCTATACGGATTTGCCTCCGGGAAAATATTCGTTTCGCGTAATCGCAGCGAACAGTGACGGCGTCTGGAACGACAACGCCGCCAGGCTAGACTTCTCTGTTGCTCCGGCGTACTACCAGACGAATTGGTTTCGGGCTATATGTTTCGCCGCTTTTCTTGCCTTGCTTTGGGCGACGTACCAGTGGCGAGTCCGGCGGTTGCGTCAACAGTTCGAGATGACCTTGGACGCGCGCGTCGGCGAGCGCACACGGATTGCGCGGGAGCTTCACGACACTCTGCTGCAAAGCTTTCACGGTTTGCTGCTGCGATTTCAAACTGTTTCCCACCTGCTGCCGGAGCGTCCGGTCGAAGCCAAAGAGAAGCTCGACAGCACGATTGATCAGGCTGCTGAGGCAATCACGGAAGGCCGGGATGCGGTACAGGGATTGCGCGACTCCACAGTCCAGGGTAACGATCTTGCGCTGGCTATAAGCACCCTCGGAGAAGAGCTGGCAACTGACTCAAGCGAACACCGCCCTGCATTTCGTGTGGCCGTTGAAGGCCAGACTCGAAATCTCCATCCCATCCTTCGTGACGAGACATATAAGATCGCTGCCGAAGCAATGCGCAACGCCTTTCGACATGCCCAAGCACGGCAGGTAGAGGTCGAAATCCGCTACGACGACGAGCAATTCCGATTGCGTGTGCGGGACGATGGAAAAGGCATTGATCCGGCGGTGCTCTCACGTCACGGCAGTGAGGGACATTACGGCTTGCCTGGCATGCGGGAACGCGCCACAATTATGGGAGCTAAGCTGACAGTGTGGAGCGAAGTCGATGCGGGTACGGAACTGGAGGTAAAGCTGCCTGCAAGCCTCGCTTATGCCAAAGCGCGCAAACTTCGCTGGCTCTCAGGAAAGTTTGCCGCGAAGGCCTGAGGTTCACAAACCGGGCATGAGCGCCAGCTCACCAATTCGCATTCCGGCACTCCTCCAGTTCGAGCTCACTTGGACGCTGATATCGGTCTTCTGTTTCACCTCTGCTCTCTTGCCCCCAACCACCCTCCATGCCCTTGATCCGGATAAACACCTCACACAGTACATACATACTTCCTGGCGAACACAAGACGGCTCGTTGCCGGCAAGAATGTTTTCGATCGCACAAACGTCCGACGGGTTCCTGTGGTTCGCATCCCAATCTCAGGGCCTGTACAGATTTGACGGAGTTCGGTTTGTTCCCTGGACCGTGAGGGCGGACGGTAAGACGATAAACACCATTGTTGCCCTGAATGGCGACAGGGCTGGCGGGCTCTGGGTTTTCGGCCGCCCCGACATCGTTCACCTGAACCGTGGGGTGGCCGAATCTCATTTCGAACTGGACGGCGTTCAGTCGGTTAATAAGTTCGTCGAAGAGCCCGATGGCTCCTTTTGGCTGGTGCGAAGCTCTAACAGTGTTTCAGACGCGCCCCTCTGCCATGTTACAGATCGCTCTGTGAAGTGCTTCGGAAAGTCGGAGGGAATACCCATCAGTCCGCTCGACTCCTTACTGGCTGATGGTAAAGGCGGGTTTTGGCTGGGAGGACAGACGACTCTTCTTCACTGGAAATCCGGGTCGGCGGACTTGTACCCCATTCCGACACTGAAATCGAATGCAGGGCAGAACGGGATTATGAGCCTCGTGCGTGGTCCCGATGCAACTATGTGGGTCGGCATACTTGCGGAGGGAGCCGGCCTCGGACGATGGGAGGACGGCGCTGTAAAACCATTCGTAACGCCCGCCTTTGATGGAAGGAAGCTTACGGTCCACCAAATGATCTTCGATCACGACGGCGATCTTTGGGTCGGCACCATGGGGAACGGGCTCTTCCGAATCCACGGCGCTACGGTCGAACACTATGGACACACCGAAGGCTTATCGAGCGACACCGTCAACGCTCTTTTTGAAGACAGGGAGGGTATGGTCTGGGTCGTCACTACAAATGGGGTTGACAACTTTCGGGATCCGCGTGTGGTCACTTTCTCCGCCTTCGAAGGCTTGGGAAAAAATTCAGCGAACGGTGTATTAGCTGCGGAGGATGGCAGTGTATGGGTGGCGAATTCGGAATCACTGGATCATATTGCAGTCGGCAGCGTGTCAGTTATTCGCACCGGTAGTGGTCTGCCGGGCCATCAAGTCTCGTCATTGCTGCAAGATCGTCGCGGCAATTTATGGGTAGGCGTGGATGACGGGCTATACGTGTTCAACAACGGAACGTTTCGGCGCCTGCCCGAGCCACATCATAAGCCGCTCGGACTCGCCGTTGGAATGACGGAGGACATCGAAGGTAACATCTGGGCCGAATGCGCAGGCAGTCCCCGAAAGCTTGTCCGTATCCACGATTTTGAGGTGCGTGAAGAGTTCTCTGCCTCGCAAGTTCCACCGGGGCATACGCTCGCGGCCGCCCCTAACGGCGGCATCTGGATAGGAACTCTGAAGGGTGACCTCGTACTCTTTCGTCACGGAGCTCTGGAGCAGTTCTCCCTGCACCCTAGGGGTAATCCCGTCAGCCATCAGATCATCGCTACGGCAGATGGCTCCGTTCTCGCCGCCTCAGCGGACGGGCTGGTCGGATTGCGCAACCGAAACGTGCAGACCTTGACGAAGGCGAATGGGCTGCCGTGCGACTCCGTGATCTCTTTCATCGAGGACGCAGAGAAACGTTGGTGGCTCTATACCGGATGTGGCGTTGTCGAGCTTCCGGATTCTGAACTTCAAAAATGGTGGTCAAATCCGCATGCTGTGCTTCAGACCCGCGTCTATGACTTGTTGGACGGCGCTGAGCCGCAGGCGCCCTCTTTCAACTCAGCGGCGCTCTCCTCGGACGGACGTGTATGGTTCGCAACTGGCGTTGTTGTTCAGATGATCGACCCGTCCCGCCTTTCTAAGAAAGTTTTGCCGGCCGAGACCTACATCGAATCGATTATTGCTGATCGAAAGGAATTAGCAACGACAAACAACCTGAAGCTCCCACCGCATCCGCGCGATGTAGAGTTCCACTACACTTCACCAACCTTTCTGATTCCTCAGAAGGTGAAATTTCGATACCGGCTTTATCCCTATGACCGCGACTGGCACGAGCCTGTGACACGCCGGCAGGCGTTCTATACCGATTTGCCGCCTGGGGAGTATTCCTTTCAGGTAGTCGCATCCAACAGTGATGGCGTGTGGGACGAGAGCCCAGCAAAGCTGGATTTCTCCGTCGCCCCGGCATACTACCAGACCGCGTGGTTCCGGGCTCTTTGTGCCCTGTTCTTTTGCGCGCTGCTCTGGGCGGCCCACCGCTGGCGTGTCCGGCAATTGAATCATGAGTTCGAGGTGACGCTCGATGCCCGCGTCGGCGAGCGCACACGCATCGCACGCGATCTCCACGATACCCTGCTCCAGAGCTTTCATGGCTTATTGCTTCGCTTTCAAACGGTGTCTCAGTTGCTCCCCCAGCGTCCGATGGAGGCAAAACAGAAGCTGGACGAGGCGATTGATCAGGCTGCCGATGCCATCGGCGAGGGACGCGATGCGGTGCAGGGACTCCGCGACTCCATTATTGAGGGCAACGATCTAGGCCTAGCGATTAGCACCCTGGGTGAAGAACTGGCGAGAGAGTCGGACACTGACAGACCTAAATTCCGTGTATCCGTTGAAGGGGAGTCCCGCAATCTGCATCCCATCCTGCGTGACGAGACGTACAAGATTGCCGCCGAAGCGCTACGCAACGCGTTTCGCCACGCCCACGCCCGGCAAGTCGAGGTCGAAATCCGCTACGACGATGAGCAATTCCGCTTGCGGGTGCGCGATGATGGGAAAGGCATCGGCCCCTCGGTCCTCGCGGCACAGGGCAGTGAGGGCCACTTTGGCTTGCCCGGCATGCGGGAACGCGCCAAAATTATGGGAGCCAAGCTGACAGTGTGGAGCGCAGTCGATACAGGTACCGAAGTGGAACTGCGCGTTCCCGCCGACATCGCGTACGCGAAAACTGGAGGGCGTCCCTGGTTCTCACGAGCGCTTGCCACGAAAGCAAAAGGATGAAGCAGGAGACTGGTCATGAGCACCGACACCTCGCGAATTCGGATTTTCGCCGTTGACGACCATCCCCTCGTGCGTCAAGGAATCGCCGGTCTGCTGGAAGTACAGCCGGACATGACTTTAGTTGCTGAGGCTTCGAACGGTCGCGAGGCTATCCAGCAATTCCGCACGCATCATCCCGACATCACGCTGATGGACTTGCAAATGCCGGAGATCAGCGGCATCCATGCGATGATTGCCATTCGAAACGAATTTCCTGACGCGAAGGTCATCGTGCTGACGACCTACGTGGGCGATGTACAAATTCGCCGTGCGCTCAAGGCCGGCTCTAAAGCTTATCTGCTCAAAAATACATCGCATAAGCAATTGCTGGAGACGATCCGTGCAGTGCATGCCGGAAAGAAGGCGCTTTCCCCAGAGGCCTCGGACGAAGTCGCGGAGCATGCGACGGATGACGCCCTGACGCCGGCAGAAATCGCAGTCTTGCGGCTGATCGCGGCCGGCAAATGCGAACAAGCAGATTGCGGACCAGCTTTCCATTACGGAAGAAACCGTCAAGAGCCGAGTGAAGTCCATCCTGTCCAAATTGGGCGCAAACGATCGAACGCACGCCGCAATGATTGGCCTGAAGAGAGGAATCATCGAGCTGTAGGTTCACCATTTGCATCCTCACCGCTCCTGCACGCGAGACTCGAAAGAGTGACAATCGCGACTCTCTTTGGGGTGTCGGGCAGGCTCAAGGATGTGACACTCTGGTGCGTACGAAAGGGTGCGTATTGCGACGCCTATATTCCACTTTCGCCGGCGGTTGGCCCGGTACAGGTCTGCTCCTGATGCGACTGGTCGTCGGCTCCCTGCTGGTTGTGCGCGCGGGCTTGCGGTTGTCGGGCGATCCTCCAATAAACATCACATTGACCTCCGCTATGCTCTTGGTATCGGGCATTTTATTGATGCTCGGTTTATGGACGCCCATCGCCGGAACGTTTGTGGCCCTCGTTGAAGCCTGGAAGATGCTGACGCTACCCGGAGACAGATGGCTTTGGTTGCTGCTGGGAGCCGTTAGTGTTGCCCTCGCGATGCTAGGACCAGGTTTGTGGTCAGTCGATGCTCGTCTTTTTGGGTGGAAGCGCGTCGAAGCTCCACCTCGCAAGAGCAGTCTTACGCCTCGTTAACCCCCAAGTTTCCTGACTCAAAAGTGGCTGTGATTCGCCTCCCTGGAGTCTGCGATTTGTCCCGACCTGGGGCTGCGCGCAAACGGCACTCCGTCGGATAATTCGCTCATCGACGGAACGAGCGGTTCTAATTCAAGTCCAAGCCAAGGTTGAACAAGAGCGCGGAGTTCCGGGAGTAGGAGGCACCATGCCTGAGATTGAGAACTTCCACGACATACGTGAGGATTGTTTAGAGCTTGACGACTCGAGCGGCTTCCAGGAAGAGGATATTGCCTTAGAAGCATTCGGGCTGTTAACCGCTAACAACTATGACGGCATCTTAGCGCACGCGCTGGGCGTGAGCCTGTAAGGAGGCGTTATGGACCTGGATAGGATCTACGCGCTGGCCAAAAAAGTAAAGCAACGGCTTCACTGTTCACAGCAGAGAGCAGAGTACACAGCATCGCTCCTGGCACTGGAGCACACCGCTAGCAGAGATAGTTTCGAGCTACTTGCTGAGATTCAATCCGTCCATTCATTACGTAAACATTCCACTCTGTAGAGGGATAGATAGGTAGGTAGGAGGATGATATGGGTTACGCGGGTGTTGCTTTCACAGATTCGAGAGGTCTCGCAGGAGCAGGCTTTCCCGAAGTGATGGGGATCGAAGAGCAGCGGCTGGTTCCGGAATCAGAGATGACTGAGTACTGTTTCGAAGGCATCATCGGCAAGAGCCGCGCCATTCGGAAGGTGCTGGAGGAAGTCTCGATTGTGGCGCAGACGGACGCCACCGTGCTGCTTCACGGGGAGACGGGCACGGGGAAGGAGTTGGTTGCACGCGCCATTCACAATCTCAGCTCCCGGCGCGATCGCACCTTCGTACGCATGAACTGTGCCGCTATTCCCTCCGGGCTGCTGGAGAGCGACCTGTTCGGGCACGAAAAGGGAGCGTTCACCGGAGCCTTGGTTCAGAAGAAAGGCAGGTTCGAGCTCGCCGACAAGGGCTCGCTGTTCCTGGACGAGATCGGCGATATCAGCCTGGAACTGCAGCCGAAACTGTTGCGCGCTGTGCAGGAGCAGGAGTTCGAAAGGCTCGGAAGTGCCAGGACCATCCAAGTCGATGTGCGCATGATTGCCGCGACCCATCGCGACCTCCCCGCGATGATCCGGGAGGACAAGTTCCGGGAAGACCTTTTTTATCGTTTCAACGTCTTCCCGATTGAAATCCCGCCTCTTCGCGAACGGCGCGAGGACATTCCGCTGCTGGCGAATTATTTTGTGTCCAAGCTCTCACGAAAAATGCAGAAACCGATCAGGTCAATTCCTGAGCAAGTGATGGAGATGTTGACGAATTGCCCATGGAAAGGCAATGTGAGGGAATTGGCGAACTTAATAGAACGCGCAGTAATACTTTCTCGCGGCGAAGAATTAGAAGTGCCAATCGCCGAACTTCTGGTCCCTTATTCTCGCAGCGTTTCTGCACCAGTCTGCACTTTTCAAGAAGCCGAGCGGAACATAATCATCGAAGCTATGAGAGCAGCGTCGGGAAGGGTAGCAGGCAACGGCGGAGCCGCCGAACGGCTCGGATTGAAGCGGACGACTCTGCAGAACAAGATGCGCCGGCTAAACATTTCCCGCGCCGACTACTGCAATAGACCGATGGGGCCACCTTACAACCAGCAGGACCAAAAAGATCAACTGCCCTCCAACTGCAGCCCCAGCAACTGACGCCCACAGGTTGAAGGTTCGATTCCCTCCGGGCTCGCGCCGCTCAGCCTACAATTTCAGCCCATGATTGACTTATCAGTCTTGACTTAGCAGTAACCTCGGAAGCCATCTGCGACCTGTTAAGTCGTTGAAAATACCTGAAAAAGCTCGCGTCGGCGGTTCGATTCCGTCCCCGGCCACCATCATTCCAAGAGACTTGATCGAGTTCCGGCGATCACCTCCCAGTCCGCACTCAGTCCGCTTTGGTCCGTCTTGTGGCTGAGAATCGCATCAGGCGTACATTCAAGAAATTACTGCACACTTTAGCTTTCCGGTTGACCAGCAAGCACAGCACAGCGGAGTGGGGCCGACTCTCTCTCTTCCGAGACGTGCCGGATGCCACGCAGCATGCCTGCGAAGATGAGCCTGTGAAGCGGGTACAGCGACCACCAATACAAACGGCCCGTCAGTCCCCGCGGCTCGAAGGTGGCGACGCTGCATACTCGTGTGCGACCGTTTGGTAACGCCGCAAGACAGAACTGCAGCCAGGCCCTGCCAGGGACCTTCATCTCCGCTCTTAGCAGCAGACGGTCTTCGCTGGCTTCCTGTACGCGCCAGAAGTCCACTGCATCACCCTGCCTTAGTGGGATTACTCGAAAACGACGGCGCCGCATTCCCACTCCTCCCAGTTGCTGGTCCAGCCAGCCGCGCAGCCGCCAGAGCCAGTCGCCATAAAGCCAGCCCATACCTCCGCCGATGGAGTGCAGCACATCACGAACGGTCTCCAGAGGCGCGGCAACTTCGGTCTCGCGGCAGTCGTCGACAAACCCCTCAACGCCACGCAACGTTTGCCGATGCATGAAAGCCTCGGCCGGGAGTCCCGGATCCTGACGGTCCAAAGCGGCCCGCAGAGCCTGACAGTAACTGAGCGGCCTGATCTCCGGAAACAGAGCCTGCGCTTGAGTGCCCAGGCATACAACCTCAGTCCGCAGGCCTTCGATCAGTGGGCGAGTGATTGCCGGCGGAACGCTGGTTACAAAGTCCAGCCAATAGGACGAGAGGCGCGGCGTCAAACCTGGCACCTGGATCAGCCATCGCCTGAGTCTGCGCAGCCGCGCATACTCTTCAATCATGCTTCTGTAGGTTTCGACCGTACTGCCCCCGATCTGGACGACCTCTCCCTCCAGGTACTTCCTGTCTAATGCGGCCACAAGATAGGCCAGCACATCGGAAACGCCGATCGGTTGCACCCGCGTGGTCACCCAGCGGGGACAGATCATGACCGGTAACTTCTCGGCCAGACTGCGAATGATCTCGAAGGAAGCGCTGCCAGCTCCGACAATGATACCGGCTTGAAATTCCACTACCGGCGGCCCGAAGAAACGCAAGACGTGCCCGGTTTCCTGGCGGCTCTTGAGATGCTCCGACATCGAGCCGGAACCCAGCCCCCCGAGATAGATGACTCGACGAATTCCGGCCGACCGGGCCTCCACAGCAAAGTTATAGGCCGCGAGCCGGTCCCGTTTCGCGAATCCATTCTCTCCTGCGCCCATGGAGTGAACCAGGTAGTACGCGCACTCCACGTCGCGTAGTGCCCCCGCTAAAGTCTCGCGTCGTAGAACATCCCCCAGTACCACCTGGACTCCCGCAGGGAGATGGTCTCTGCGCGCCGGGTTTCGAACCAAGCACCGCACGCGATGCCCGGCCTCCAGGAGGAGATCCACAAGTTGCCGCCCAATGTAGCCTGTGGCTCCCGTCACCAATACCAGCATTGATTTCCTCCTCAAAGTGCAGTTCTGGATGGGGGGCGCCCATCCAGAACCCTTTTTCCCATGGTCTAGTGCCTAGCCAAGGCCGGTACCAAGGCCCAGCGCTTCTGGATGGCCTTCCAGCCCATTGCTTGGTACACCGCCGCCAGCCCCACCAGCGAATACACCACGCGGCTGAGCAGGCTCATCTCGCCAAACAGCTTGGCTACGAGGTCAAAGCTCAGGAGGCCGACCAGCCCCCAATTCAATCCGCCCACCACCAGCAGGACGGCCGCGAGCACATCGATCTTCCTCATCAGACTTCTCCTTTATAGTTGCGATCAATTGCTTGGAGGCAGCATTACTGCGTCAATGACGTGAATGATGCCGTTGGAAGTGCGAATGTCCGCCTTCACTACCTTTGCGTTGTCCACCATGACGAAGCCGTTGTTGGCGGCGATCTTAAGGGTGGCCCCTTCAACGGTCTTCACGGAGGTCAGTTTTGCTACCTCCGCCGCATCCACCTCTCCGGCGACGACGTGATAGGTCAGAATTGCGCGAAGTTTCTCCTTGTTCTCAGGCTTCAGCAAAGACTCCAGAGTCCCAGCCGGCAGTTGGGCGAACGCCTGATCAGTGGGAGCGAAAACGGTAAACGGCCCCGGGCCCTCCAGGGCTGCGGTCAAGTCTGCTGCTTGTACAGCCTTGACAAGGGTGTTGAAGGAACCGGCGGCGACAGCCGTGTCCACGATGTTCTTTTCAGTCGCGCTTGCTGTGGTACTGACCGCCAGCGCCAGGATCGCCAGTACAAGAAACTTTGTAATCATGGGTGTTCTCCTTTGTGGCAGGTTTGCACCTGCAATCTATGTTGACTGTAACTTAAAGATGTTTTATTACGAATAAAAGACGCCGTCATCCGCTGTTTGTTTTACGGTCACGACAAACCGAGGAGGAAACTTTGAGCCAGAAGAAAACCGGGCCGCGTACGGATGTAGTTCAGGACGCAATTCGCCCGTATGGGATCGCGGAGAAACTACGCCAGCTACGGCTGCGCAAGAGCATGGGACTCATCCAGTTGGGCGCCCACACGGGGCTGTCGCCAGCGATGCTGTCTAAGCTGGAAAATGGCCGCCTAATACCGACACTGCCCACGCTGGTTCGCATCGCGACGGTTTTCGATGTCGGGCTGGACTACTTCTTCACCAATGAACGAAAGCGGTACACAGTGGCAGTCGCGCGTAAAGGAGAGCGCATCCGCTTCCCGGAGCGGCCCGATGGGCACGATGTCGCTTACCACTTCGAGAGCCTCGACTTTCCCGCTAAGGGGCGAAAACTGAACGCTTTTTTCGCTGAATTCCACTACGTTGCGGAGCACAACCTAAGGGCGCACTCCCATATCGGAGTGGAGGTTCTTTACGTGCTTGAGGGCATACTGGAGATTAGGATCGGCACAGAGACCCACAGGATGGAAGAGGGCGACGCCATCTATTTCGATTCGGTTCAGAAGCACAGTTACAGGCGCGCAGGTCAGCAACGCTGCTCAGCTATTGTGGTGACGACGGGTTGAAACTTTCGGCTATGGGCAGCACTGGCTGGCGCGACGAATTCTGACAGCATTCCTGCCTGCTGGTGGGAGGCAGCGTTCGCATCAGCGACTGCGACATCGGCTAGGATGGGCTGCGATTCCTCCTGTGTGATACCGCCTTCGCGCCGGATGCGCGGCATGCCGCAAGAACCGGTCCAGATCTCATGTTCCCAACTTCTCCTCGGTCCAGACAAGAGAACTCTCCTGAGCCCATTGCCCGGTTTCGTCCGCAACCACAGTTGCTCTGATCAGGGCGGTCATCAGTTGCATATGATTACGCGCTCTGGTACGGCTGGAGCGAGATGCAGGCAACTTGACCGATATCAAGGAACTGGCTGCGGAGGCGCGACGTGCGGGTCATGTCGCTTCCGTGAACGTGAATCCGGTTGCGACGCAGGCGGTGCCGCCCAACAAACAGAATCCCCGTCTCGCCCTTCGACGGAGGAGTCACAGGGTTATCGGATTCCGATAGTCAGCGTGTGAAAATGGCACCCACCGACACAGATTTCTTCATCCCTTGGTGTCGTCAGCATCGCAGCCTTCGACACTGCCTTGAGAAATCTATTGCGGAACAGGTGTGAGAGCGCACTTGCAGGAGCATCGCGGGGAGTACAGTGGCAATACACACAAGAGTTTGCTGGCCAATTGCTGGCCATTCGTCTGCAAATGGGGTCAGAATGTGCAAATCAGAGCGAGCTAACTCTAACAAAATACATGGAGAGGGGCGAGCACAAACAGGTCAAGTAGAACTAACAAACCGCCGCCTTCAGCCACCTCTCCGGCGGGTCTTTGCCCATTTTACTACACGCCCTTCCGGTCCGTCGGGCGAGTGTTCGGCCAGGTGAGGTCTGAAATCAGCTGCAATGCCGATACAGCGTCCAGACTCTATAATGACCCGATGCCAAAATTTCCTCCATAAGA
>Ga0335085_10003548_pt1 | contig 26847 bp, 28 predicted proteins | sample Lox_Sample_45_FD_206712 | JGI IMG/M metagenome (GOLD analysis project Ga0335085, IMG submission 206712) | Soil microbial communities from Loxahatchee National Wildlife Refuge, Florida, United States - Lox_Sample_4.5 | ecosystem: Environmental > Terrestrial > Soil > Wetlands | place: USA...
CCAAGCGTGCCTTTTCATGCCCGCTTCACCCAGGGGCTCGCGGCGGCCAGCTTGAGGCGGAATTCCTTGCGCGTGTAGTCGACGGAGACGGTCTCGAATTCGCGCAGGAAGTTGAGTCCGATCAAAAGCGCCGGCTTGTCGGTCAGCTCCCAGATGCGGAACACGTCGACGTCGGCCACCGCGATCTCGCAGCCGGAGAACTCCAGATTGCCTAGCAGGATGTTCTGCACCCGCAGCACATGCCCCCTGCTCATCCCTCCGGTAATGCCGGACAGCTCGATTTCCCTGGTTGCGGCATAGGCGGGACCCATCTGCAGTAATTGGGTGCGCAGGGCCTCGTTGCCCACCGAGACTTCCGCTCCCGAATCGACGAACGCCACCGTCGGCACGCCGTCGACCCGGCAAGCGGTTGAGCGCAGGTGCCCCTCGATGCCGGGCGCCGCGATGACCGACTCGTTGGTGCCGCCCTTGACGATGAACGCCGAGGGAATCGGTGGGACGACCTGCAGCGTGCGCTGCTTGAAGTCGAACACCACGCGGTTGGCGCCGATAGCGTCCAGGCCGAGATAGCCGTCGGCTTGCAGCATGGCGCGCGGCAAGACCGGCATTTGCAGGTTGTCGCGGACGAAGGAGCCGAACCTGAGCTGGGCCACCGGAACGCTTTGGGCCGGCACGGCGCGGATGATGCCCTGAACCAAGATGGACTTGCCGAGCGGCATATGGAGCGCCTCAGCGATGTCCTGCGCCAAAACGCTGCGGTCGGCGCCGGTGTCGACCACGAAATGGTAAGGTCCCTTCTCGTTGATCATCACCTTGATGGTAAGGTTCTGAGGCGTGACCTTGATCTGAGCCGGAAGTGGCGCGAACCCGCCCGAAGCGTCCTTCGCAGGCGGGGCTGTCGCGGGGCCGGCGGGCTGGCTCCAGGCCGCCGCGGTCAACGCAAGCGAGGCGGCGCCGCAGCCGAGCAGGCGACGGCGCGGCAAAGCGGTAATCCGGTTTTCCATGTGTGTCCCCAAAGCGACGCAACACGCTTGCGTGCATGGTAGCAGCGTGATTGTGTTCGCGTCAGGGCACTTTTGCGCACCCTCCGCTGAAACCAATGTGCGACAGGCCGCAACGGTCGCGGGCCAACGCTCGCCGGCGGCAGAAACCAGGCTAGCCCCCGGCGGGCGGCGTGCCTGCGCGCGAGGCCTCGATCTCCGCGGCCTTCTTCTCGCAGAGCTGGACCACGTGCTCGATGATGTCGGGATTGTCGATGCGATAGGCCGGCTCGCCGTTGAGATAGATCTGGCCGTGGCCCTTGCCCGCCCCGCCGCCGGTGAAGCCGATGTCGGTACCGAGCGCCTCGCCCGGGCCGTTCACGACGCAGCCGATGATCGACAGGCTCATCGGCGTGGTGATGTGCTTCAGGCGGTCTTCGAGCACCTTGACCGTCTCAATCACGTCGAAGCCCTGCCGCGCGCACGACGGACACGAGATGATGTTTACCCCGCGCGTGCGCAGGTTCAGCGCCTTCAGGATGTCGAAGCCGACGCGAACCTCCTCCACCGGATCGGCGGAGAGCGAGACGCGGATGGTGTCGCCGATGCCGCTCCACAACAGCATGCCCATGCCGACCGAAGACTTGACCGTGCCGGAGATGAGGCCTCCCGCCTCGGTGATGCCGAGATGCAGCGGGCAGTCGATTGCCTCAGCCAGCGCGCGGTAAGCCGCGACCGCCAGGAACGGATCGGACGCCTTCACCGAAATCTTGTACTCGCGGAAGTCGTTGTCATCGAGAAGGCGGGCGTGGTGGAGCGCGCTTTCGACCATCGCCTCGGGGCACGGCTCGCCGTACCTGTCCATCAGCTCCTTCTCGAGCGACCCGGCGTTGACGCCGATGCGCATGGCGCAACCGTGGTCCTTGGCCGCCTTCACCACTTCCTTAACGCGCTCAGCCGAGCCGATGTTGCCCGGGTTGATGCGCAGGCAGGCCGCGCCCGCCTGTGCCGCCTCGATAGCGCGCTTGTAGTGGAAATGAATGTCGGCCACGACCGGAATGTGCGCCGCCTTGCAGATCGCCTTCATCGCGGCGGTGGAGTCCTCGTCGGGGCACGACACCCGCACGATGTCGGCGCCGGCCTCTTCCACCCTGCGGATCTGGTTGATCGTGGCGCGTGCGTCCGCGGTGACCGTATTGGTCATGGTCTGGACGCTGATCGGCGCGTCGCCGCCGATGGCCACGGAACCGACTTGAATCCGGCGGCACTGACGCCGCGCAATGTCGCGATAGGAGCGTTCGCTCATGGCAATCCGATCAGGCGGTTCTCACCTGTGGTTACCATTATAACGATCCATAATCGACTGCGGATCGAGCGAAATCGCTTCGGCGGTTTCCTGGTTGTGTCCGGCCACGCCCAGCGATTGCCCATCCAGGTCAATTTCGATCGCCCCGGCGTTCGGTGTGGTTAATGTCAGCCCGACGATATTCGGAACCTGATAGATGTCGCCCGGCTGCAGCGTTTCGAGCAGAAACACCTTGCGGTCGGGCCCTTGCACCAAAACCCTTGTGACCTGGCGGGCTCGCAAGATGACGCGAGGATTCCGGTTCTTTTCTCCGTAGACATGACCCTGAGGCAGCGGCGGCGGAGCCGATGCGGCACCCACGCCGGAGCTCATCAGACCGCCCACACTCACCGCACTGCCAGGCTTGGCGGGTGCCGGGCTGTTCTGCCCCGTGGTGGGCGTGCCGGTGTCGGGGAACGGCAGGCTGGTGTCGAGCGGGCTGGTCAGCGGCTGTTGAACGCTGATCTGTGGCGGCGGCGGCGGTTTGTGCGGCACCGGCCGATGCACGACGTTCGGCGCGGGAACCTCCGGCTCGTTGATGATGCGATCGACCGACGAGGCGAGCTGATAGGCGCCATAGAGCACCAGCACCAGCACGACGGCCGCCATCACCTTCCAGCCCTTCGGCATGCGCCGCTCGGCGTCTTCGTCGATCACGGTGATGGTCGGCTGGTTGGTGTCGGTGCGCCCGGCGATCTCGGCCTTGAAGCGCTCAACGCACTGAACGGAGTCGAGCCCGAGATAATCCGCGTACGAACGGATGAATCCGACCGCATAGGTCCGGCCCGGCAGGGCCTCCATGCGGTCCTCCTCCAGCGCTTCGAGGTGGTCCTTGCGGATTTTGAGGACGCGCGAAACCGTGGCGAGATCGTCACCGCGCCGCAGGCGGGCCGCGCGCAGGTCCTGTCCCACCGTGTCCAAAGGCGTGTCCAGATCGCCGGAAATTTCGCGTAAATGTATGCGCCGGCGGTCGAGACCGCCGTCATCATCCAGTGTGAGCCGCGTAACTTTGGTCATGAAATAAGGCACACCCAGTGCTGGCACCGCAAAGCGTTGCGAACGACTATCCCGTTGCTTCCATTAGTATCTTAATTCCTGGCGTCAAGCCACGGGAATAAAGATATTTCACCTAGGTACAAGCCGCGAATGCCTCGGCGGGTCGGCCCTTTTGATCCCTTTCCGGTCACATCGGGCGCTTGGCGGAATCGGATCGCGGACGGCCCTGCCGGCCCCCGTCTTTTCTCGCCGCGTCGGGTCGCAGCAAAAGGCGACAGTCAGGGCAGACAACCATGTTGTTGCGCGAGGCGTGTTGGCGCGGGGCACCGGACTGACCGCAGAAGATCACAGCGGAGCGCCGCAACCGCCGGAGGCTTCCGAACGCCTGCCCAGGGAGAAGTTCTAACACCCTGCATTCAATGGGGTTTCGGAAGCTACTGTACACCGGCATCGACTCGCGACAATCCGGCGCAGGCACGATCAAGCGTGGCCGCGATCCCTATCGCAATACGACTCCGCGCTCGGCGGCATAGGCCGCCAAGCGGCTGCGCAGGGAATGGTCGGTGCGGCCGCAGAGCTTCTCGACGTACTGGGAAACCTCGCTGCAATTCAGGCTCCGGATCATCGTCTTCACCGGCCCGATTTGCCCGGGCGACATCGAGAGCGTGCGCAAGCCAAGTCCGATCAAAGCCATAGCGTCGAGCGGCCGCCCCGCCATCTCACCGCACAGCGAAACCTCGCCGCCCACGTCGCCCGCGCTGCGCACGATCTGCCGGATCAAGGTCAGTGCCGCCGGACTGAGCATGTCGTAGCGCCGGGCCACGCGCGGATTGGTGCGGTCCACCGCAAACGCGAGCGACAACAAATCGTTGGAACCGATCGACACGAAATCGGCGCTGCGCATGATCTGCGGCAGCATGAACATCAACGCGGGCACTTCCAGCATGGCGCCTACCAGCACCTGCCGCGGCTGGCGCTGCGTCAGAAGGCGCGCCCGCTCAACCTCGCGGTCCACCAGTGCCCTTGCCCGATTGAATTCCGAAACGTCGCTGACCATGGGCAAGAGGATGCGCAGAACCTTGCCGGCCGAGGCCGCCAACAACGCCCGAATCTGGTAGCGGAGCAGCGCCGGGCGGTCGAGCGCGATCCGGATCGCGCGCCAACCCAGCGCGGGATTTTCCTCCCGCTCCCAGCGGGCATAGGGCAGCACCTTGTCGCCGCCGAGGTCGAGGGTGCGGAAAACCACCGGTTTATCGCCCGCGGCATCCAGCACCTCGCGGTAGAAGCCGACTTGGTGCGACAACTTGGGCATGGTCTCGCCGATCATGAATTGCAGTTCGGTGCGGAACAGCCCGATGCCGTCGGCGCCCGATTCGCGCAGGTGCGGCATGTCGAGCAAGAGCCCCGCATTCATCATCAGCCGGATTTGCACGCCGTCCCTGGTCTCGGCCGGAAGGTCGCGGATCGACGCGAACTGCGCAGCGCGATGCTCGCGCATGGCACGCTTGGCTTCGAAGGCCGCAACGATGTCCTGCGGCGGCCTCAGATGCGTTTCGCCGGATTCGCCGTCCACCGCGATGACGTCGCCGGCGCGGGCGGCATCGGTGATGCCCTCGCCGCCGCTCACCAGCGGCAGGCCCATGGCGCGCGCCACGATCGCCACATGCGAAGTGGCGGCGGCTTCCTCGAGGATCAGCGCCACCAGCCGGTCGCGACGGTAGTCGAGCAACTCGGCCGGCCCCATCGCCCGCGCCACCAGCACGGAATCCTCTGGCATGTCCTGGCCGCGCTTGCCGCTCTCGCCCGCCAGATGCCGCAACAGGCGCCGCGCGAGATCCTCCAGATCATGGGCGCGCTCGCGCAGGATCGGATCGTTCATTTTGGAGACGCGCAGGCGCATCTCGTCCTGCACGCGCTCGACGGCGGCTTCTGCGGTGAGCCCGGTGCGCACCGCATCGCGCATGCGCTGGCGCCAGCCCTGGTCGTGCGCGAACAGGCGGTAGGTTTCGATGACTTCGCGACTTTCGCCCGAAAGATCCAACTCGCCGGATTCCAGCATCTGGTCGACCGAAGCGCGCAGCCCCGCAATCGCATCCTCCAGCCGCGCAAGCTCGACCTGGGGATCGTCGGCGATCATACGCTCGACCTTTACGCGCGGTTCGTGCAGGACGACGTGACCCACGGCCACGCCCTCAGAAAGACCTTCGCAGCCGAACTTGCGCGGCCGGTCGGACGACAGCTCGGGCTCGTCCAGCTCGGCGACGGGGAACAGCACGCCCTGCGCCACGACCTCGGCCAGCACCATAGCCACGGTCTGCAGCGCCTCCACTTCTTCCTCGGCGTATTGGCGCGCGGCGCGATTCTGCACGGTGAGAACGCCGAACACCTGCCCGCCGCGCACGATCGGCACGCCCAGGAAGGCGTGATACGGATCTTCGCCGGTCTCGGGACGGTAGGAAAAGCGCGGATGGCTCGGCGCGTCACTCAGGTTCACCGGCTCGCCGGTTTCGGCGACGAGACCCACCAGACCCTCGCCGGCGCGCATGCGCGTGCGGTGAACCGCGGCCGGGTTCAGGCCTTCGGTGGCGAACAGCTCCAGTGCCTTGCCGGCGCGGCGCAAGTAAATGGAGCACACCTCCGCCACCATGTTGGCGGCGATCACCTGCACCAGCTTGTCGAGGCGCATCTGCGCGCTGGTCTGCTCGGCCATGATTTCGCGCAGCCGCCGCAGCAGCGTGCGTGGTCCCGCCGCGCCGACGGGGGGCATTAATGTACTCCTTCACCTCCCCCACGCGGGGAGGTCGGAGAATTTCGAATGCGCCCTCGAATTCGGGGACTGTCGAAGCGCATCCGCACGCGAGAAATTCTCCGGGTGGGGGCAAGCAGCGAACAAGCCCCCCACCCGAAAAATGCTCGCACGGATGCGTGTTCGTAGCGCAGCAGCTTTACCGCGGGCTCGCGCTTTTCGACCTCCCCGCAAGGGGGAGGCGAAAGAAGGCGGGAAGCTGCCGCCGCGATCGTCATGCCGTGTCCAACTCATACGCCGCGTGCAGGGCGCGCACGGCGAGTTCGACGTATTCCTCGGCGATGAGCACGCTGACTTTTATCTCGGAGGTGGAGATCACCTGGATGTTGATGCCTTTCTCCGACAGCGTGCGGAACATGGTCTGCGCCACGCCGGGATGCGCGCGCATGCCGATGCCGATAATCGAGATCTTGGCGACGTTGGCATCGGACGTGATCTCGCGATAGCCGATCGTGGTAGCGGCATCCTCCAGCACCTTGACGGCGCGAGCCAATTCGCTGCGGTTCACCGTGAAGGTCAAGTCCGTGCGCTTGCCGTCCTCGGCGACGTTCTGGACGATCATGTCGACATTGACGCCGGCGTCCGCCAGCGGGCCGAAGATCGCCGCGGCGATGCCGGGGCGGTCGGGAATCCTCATCAGCGAGATCTTCGCTTCGTCGCGAGAATAGGCGATGCCGGTAACCGGTTTCTTTTCCACGATGTCTTCCTCGTCGCATAGAAGCGTGCCGCCCGCGTCGGGATCGAAAGTCGACAGAACCCGGACGGGCACGCGATAGAGCATAGCGATTTCCACCGAACGCGTCTGAAGCACCTTGGCGCCGAGCGAGGCCATCTCGAGCATTTCCTCGAAGGCGATCTTCTCCATGCGACGCGCCTTCGGAACGATGCGCGGGTCGGTGGTATAGACGCCGTCGACGTCGGTATAGATGTCGCAACGGTCGGCCTTGACGGCGGCGGCGATGGCCACCGCGCTGGTGTCGGACCCGCCGCGGCCGAGCGTCGAGATGCGGTTGTCGGGGGCGATGCCCTGGAAGCCGGCGATCACGGCCACCTGCCCCTGCGCCAGCCGCTCGTTCAAGAGATCGGCCGGGATCGCCTCGATGCGAGCCGAGCCGTGCATGGCCGAGGTCTTGATGGGTATCTGCCAGCCCAGCCACGAACGCGCCGACACCCCGATGGCGCCCAGCGCCACCGCCAGAAGCCCCGCCGTGATCTCCTCGCCCGCGGCCACCACGGCGTCGTATTCGCGGGCGTCATGCAGAGGCGAAATGGCGTTGATCCAGCCAACCAGCTTGTTGGTTTCACCCGCCATGGCCGAGACCACAACCGCCACTTGATGGCCGCGGTCGACCTCGTTCTTGACCAGGGTCGCGACATGGCGGATGCGATCCAGGTCGGCCACCGAGGTACCGCCGAATTTCATCGCGATCTTGGCCATAGCTTCCGCCTGTTTGCGTGTTTCCCGCCGGAGGGTCATACATAAACGGCACCTCGCCCCCGCTCAACGCCGAAAGACGTCATGACCGCCGCACCCTCCATCGATCCGGCCGAAGTCGCCAAGTTCTCCGCCTTGGCGGCCGAGTGGTGGAACCCGACTGGCAAATTCGCCCCCCTGCACCGCTTCAACCCCGTCCGGCTAGGCTTCATCCGCGAGGTGGCGGGCGGCCATTTCGGGCGCCAGGGGTTGAGGCCGTTCGAGGGGCTCGGCCTGCTCGACATCGGCTGCGGCGGCGGCCTGCTTTGCGAGCCCATGGCACGGCTTGGATTTTCGGTCGTGGGCGCGGACGCCTCGGAGAAGAACGTCAAGACGGCGACGACGCACGCGAGCGAGGCGGGGTTGGCCATCGATTACCGGGTGGCGACCGCCGAATCACTGGTGGCTGAAGACGCGTCCTTCGACGTGGTGCTGAACATGGAAGTGGTCGAGCACGTGGCCGACCTGCCCGGCTATCTGAAGGCGTGCGGCCGGCTGATACGGCCCGGCGGGCTGATGTTCGTGGCCACCCTGAACAAGACGCTGAAGTCGCTCATGCTGGCCAAGATCGGCGCAGAATACGTGCTGCGCTGGCTGCCGCCCGGCACGCATGACTGGAGCCGCTTCGTCGAACCAACGCGACTCTCGCGCATGCTGACCGACGCGGGGCTGCACGTGACAAAATCCCAAGGCGTGAGCTTTGACCCGCTTAACTGGGAGTGGAAGCTGTCGACCGACACCGACGTGAATTACATGGTCGTGGCGGGAAAAGCATAGACGTCGGCTGCGCGTCCGCTTCAGCGGCCCCTCGCCCTGCCTCTCTCCTCCTGAAGGGGCGAGCGAAATGTGGGCCACCTACTCCAGTCTCCCTCACATCGTGCTGCGATACGGGTGGTCTTCCCACAGGTCCTTCTTGACCAGCGGCTCCGGAATGCAAAAGGCCTCGGGGCCGGCCGCGATGCCGTGCGGAATGATTGCGCTCATATCGGCGCCCCCGATCTGTGCGCAGTTCTTGCCATCGGGCACGATGAAGTGGATGACGCGAACTGTGTAGGCCGGGCAGATGTCGCCGCACTTGACCAGCACCGCGACGGACGCGCCCCTGTAGACGCCGAGCTGCGTGCCGTCTTTCGGTCCTTCCTTGTTGGCGAGTACAGCTTGAGCATGCGTGACGAGCTGGTCGTCGGTCAGCGTGCTGGTGGACGAAGTCATCACCGCGGCGACTGCAGCGGCCAAGAGTGCAAAGTTCATCGGCGTTCCCATCGAAACCCTCATGCAAATCATAAGGGCGGCCAGTCGCCAGTCGAGTCCTGGATGTCGTTCCCGCCCAATACGCGCCTTGGATGACTTTGCTGCCGCAAAGTCAGTTTGCCTCTTCGTCAAGATCGGGCGGAAGCGGGGTCACGTCCACGCCTTCCTCGATCAGGTCCTTGGCTTCCTTGAGCGTCGCTTCGCCATAGATCTGGTGCTCTTCGGTTTCGCCGTAGTGGATCCTGCGCGCCTCTTCGGGGAATTTCGGGCCGACGTACTCCGCATTTTCCTTGATGTAATTACGCATGCCGGTCATGAATTGGCGCATCTTCTTCATTTCTTCGCCGGCGAGCGTCGTCTTCTTCGTTCCCGCAACGGCAGGCGCCATGATGCCCTTGGCCACCTTGTGCGAGCCGCACACCGGGCACACAAGCTTGCCCGAAGCGGACTGGTCGTCGAACGCCGCGCTCGACGCGAACCAAGCTTCGAACTCGTGGCGCTGCTCGCAGGCGAGGTTGAAGACGATCACGTCACGACCTCATTCGCCAAAGCAGCCGCAGGCGCCGGCACAGGGCGGCATTTCGCCGTGGGAAGCCGCGGGACAGCCCGCAGGAAGAGCGGCCTTCGTCGTTCCGCCGATCGCCGGCGCCATGGGCGCCTTGGCGACGACTGTAGAGCCGCATTGCGGACAGGCATGCTCGCGGGCGGCGATCTCCGCATCGAACGACGCGCCGGAGCGGAACCAGCCTTCGAACTCGTGGTTGTTATCGCACCTGAGACGGTAAACGATCACGTGCAGACCTCTTCTCGCGAAGGATCGGCCCAAAAGCCGCGCTGCGCAAGCGCCTAACCTTGCCGCACCCGGAACGGACGGTCGTGCAGCAGGTTGGGGATGCGCGCCCGTGCCTCCGCCGATTGCGATGGATCAATGTCCGCGACGATCACGCAGGGATCGGTGCCCGCCTCCGTCAGCACCTCGCCCCATGGCGAGACGATCAGCGAGTGGCCGAAGGTGGCCCGCCCGCTGGCGTGGCTGCCGCCTTGCGCTGGGGCAAGCACAAAGGCGCCGTTCTCGATGGCGCGGGCGCGCAAAAGCACGTGCCAGTGCGCCTCGCCCGTTTCGACGGTGAAAGCGGACGGGATCGTGAACAGGAACGCGCCGGCATGTGCCAGCGCACGGTAGAGCTGGGGGAAGCGCAGATCGTAGCAGACCGACATCCCGACTTTGCCCCACGGCAGATTGGCCGTTATCGCCTCGTTTCCCGCTTCCACCGTGCTCGATTCGCGATGGCGCTCGTCGAATGAAAGATCGACGTCGAAAAGATGAAGCTTGTCGTAGCGCGCCGCGATGGCGCCCTTGGGATCGATCAGGAAGGACCGGTTGGCCGTCTTGGTGCTGCTCACCTTGATCGCCAGCGAACCCACGAGCAGCCAGATGCCCAGCTCCTCCGCCAGATCGCGAAACGCGGGCAAGGCGCGATCCGCGCTCTCGGAACCCGCGCGCGCGAGCTTGTCCGGGCCGGCTGCCATCAGCGAGGTGTTCTCCGGCGTGGCGACAAACTGCGCGCCCTTGTCATGGGCCTCGCGGATGAGGTCCGAGGCCGCGCGGACGTTCTCCGTCACCACATCGGACGAGCAAAGCTGCACGCAGGCGGCGCGGAACGCGGTCATTCGGCAAGCAGCGGGTCGAGTTCGCCCGCGCGATCGAGATCATGCAGCTCGTCACAGCCGCCGATGTGGCGCTCGCCGATGAAAATCTGCGGCACAGTGCGGCCGCCGCCCGATTTCTCCGCCATCTCATCGCGCGCGCTCGGGTCCATGTAGACGTCGATCTCCTCGAACGCCACACCCTTGTTCGCGAGCAGACTTTTCGCCCGGGAGCAGTATGGGCAAAACGGCGTGGTGTAGATTCGAACCTTGGGCATGGCCGCATTTATACAGGTTCCGCCAGCGGGCGGACAACGCGGGCGAGCGCCAGGACGAATACGGATGCGGCACCGGCCCGCTTCAGCGCCCGCGCGCAGGCGTTCACAGTGGCCCCGGTCGTCAGTACGTCGTCCACCAGCAGCACGCGGCGGCCCGCCACTTTCGTCCGTAGCGCGGTGGGAACGGCAAAGGCCCCTTGCACGTTGCGGCGGCGCGCGCCGGCCGAAGGCATCTCGCCCTGGCTCTTGGTCGGGCGCGTGCGTTCGAGCACGAGCGGCGCGGCGAGTACGCCGGAGATCGCCGACACGGCGCGGGCCAGCTCCGCCGCCTGGTTGTAGCGGCGCTTCCACAAGCGGAAACGGTGCAGCGGAACGGGAACGATCATATCCGCCTCGGCAAGCAGGGGCCGCCCCGTGCGGTCGAGCCAGCGCCCGAAGGCGGGAACCAGGTCGAGGCGGTCGGCGTGTTTCAGCGCCAGCACAGGCTTCCGGCTGGCGTCGTCGTAGCGGAAGATCGCGCGGGCGCGATCGAAATCCGGCGGTTTGGCGATGCAGGCGGCACAAGGCGTATCGTCGCCCGCGTCGACCTCGAAGGGCAACCCGCAAGTCGTGCAACATGGACCGTCCAGGAAATGCAGCGTCTGCCAGCAACCGGCGCAGAGGTTGCCGGGGTCGCTCACCGGCTCGCGGCAAACCAGGCACAGCGGCGGATAGACGAGATCGAGCATCCCCCGCCCCGCCCGCTTCAACGCGTTCTGCACTGCCCCTGGCATTTTGGTATTGTAGCGCGATGATGGAAAGACCGCCGCGGATTTTCGATTCCCATGCACAGGCGCTGCATCGTGCCCGCGCGGCGCGGATGGCGGGCGAGCGGTTTCTCGTGCGCGAGGCGGTGGAGGGGGTTCGAGCACGCCTCGCACCGGTCAATCGCGCGTTCGCCACCGCGCTAGCTTTAGATGGGGATGCAGCGGCAGGATTTCAAGACCTGGCAGCAGTTTGGAACACGGCTTCGTTCGGAGCCGGCGAGCGGCTTGAGGCCGCAAGCGACGGCTACGACCTCGTGGCGAGCGTGTTGGCTCTGCACGGGTTCAACGACCTGCCGGGCGTGCTGCTGCAAATCAGACGCGCGCTGAAACCGGACGGGCTGTTTGTGGCAGCGCTGTTCGGGGGTGCGACGCTGACCGAATTGCGCGAGTCCTTTGCCTCAGGCGAGGTTGCGACGGTCGGCGGCGTGTCCCCGCGCGTGGCTCCGATGGCCGACGTGCGCGAACTGGGCGGCCTGCTGCAGCGCGCCGGCTTTGCGCTGCCCGTCGCCGATGTTGAGCGCACCATCGTGCGTTATCGCGAATTTGCGACGTTGGCGAACGATCTGCGCGTGATGGGCGAGACGAATGCGCTCACGGCACGCCAACGGCGCCTGTCGCGCGCCACCCTGGCCGCAGCGCTCGCCCATTACGAAGCCAGGTACGGCGATGAAGACGGGCGCCTGCGCGCCACGTTCGACATCGTGTATCTGACGGGATGGGCGCCGCACGAAAGCCAGCCCAAGCCGCTTCCGCCCGGCAGCGCCAAGACGCGCCTTGCCGACGCGCTCGGCACGGTCGAGCATTCGGCGGGCGACAAGGCCAGTCCGAGGAGGTGACGAGCGCATGTGCGGACGGTTCACCAACCGCTATTCCTGGCGCGAGCTGTATGAGCTTTACATGCTGTCGACAGGCATTCCGCCGTCGAACTTCCAGCCGCGCTACAACATCGCTCCGACGCAGGAGGTGCCCGTCGTGCGCCTCAAGAACGGCGCGCGCGATCTCGTTATGATGAAATGGGGGCTGGTGCCCTCCTTCGCCAAGGACCTGACTGGCGGCGCCAAGTTCATCAACGCGCGGGCCGAAACCGTGACCGACAAGCCGATGTTCAAGAGTGCGTTCCTCAGGCGGCGCTGCCTGGTGCCAGCGGACGGGTTCTACGACTGGAAGAAGGAGGGCAAGGCCAAGCAGCCCTATTTCATCAGCCTGAAGGACAAGGCGCCGTTCGCTTTCGCCGGCCTGTGGGAATGGTGGCGGCCGAGGGATGGCAGCAAGGAAGTGGAGACGTTCACGATCATCACCACGACGGCAAACGCGGTGCTGGCGCCGCTGCACGACCGCATGCCGGTGATCCTCACGCCCGAGCAATGGCCGGTGTGGCTGGCCGAGAAGCCCACCTCGCCCGGCCAGCTTCACGCCCTGCTCAAGCCGCTTGCGGCCGACAAGTTGACCGCATGGCCGGTCAGCCCGGCCGTCAACAGGCCCGAAAACGACGAACCGGGGCTGGTGGAAGCGATCTAGCTGGAGCAGGACCGGCGAACCACACCGACCGAGTTCCGGAAGCACACCTTGGTCGTGTGGGACAGCGTGTTCACGTCCTCCGAACTCGATGCCGTCGAGCGGCTGGGCGACCGGCTCATGCAGCAACCGGCCGCAATCACGGGCCAGGGGCAGCTCGATCCTGCCGTGCGCATCACGCGCGTGGCCTGGATCACGCCGCAACCCGAGCACAAGGAGCTTTTCGCGCGCATCGCTGCGGTCGTGAACCGGCTGAACGCCCAGTTCTTCCGCTGGGACATCACCTAGCTGGAGCCCTTTCAGCACGCCGTCTATCACGGCGCCGGCTGATAGGAACTTGCACCCAGCGCTTTGACGATCTGTTTAACCCGCGGTTAACCGCCCCGTTTTGATTGACGCCGCCGTCTCAACCGCCCATCAACATGGCCCCGTCATCATGGAGTGGGTCGAATGACGCCCAAGCTGGTTCTCGTCGCAGCCTGCGCGCTGATCGATCCGGACGGACGGGTGCTGATCGCCCAGCGCCCCGCCGGCAAACAGATGGGTGGGCTGTGGGAATTCCCGGGTGGCAAGCTCGAGCCGGGCGAACGCCCCGAACAGACCCTGATCCGAGAGCTCTCGGAGGAGTTGGGGATCACTGTGCAGGAGCCATGCCTGGCACCGTTCAGCTTTGCCTCGCACAGCTACGCGGACTTTCATTTGCTCATGCCGCTCTACATCTGCCGCCGCTGGGAAGGCATCCCGCAGGCCAAGGAGCACACGGCGATCAAATGGGTGCGGCCCAAGGACCTGACGGATTACCAGATGCCGCCCGCCGACAAGCCGCTGGTTCCGATGCTGCGCGATCTTCTCTAGCCGCGTTCGCCCGCGACGTTCACGGTTCCACCGCTATCGAGTATGCGATGGTGGCTTCGCTCATCGCGCTGGTGATCGTGGGCGTGGTCGCCCAGATCGGCAGCTCGGTAAAGGGCATGCTGGAAAACGTGGTGTTCTAGAGGTCGCCCAGCCTACCACCGCGCCAGCTGCGTGATTTGGATGAGGTTTCCGCAGGTATCGTTCAGCTGTGCGATCGTCGAACCGGTGACCTGCTTCGGCGCCATCGTGAACTCGCCGCCGCGCGCCTTGATGTGTTCGTAGTCGGCCTTGATGTCGTCAGTAAAGAACATGATCGCAGGTTGCCCCTGCTGAAACATGGCCTGCTGGTACACCTTGGCCGCCGGCTTGTCGTTGAGCGCAAGCTGCAATTCCGTGGCATCCGGTTCGTCGGGGGAGACCACGGTCAGCCAGCGAAACGGCCCGTTGCTGAAGTCGGCCTTCTTGGTCAAGCCCAGCACTTCTGTATAGAAGCGCAGAGCCTTGTCCTGGTCGTTCACGTATATGCTGGTCAACTTTATCTTCATCGTCATTCCCTCCAATTGTCGCGTCGGCAGCTCGGCGAGGTGAACACGGGACCTGCCGGCAATCCCTAAACTGTCCGAGGCCGGACTTGTTCCGGACTCGCTGCGGACATTGCGCGGGCGGTCCAGGGGCAGGATGGAAATTGCGCAACTTCGGCGAGCGCACCCTGTTTTCCCTTGCCTTGCTGCCGCCCGCCGCTAAGTTCGCGGGCCATGAACAGCCGCATCGAGACCGTCTGGCGCGTCAAGGCCGACGCCAAGACCATCGAACACCGTGCCCGCGGTATCGCCGTGGAGCAAAGCGTGGAAATGCCCGTCGAGCCGATCGACGACGCTTTCGTGCTCAACGAAATCCTGGGCCGGGTGGAGAACATCCGCGAAACCGCCAAGGGCGAGTACGAGGTGAAGATTGCGCTCGCCTCGATCACCACGGGCTACGAGGCGGGCCAGCTCGTCAACATGATCCTGGGCAACACCTCGCTGCAGGACGGCATTACCCTAATCGACGCGAGCTTCCCGCCCGACATCGCCAAGGCGTTCGGTGGTCCCAACCACGGGCTGGAGGGATTGCGGGCGCGCGTGAATGCGGCGGGCGCGCTCTCGGCCACGGCGCTGAAGCCGCAAGGCTCCACGCCGGAAGCGCTGGCCAAGCTCGCCTACGCCATCGCGCTGGGCGGCATCGACTACATCAAGGACGATCACGGTATCGCCGACCAGTTCTACAGCCCGTTCGCCGAACGCGTGCCGCTGATTGCGGAAGCTGTGGCGAAGGCGGGCCGGCAGACCGGCATACCGACGCGCTACCTGCCCAGCCTCAACGGCAATTTGGACCAGCAGCGCAGGCAGATCGAAATCTGCCGTGCCAGCGGGGTCGACGGCGTGCTGATCGCGCCGATGATCTGCGGCTTCTCGCAATTCGCCACGCTGAAGAACGAGAATCCCGGTTTCGTCTTCATGACCCATCCCAGCATGGGCGGCTGGAAGATGGACGTGGCTCTCTTGTTCGGAAAGCTGCTGCGCCTCTTGGGCTCGGACGCGACCGTCTATGCGAACTACGGCGGGCGCTTCGGCTACACCGCCCAGCAGTGCCGCGCTATCGCCGATTTCGCGCTGGCCGAATGGCCGGGCATCAAGCCCTGCGTCCCGGTTCCGGCGGGCGGCATGCTGCTCGAACGCATTCCGGAGCTGCTCGACTTCTTCGGTCAAGGGGTCATGCTCTTGATCGGCGGCAGCCTGCTCTCCCAGAAGGACAAGATCACGGAAGAGACCAGGAAATTCTGCGACGCGGTGCGCGCCTACCGATGAGCGAAAAGAAGAGCCCCGTCCGCCGTTTCTCCGCCTTCCGCTGGGAAGACACTGACCTGCTCGCCTACAAGGAGGAAGGCTCCGCGCCGTTCAAGGCGATCACGCGGCAGACTCTATTCAGCGATCCCGCGCTGAAAGGCGAGCTGCGCTATTTCGAGATGGCGCCGGGCGGCTATTCCACGCTGGAGCGCCACGAGCACATGCATGCGGTGCTGATCCTGCGCGGGGCCGGCGAATGCCTTATCGGCGATCAGGTCTATCGGATCGCCACCAACGATCTCATCACCATCGAGGCCGACACCTGGCACCAGTTCCGCGCCAACGCCGGCACGCCGCTCGGCTTCTTGTGCATGGTCAACGCAGAGCGCGACAAGCCGCGCCTGCCGAGCGACGACGAGCGCAAGGCGATGGAGGCAAATCCCAAGTTTACCGCGTTCTTCCGCAATTAGGCCAAATCAGTGCGGCTTGAACGCGGCGGGCATATTGGCGACTTCTGTCGGCGTGAGCCGGGTCATGTTGTTGACGATGCACGGCACGGCTGGGCTGTGCGGGCCGTCTTTGACCTTCAAGTCCCAGTCGAGCGCGCCGCATACGCTCGGGAAACGGAAGGTCGTCACCAACTGCGCCTCCGGCCGCACAAGCGTCGGGCACCGACTTGCCATGTCGAGCCGGAAGTACTGGCCGGAGTTGACCTTGACGTACATGGTGTGGGTGTCCGGCGCCTTCCATGTCCACGACTGGCTAACAAAAAAGCAGCCGCTGGGCGATGCGGGCGCGGCGGCCTGGGCGAACGATCCGATCGCCACAAGTGCCGCCAGGGTTGCGAGCGTTCTATTCATGGCAGGCCTCGTCCTTGCCTTCGCCGCGCAATCTAGCAGAACGGCGCGGGCGCAGCCAAAACCTCCGTGCATGAATACGCTGTAAAGAAATCCGCCGCTCAGTGCGCGATGGAGCGTTCGAACTCCGCTTTGGCCTCTGCCGGCGGCAGGGCGGCGAGCTTCTCGGCCAGCGCGCGCCCGATATCGAAATGCTGCCAGTCGACGGGATCGTCCCAGTTGCCGCCCCACTCGCTAAAGCCGTTGGCAGCGAAAATGGCAACCACCTCCTCCGCTTCGCCGCGGCGATCGGGTTTGCCGGGCCGATGGATCAGGCGGTTGAAATGATCGGTGCCCGCGGGCGGATGGAACATGAAGGCGGCCCCGTCGCGCGTCACGAACGGATTTTCCACAGGGTTGAGGTCGATGGCGACGCCATAGGCGTGCAGCGACTTGCGGGCGGTGTTCGGCACGTCGCGGTCGTTGAAGGCCGAGGTGTTGTCGTCGGCCATCGAGGCCTCGTCGTCGCCTTTGTAGGCGTCCATCAGCTTTGCCTTGGCGATGGGAAAGCCCTTCTGCCTCAACTCCTGGAAAATCTGCAGCACGCGCGGGGCGACCGCATCCATGACGACGATTTGGCCGTCCGCGTGCGGCATGCCTGCGAAATCGATGTAATCGAATTCGACCAGCTTGAGCCGCTCGCAGCCCACCGGCGCGTTCACATTGAGCACATGCGTGGCCTTCATGTCGGCGCAAAGAGCAGCGGAAACGGGCAGGACTTCGTCCGCAGCTCGGCACGAGATTGACGACAAGACAACCGCAATCGCAGAGGCGAACATGCGCATATCCGACTCCATTGGAGCAGATGGCATCAATGTTGAAGAATCGAAACAAACTTGTCATCCCCGGCCGAGCGTATGGAGCTCAGCGCAGAGTGCTCGCCCGGGGGTGACAGCCAGGGTAACCGCGCTCCTTCAGCTTCGATAACTTCCGTTGATGTCGATATAGCCGTGGGTGAGATCGCAGGTCCACACGCGCGCCTTGCCCCTGCCGAGGCGCAGATCGACCGTGATCTCGACGTCGAGCTTGGACACCGCCTTGGTGGCGCGTTCTTCGCTGTATTTCGGAGCGCGGTCGCCCTTCTCGGCGACAAGCTGTTTGCCGAACCAGATGCGCAGGCGGTCGCGGTCGGCCTTCTCGCCCGACTTGCCCACGGCCATCACCACGCGGCCCCAATTGGCGTCGTTGCCGGCGATCGCGGTCTTGACCAGCGGTGAATTGGCGATCGCCAGCGCCACGCGCTTGGCCGCCGCGTCGCTCTCGGCGCCCTCGACGTTGACCCGGATGCATTTTCCCGCGCCCTCGCCGTCGCGCACCACTTGCAGCGCCAGGCTGAGCAGCACCTCGTTCAGCTTCTTGCGGAAGTCGCGTAGCCTAGGATCGGAGGCCGAACGCACCGGCTTGTTCTTCGCCGCGCCCGTGGCGAACAACAGCAGGGTGTCGCTGGTGGAGGTATCGCCGTCCACAGTGATGGAGTTGAACGAGGGCCCCACCCCCTGGTCCAAAAGCTCCTGCAGCACGCGCCGGGGAAGTTTCGCGTCGGTCGCCACGAAGGCGAGCATCGTTGCCATGTCGGGCATGATCATGCCCGAGCCTTTGCACATGCCGTTGATGGTGACATCCACACCGCCGATGCGGGCGCGCGCGGTGGTCATCTTGGGATAGGTGTCGGTGGTCATGATCGCTTCGGCCGCCTCGCGCCAGCGGTTGGGCGACGCCTTCTTCTGGAGCGCGCCGAGCACGGCCGTGATCTTCTCCGTCGGTAGCGGCTCGCCGATCACGCCGGTGGAGGCAAGAAACACCTCGCCGGGCGAGCAGCCGACCACGGCTGCCGCCGCAAGCGCCACGTCCCGTGCCCCTTTGAAGCCGGCACGGCCGGTGAACGCGTTGGCGTTGCCGCTATTGACCACCAGCGCTCGTGCCGCCCCGCCCTTCAAGGCGGCCTTGCACCAGTCCACCGGCGCCGAGGCCGTCTTCGATTGGGTGAACACGCCTGCGACCTTTGTGCCGGGCGCGAAGACCGCCAGCACCACGTCGGTGCGGCCGCGGTATCGGACCCCCGCCTCGCCCGCCGCCAGCAGTGCGCCGTGGAGGGCGGGCAGGCGCGCGAACCGTTTGGGCGCCAAAGGTGAAACGTGTTTGGCAGGTGTTTTCGGCCGCTGCGTCATTCTGTTCCGTCCCCTGGTTGGTTGCGTGCGCTAGGCAGTTCAACAAACAGCCACAAACGGCCGCGGGGTTTGGCGGGAATCATCTGATTTGACAAGGGGGTGAGGCGTTCTTATCTCTCCGGCGCGGCCAAACGCCGGGAGTCCCTCCCGGGGCGCTGGCTTTCTGCGCCCGGCAGAGGAATTCAGACAAGGTCTTAGCTTCATCATGGATCCCATCAGCGCTTTCATTCAGCGCATCTTCGGCTCTGCCAACGAGCGGAAACTCAAGAAGTTTTGGTCCACGGCGCACGAGATCAACAAGCTCGAGCCGCGTTTCATGGCCAAGTCCGACGATGAACTCAAGGCCATGACGCCGGCGTTCAAGGAACGCCTAGCCAAGGGCGAAACCCTGGAGGACATCCTGCCGGAGGCCTTCGCCGTGGTACGCGAGGCCGCCAAACGCACGCTGGGCCAGCGCCATTTCGACTGCCAACTCGTGGGCGGCATGGTGCTCCACCACGGCAACATCGCCGAGATGAAGACCGGCGAAGGCAAGACGCTGGTGGCGACGCTGGCGGTCTACCTGAACGCGCTCGCCGGCGAAGGCGTGCACGTCGTCACCGTCAACGACTACTTGGCCAAGCGCGACGCCGAGTGGATGGGCCAGATCTACAAGTTTCTCGGGCTCACCGTCGGCTGCATCGTGCACGGGCTGACTGACGAGGAGCGACGCGAGAACTACGCCTGCGACGTCACCTACGGCACCAACAACGAATTCGGATTCGATTACCTGCGCGACAACATGAAGTATTCCATCGCCACGATGGTGCAGCGCGGGCATTCCTTCGTCATTGTCGACGAGGTGGACTCGATCCTGGTCGACGAAGCGCGGACGCCGCTGATCATCTCCGGCCCGACCGAAGACCTGACCGAGCTCTACCGCAAGGTGGATTCGCTGATCCCCCTGTTGACCCCGCCGAAAAAGAAGAAGTCGGACGGCCCGCAGCTCACCGCGCGCGCCAAGCAGATCCTCGGCAAGGACAGCGAAGAAGACGAAGCCGACAAGGGCGACTACGAGTTGGACGAGAAGCAGCGCCAAGTCACGCTGACCGAAGCCGGCAACGAGCATATGGTCCAGCTCCTGCGCGAGGCGGGGCTGCTCGAACGCGGCGACCTCTACGACATCGACAACATCGCCATCGTCCATCACGTCAACCAGGCGCTGAAGGCGCACAAGCTGTTCCAGCGCGACAAGGACTACATCGTCAAGGGCGACGAGGTCATCATCATCGACGAGTTCACCGGCCGCATGATGCAGGGGCGTCGTTTCTCGGAAGGCTTGCACCAGGCGCTTGAGGCCAAGGAGGGCGTGGCCGTCCAACCCGAGAACGTGACATTGGCCTCGATCACCTTCCAGAACTACTTCCGCCTCTACGACAAGCTGGCGGGCATGACCGGTACGGCGATGACCGAGGCCGCCGAGTTCATGGATATCTACAGCCTCGACGTGATGGACATACCAACCAACCTGCCAGTCCGCCGCGACGACAGCGACGACGAAGTCTACCGCACCGAAGCCGAGAAGCACGACGCGGTCATCATGCTGATCGAGGATTGCCAGAAGCGCGGTCAGCCGGTGCTGGTCGGCACGACTTCGATCGAGAAGTCGGAAAAGCTCTCGGAGCTGCTCAAGAAGCGCAAGATCAAGCACAACGTCCTGAACGCGCGCTACCACGAGCAGGAAGCCTCGATCGTCGCCCAGGCCGGCGTCTCCAGCACTGTGACGATCGCCACCAACATGGCTGGCCGCGGCACCGACATCCAGCTCGGCGGCAACCCGGACATGCGCATCAAGAACGAGCTGGGCGGCATCGTCGATCAGGCCGAACTGGCCGAAAAGGCGGCCGCAATCCGCGCCGAAGTGACGGCCGACAAGGAGAAGGTGATCGCCGCGGGCGGCCTCTACATCGTCGGCACCGAACGCCACGAAAGCCGGCGCATCGACAACCAGCTGCGCGGCCGCTCGGGGCGCCAGGGCGATCCCGGCGCGTCCAAGTTCTTCCTGTCGCTGCAGGACGACCTGATGCGTATCTTCGGTTCGGAGCGCATGGAGTCGGTGCTGACGCGCCTGGGCCTCAAGCAGGGCGAAGCCATCACCCACCCCTGGGTCAACAAGGCGCTCGAAAAGGCGCAGCAGAAAGTCGAAGCGCGCAACTTCGAAATCCGCAAGCAGATCCTGAAGTTCGACAACGTTCTCAATGACCAGCGCAAAGTCATTTTCGAGCAGCGCAAGGTCATCATGTCGGCGGACGACGTGTCCGACGAAATCAAGGAGTATCGCTCCACCGTTGTCGACGAGTTGGTCGAGCGCCACATCCCGCCCAAGGCCTATGCCGAACAGTGGGACGCCAAGGGCCTGCAGGAAGAGATCGAGAAGATCTTCGACCTCAAGCTGCCGGTGGTCGGCTGGACGCATGAAGAAGGCATCGCCGACGAAGAGGTGCGCGAGCGCATCATCAAGGACGTGGAAGTGCGCGCCGCCGAACGCACCGCCACCTTCACGCCCGAGATCATGCGCTATGCCGAGAAGGCGATCCTGCTGCAGACGCTGGATCATTTGTGGCGCGAGCATATCGTCAACCTCGAGCACCTGCGCCAGTATGTGGGGCTCAGAGGCTACGGCCAGCGCGATCCGCTCAACGAATACAAGAGCGAGGCGTTCGAGCTGTTTGAGAACCTCTTGTCGCGTCTGCGCATAGACGTGGTGCGCCAGTTGATGCACATCATGATCAGCGTCGAGCAGCCGCCGCCGGAAATCCCCAAGGAAACCCCGCGCGAGATGCGCGCCACCAAGATCAATCCGCTGACCGGCGAGGACGAGATGGGCGGGGGCGGCCAGCCAGGCCAGGAGCCCTATCGCGGTCAGCGCACCATTGTGCGCCAGCAGCGCGACGTACCGGTCGATCCCAACGATCCGGCTACTTGGGGCAAGGTGCAGAGGAACGCGCCGTGCCCGTGCGGTTCAGGACGCAAGTTCAAACACTGCCACGGCGCGCTGGTTTAGTGCTCTCTTGATCGCGCGGCCGGACCGAAAAGTGGTTCTTACTTTTCCTGGCCGCCGCTCTGCTCTGCCGGCTCGCCATCGCTCATCTGTGCGGCGTTACCGAGGCAAGCTATGGGCTGATAATCTGCCATTGCGCGCTCGCGGCAGTGTGATTCAAGGCCTTAGCGCCAACGTAATCGCTCCCCGATTCGACCGTTGCCTACATTTACCAAGACCTTGCTTTGCATTAGTCTAAGGTGGAGGGTCGTCGCCGCCGCTTTGCTGGCGCTGAGATCGACGTCTTGGGGCATTAGAGGGAGATTCTTACATGCATCTTTCCAGATCGTTGCGGCTTTGTGCTGCGCTCACGTTGGCAGGCGCCGTGGCCACGCCTGCGATCGCAGAGTCCATTCACGACAAGACGCAGAGAGGCGAAGCGCAGATTCCGGTCTGCTCGCACAAGATCGGAACCGCCGCCATCTATGAGCCGCAGAACAACTGGTGGACGTCTCTGGGCCTGGAATCGCCCGAGGCCCTTATCAAGGTGTTTGTGATGCGCTCCGGCTGCTTCACCCTGCTTGATCGCGGCAAGGGCTTTTCGGTGGCGCAGCAGGAACGCGAACTGGCGGCTGGCGGCGAACTGCGTCAGGGTTCCAACATCGGCAAGGGCCAGGTCAAGGCAGCCGACTACGTGATCGTGCCCGACATCGTTTCCAAAAACGCCAACGCAGGCGGCACCGGAATCGGCGGCATCCTGGGCGGTTTCATCGGCGGCGGCGTCGGCGCCATCGTCAGCCACATCAGCATCAACAGTTCGACGGCGGACGTGGTGCTTACGGTCACCGACGTGCGCTCCTCCGAGCAAGTGGCGATGGAAGAAGGCCATGGCTCCAAGAGCGACGTGAGCTTCGGCGCGGGCGCCGGCGGCGGCTGGTGGGGCGGATTCGGCGGCATGGGCGTGGACAACTACTCCCACACCGAGATCGGCCAGGTCGTCACGCTTGCCTATCTCGACGCCTACACCAAGCTGGTCGGTCAGCTGGGCGGCGTTTCCGACAACGCCTCGGCGGACAACGCGCAGCAGGCTGTCACGATGGCCAAGCCCGGCCACATGTACAAAGAGGCCGACGGCAAGGGCGGCATCGTGCGCAAGCTCGACGCCGGCATGATGCTCTATCCCACGGGCAACAAGGACGGCGTCTGGTGGGAGGTGAAGGACGAACTCGGCAATCAGGGCTGGGTGTCGTCGATGCTCTTCCAGCTGGCGCATTGAACCGCGCGGCAACCTATATCGAGGAGGGGGCCTTCGGGCCCCCTTTTCGCGTCAGCCGCGCGCGAAAGTCGCGCCACTCCGCCGCCACGTAGAGAGAGCCCGCAAGCGCGGTCAGGTCGATCACATACAGATAGCGGTAGTCGCAGGCGATCGAGATCGCGAAGAAGGTGGCGCTGAATGCCATCGTCGCAGCAATCAGGGAGCCAACGGCGATGTCCGCAGGGCGCCGACGCAGCAGTACCAGAGCCAGCACGGCGAGCGCGATCCCCCCATATGCCGCGTGCCAGAATACGGGCGTGTGTTCGAGCGCGTTGCCGTAGCTCAACAACACCTCGTCGCGAGCGTCGAGCCGCGGCTGCATGCCCAGCAGCTTCAGATCGGCGGGATCGCCCTCGTCGCCGACATGGAAGGGATGGCATTGGCCCACGTCCGGCGCCTGGAACACCCACCAAAATAGTTCGGCCCTAACCGCGAGATAGGTCGCAGGACGTGTCGTCACGAGCGCGATCCACTGGTTCCAGAGGGCGCGCGCGGACGCGGAATCCAGAGCGTCCACGATGCGCGGCGACCATTCCAGAGTGTCGCTCTTGACCGGCGACCAGCGACGCACACCATCGGCGAGAATGACTTGGCGCAACCCTGGATCGTCGCTTGCGAGCGACGTCAGCGGTATTGCGGGATCACGCTTCACCATCCCGGTGATGTCGTAGAGCCAGAGCATCTTGATCTGATCTTTGCGCGCGGGCGTACCGTCCCAGTGCAGTTCCAGCAGAGCGTTGGCACCCAATCCCAGTCCGCATGAGAGCAGCAGCAGCGCCGCGCCGTAGGACGCGCCCGTGCGACTGCTGCCTTCGCGCTTGGCCGCGACGATCCACAATGCGCCGACGGCGAACGGCAATATGACAAAACCGTTCTGGCGCGCAAGCACCGCCAGGCTGAGAAGCGCGGCCGAGGCGCCCAGCAGAACGAGGCGGAGGCGAAGGATCACCCAGTGCTCGCCGGCCAGACCGAGACAGACGAACGCCGCCACGCAGGCGTCCGCGAACAGCGCGTCCTTCCACACGACCGCCTGCAACAGCAGAAGCTGCGGCAGCGCCAGCATTAGGGCAGCCGCGACGACCGCCGCCCACGATACCCGCCGCGCCAGCCACAGCACCCCGATCAGCGCGAAAAACGCGAGCGCGATATCGAACAGCACGAACCACGCCGCGGGCGGGCCCGGCAGCGCGTCCGACACGCCCAGCATCCACGACATGATCGGCGGGTGCCAGAAACTGTAGCTTTCGTTGCGGCCCTCGAGCAGCTGGGCGAAGGAATCGTCCTCCATCGAGCCGGGAAAATTGATCAGGTAGGTGACGAGCCCGCCGGCGGCGAGAATCGCGGCGGCGACGATGCGGGGTGATCGAAGGATGTACTTGAGGTTCTGCAACGACCCAACGCCACGCTTCGCGTGTCGCCCCCTTCCCAGCCTTCGGCCCGACTTCCCCCGCTGGAGCGGAGGCAGGAATTCACTTCGCCAGGTCGCGGCCGATGGCGAGGAACTTCTCGCGACGCTGGCGTCGCACCTCCTCGGCCGACAGGTTCGACATCTCGGCAAGCGCGCGCGCGATCTGTTCGCCCACCATGCCGATCGCCTCCTCGGGCGCGCGATGCGCCCCGCCCATCGGTTCCGGAATGATGCCGTCGATGATGCCGAAGCCCAACAGGTCCTGCGCGGTGATGCGAAGGGTTGCGGCCGCGTCCTGCGCCTTTTCCGGCCGGCGCCATAGGATCGAAGCGCAGCCCTCCGGCGAGATCACGGAATAGACGGCGTTCTCCAGCATGTAGACACGGTTGGCCGTGGCGATCGCCACCGCCCCGCCCGATCCGCCCTCGCCGATGATGGTGGCGACGAACGGCACGCGAATGTTGAGGCAGGCTTCGATGGTGCGCGCGATGGCTTCCGCCTGGCCGCGATCCTCCGCCGCCACGCCCGAATAGGCGCCCGAGGTGTCGACCAGCGAAATCACCGGCAGGCCGAAACGGTCGGCCATCGCGAAGATGCGCTGCACCTTGCGGTAGCCCTCGGGCATCGCCATGCCGAAATTGTGCGCGAGGCGGGACTTGGTGTCGTTGCCCTTTTCCTGGCCCACCACGGCCACGGCATGCCCGCGGAACCGCGCCAGCGCCGTGATGATCGCCTGATCCTCGCCGAAAGCGCGATCACCCGCCAGCGGCGTGAACTCGTCGAAAAGCTGCTTCACATAATCGGAGAAATGCGGCCGGGCCGGATGGCGCGCCACCTGCACCTTCTGCCAGGGCGTGAGCTTGGCATAGGTGTCCCTGACGAGCTGGTCGGCCTTCTGCTGCAGGCGGGCGACTTCGCTGTCGATCTGCATGGTCGGATCGGCCGAAGCGAGCTGGCGCAACTCGACGATCTTGCCTTCCAGCTCGGCAATCGGACGTTCGAAATCCAGGTAAGCGTGCATCGTTTTCCCCAAAACGCGCCGGAAATTGGCAATGTCCTTGCGCCAAGTCAAATCGGGCGAAAATGCGCCCAGCCGGCGGGCCCGCCCATGGCCGCCGCGTTAACAAAACAAGCCGCAAGAGGGTGACCGGCAGAGGCGCCGCGCCGGGCTCGTCCCCGATCGGGCGTTTAGGGAACGGCGAAACTGGCTGACGTGACCACCGGCTGTCCCTTGGCCACGCCCAGCTTCGAATGCACCACCGACAAGTGCGGCAACGCCGGAGAAGACGGATTTACTTGCTTGAGCAGCATGAATGCCATGACCGCCTGGGACACCCCGATGAGCGTCTGGGTGTCCTCGATGCTGGCAAGGATCGCCTAAGCCTGACCGACGTAATAGGCAACCGACTGGTCGTAGTTACATGCCACTCTCACCTGGATGCCCGAGCCGCTCGGCAGTTGGCAGACGAAGCCGAACTCGGAACAGCTCTCAATCATGGTCTCGTTCGCGCAAGGGCGGGAATCACCAATCCGATCGCTATGGAGGCGAGTAAGAATGTCCTCATGTGAGTCTCCCCGCTCTCTCCACGTTCATTCGATCCGACTTGGTCGGGAGTGAGAACGTCACCGACGGTGCGTCAGCCAAGCTGGTCGCGGGAGCCGGTTGCGGCAACGGCGCATTGGAATCCGAGTGCAGCCAGCGAGTCGTCCAGCACCGCCAGCGCGAACTGCTCTTCGGTCGCCTCGGCACCGATCAAGCTGGGCGGCACCGGTGGACCGCTGCACAAATGCAGGCTGCAGAGCTTGGCGCCGACGAAACGCGCATGGGCGAGCTTGGCATTGCGGAACGAGACGCCGTTCAGATTTGCCCCCGCGAAATCGGCGCCACGAAGATCGGTTCCGTCGAACCTCGCGCCCTGGAGCTGGCTGCCCGAGAAGTCGATGCCCACCGCGATGGCGTTGCGCGCCGTGAGCCCGATGAGAGGCCGGCTGCTGAACCAGTCTTGCGCGACCCTGAGGTCTTCGCCGTCAAGGACGGCCGGACTGCCCTGGCGCCCTTCCGACGCGATCCACTGGTGATGTGCATCGAGCTTCGCTTTCAAGGCGGCGGCATTGGTCGCCGATCGGGGACTGACGTCGACGATGCACCGCACCAACGTCTCGCGCGGGACCTTGAGCTCGTCCAGGTTCACGCCCGCAAGCACCGCACCGTCGAAACACGCCTGCGCCAAGGTGGCGCCGCGAAAATTGGCCCCGATCAGC
>Ga0335085_10003549_pt1 | contig 26845 bp, 16 predicted proteins | sample Lox_Sample_45_FD_206712 | JGI IMG/M metagenome (GOLD analysis project Ga0335085, IMG submission 206712) | Soil microbial communities from Loxahatchee National Wildlife Refuge, Florida, United States - Lox_Sample_4.5 | ecosystem: Environmental > Terrestrial > Soil > Wetlands | place: USA...
TCTGCTCGCCACGCTCGAAGGGGCACTTCTACTCGCCCAGGTGCACCGGAGCAGCCGCCCGATCGAAACTGCGGTCAATACCCTCCTCGCCCTTGCCATCGGCAGATGAGCCCACGCCAGATTCATTCACAGCCATCGCCGAGATCGGCTCACGGCTCTTGGATGACGCACGTGCTGGCCTCACTGGTAAGGCGCCGCATTTCGCTAGCTGACCAGGGAAGCTTCCGCGTCGCGGGCGAGCCTGGCGCGTTTGTGGAACCATCGTGCGCGGGCTTGGTGGCGGCGGGTCCACGTGTCCCAGTGAATGACAGCGTCCACCGCTGATCCTCATCCCACCCCCACACGGCGGGGCCGCCCTCCAGCGCCGCCCGCAACCGGGCCAGCTGCGCTCCGCTCAGCCAGCACACCATCCCACCAGGGCCTTTGGAGACCAGCGCGGCTTCGCCGCCGGCGCGCCAGCGGCGCCGCCACTGACAGGCCGACTTGGTACTCACCCGCAGCTCGGGCGCCACCTGCGCCGCGCTGACATCCTGCTCGAACATGCCCGCGGCCTGCAGCCGCACGTCCTCACGCCTGGCCCGCCCAGCAGCGGTCAGGCCACCACCATCGGGATACCTCATACACCCCGGCGTAGACCCACCACCCGCCACGAGCACGCAGGCACGCCGTAAGTGATCAAGAAGACAGACCTCAGCTATTCAATTTCTGTAGCAGTTCGCGCAGCCCGGCAACCGCGGCCTCGGCTTTCGCCAGGTCCCTCGCTGCCCGCTCCCGCTCGGCACGTCGCAAGTCACGCTTTAGCTCCGCGTACCAGTCGACGTGCGTTTCGGCTTGACGGCGGGCTTCCCGGACCTGTGACGCCAGCAGCCGCAGCTGCCCAGCCGCCTGCCTCACCACGGCAGCCGTCCGCTTGTCAGTCACCTCAGCGGACTCCGCCGCGCCCGCCAGCGCCTCAGCCTCCTCCACCGACAGGAACAGGTTCAGCTGATCGCTCGCCACCTGTTCGGCCAGCATCCCCCGCGTCTGGAACTCCACGGCATCTGAGCCGCGCCGCAGTATCCACCGGTACCCGGTGTCCCGGTTCGTGATCACCGCGACGTCCGCATAGGGGTAGACCCACTCATGGTTTTCCTTCCACCTGCGCCACAGCACCTGACGCGCGTCGCTGAGAGCCCGCTCCAGGCTGACGGCGTTGTGACTGCGGCAATACGGGTCACCCTTATCGGCGCCGCTGCCGGGGAACTCGACCCAATACGGCCGGGCCGTCACTCCGCATCCCACTCGGCGTGCTGACCAGGGCCGGCGTGCACCGCCCCCTCGTCGAGCTGGGCTAGTTGGATGCGCAGCGCCTTGACCTGCGCCTCGGCCTCCCGCAGCCGCCGCCGCAGCGCGGCCTTGGACCGCGGCTTCGGTCCCGAGGGCACCCGCGCTGCGGCTGGCTTCTCGCCGTGCTCCACCTCGGGCACCGGGCCGATCCGCACCGCACTGATGACCCCTCGGATCTCCCCGCCGCACTCCTGGCACTCGTAGGTGGAATAGAGGTTCCACTCTCGATGGTCCCGGTGCTGTCTCCGGCGGACCGTGTGCCCGCACGTGTGCGTCACTTCCCAGACCATGAGGCTGGCCGGATCGGGTTGTGCCGACCTCCCGCCAAGCAACCGCCGGATGGCCTCTACCTGCTCCGCGCTCAGTGGCGGCGGCGGGCAGCAGTAGCCGCAGTGCTGGGTGTGGTTGCCCGCAACGCTCTCCCGGTGTGCCCGGCAGTCGCCATGGCGCGCCAGGTACCGTGCCTCCTCGCGGTCGTGGTCGGCGCGTTGCTCCGGGGTCATGTCGAGCAAAGCGGGCCAGTCGCCGAGACCGTCGAACCACGGCTCGCCGCATCCCCGGCACGGCACCCCGGCCTCGAATTCGGCGCGGGTGAGGTGCGTGCCCTCCTTCTGCCATCGCCGCCGCTGGTCTCGCAGGCGGCGGGCGTCTCGCTCGGCCTGCTCGGCGCGGGCGCGGGCACGCTTCAGCGCCCGCGCGTCGTGCCGCACGTCTGGGTGATCCATCATGCGACCGTCATACCAAAGGTGGCTTCCCGGCTCCCGGTCATCGGCGCCGTGACCATCCCGCCCGGCTCACTGCGCCCGCCCGATGTCGCTCGCCAGGATTAGAGTGATCTACGTGAGCGAGCCAGTTGCCGTCGATGAGCGCCTGTACGCCACGATGCGGCGCCTCATGGTCGGGTACGCACGTCGGCAGGCTTCCGAGATCTCGGGCCCCCGTGGCGTTGTGAAGCGCCAAGACGCGCTTGATGCTGTGATCCAGCTCGCCGCGATAGTTGACGAGGCAGTGCAGGCGGGAGCGATCCCGGTCGATCGCGGCATGCACGCTGCGGCAATGCTGATGGTCCTCCGCGAGTTCGTCCAGCCGCTCCCGCCGGATTGGGATGGGGACGGTTGTACCGACTACCTGAAGGACGACCTCGCCATGATGGTCACGGCGCTGCGGGAGGCCCGGCAGGCCACCGGGCACAAAGGCTAACCTCTGTCCTGGATGGCGGTCATTCCTCGGCCTCAGCCTCCAGCTCCACTGGCGGCTCGCCGCTGCTGGCCTAATCGTCAGGCTCTGGGTACCCATCTGCGTCAGCCTCCCGGGCGTGATCATTATCGGGGCAGGCCAGCCAGCTTGCTTCGTCACCGGGTACCGGTTCAGCGGGTCGGGGTTACGGGCCGGATCATGATCGATGACGTGGCAAAACACGCAGCAGTAGAAGACTCGGTGCACCGGCGGGCGCACCGCAGGCTATCGCCGCTGCAGAAACCAGCACCCGGATCCAGGACCCACGCGCAGATCGTCCCTAAATTGAGCACTTCATCGAATGATCTCGATGGGGTGTTCATCGCACAGATCGGCGACGTGCGCGCCTCCAACCTTGGACGGCAATCACACTAAGTAATCGCGCTGGCCGCCACCGGGCAGCTCGGCGTGGCCCCCACTGGGCAGATCCGGCTGGCCGTCGTCAATCTCGCTGCTTTGCACGACAACCAAACAGGTCAAGCTGTTGTTACCGAGGTCGCCGATCTGGCGATCTTGCTGCGGCAGTGCTCCGTGAGCACGGATCGGCAACGCTCGATGAGCATTGAGCCTGATCGCGATAGTCGCCACCAAGATCATGAACGGTATTCATGCGTGTTGTGGTTGTGATTCCGTAGTTGACCCCGTGATCGATGTGCGGGGCGTGCTTAACGCCAGGGCGAGGCGTCAGGCTGTCGATAGCCCGAGATTGGTCCGCCCATCGGGAAGGACCGGCAGCTGGTAGGGCTGCGGGGGGCGTGAGAAGCGCACCGTCTTCTGCATCCGTCGGCGTTCGCCCGACGGCAGGCGCGACCAGCGTTCCACCAGTTGCAACATCTGGCTGGCGGTTACCGCCTCCGGCCTGCCGAGCGCCTCCGCGCCCTTGACGGTCATCTGCAAGACGATGAACTCCGCCTCCCGTCGCAGGTTGCAGGCGAACCGGTATTCCACGGAGTCGGCCATGTAGCCCAGGACGAGCCGGGACGGGTCTTCGACCTCTCCTTTGAATTCGTCGCTGTGTACCCGGGTGAAGTTGATCGGCGAGTTGAACCAGCCTGTCGGCCAGTCGGCCTGCTGCCCACGCCGGATCTCGAACGCGGTCCGGCCAGAACCGTCGGCCCAGGCCTCCTCTTTCAGGCAGATTCCAGCCCTGCATACCTCGGAGAGCAGGGCGACCTGGTCGCGGGTCCAATTCGCGGGGACGCCGCGGCCCCAGCGCGTCCAGAACCGGACCAGCGTGTCGAACAAGCTCGGTGACTCACCGTCTCCCGCTCCCGAAGTCACGAGGTTTAGCCTAGACATCGCGCTCGGAACGGACGGGCGTCGTCCGTATGCGATACCGACGGACCTGCAAGATGATCCTCAGAATGAGCTACTGGACAGAGAACGACCACTGCTTGCCGGATACGGTCCAGTTGCACGGCAAGCGACAAAGTCCGCCAAGTTCCGCATCTGGTTCATGAGGGCGGCCGGTTCAGTGTCGAGGTCGATGGCGTGGCACACAATCTCAATTCCGGACCGCTTCACGATGTGGTGCGCAGGTTCCTCGCTACCTCTGGCGTACACGAGGTGCCCGGCCTGGAGTCCCAGCACCGTGCAGTAGGCGAGCAGTTGGTATAGGTCGGCGTTGGGGTATCCGCCTGGCGCCTCCGTCTTGTACTTGGCGTCCACGACGGCGCACGCAGTGCCACGGAGTTTCCACACAATGTCGGGGCGCAGCAGGACCTGACCGGCTTCGTCGAAGTGGTGAGGATCCTGGCCGTCGACCCGACCGCCGTACGTGGTGACCAGAGCCTCGCGCAACGCCACCGTGACGAAATCCTCGAACAGCTTCGGCATGTCCAACAGGAAGCCGTTCACCGTCACGCCGCCAGTGCCCTCCTCCACAGAGGTTGCCCGCAGTACAAGCTCCGCGAATCGCAGGGCGGTGTAGTAACGCGCGTTGAGTCGGGTTGGCTGCCAGGCTGGAACAACATCCCTGCGATCCAAAGGGGTGACGTCGGCGAAGTCGCGCAGCAGCCGTCGCAGCCTTAGCAGGGACTCCGCGTCTACTCCGGGCACGTGCAGCATTCGCTCGCACGCGGTACGGAGAATCTGGTTCTCGGGGATGTCAACGGTGAACTCATCATGGCGGATCTCCAGCGGGACCGGCAGCCCGTGGTGGCGGTGCAGTTGCTCGGTCTCGCGCAGTCGGCCGCGGAGGACGTAAGCGGTCTCCTCAAGCGTGACGTAGCCGGGTAGGAGGCCCTGGTGCACCGCACGTTCGGTCTGCCGCCACAAGACCTGCGCCATCACCGGTACTAGCCCGGCTACCTCTGGCAGCGGTACATCCTCTGGCCGCCATGCGGCGCCATGCTGGGCATAGCCGACTAGGAAAAGCAGCCGCCCGATAGGCACCTTCGGCGTGATGCGGACCTCAACATCACCGACGCGAGCCGCACCCACCTTGCCGGTCGGGCCAACCAGCCAGGACCGCGGATCATAGGGCGAAGGAACTGCCCGGACCACTCCGGATCGCGCCAGACGTCGTCCCTGCCCAGGTGTTAGACGCCAGTCGCTGTCCGGGCCGACTTCGGCCAGCTCGATCTCGGTCACGGCTCCTCGCCGTCACCGGGGCCGGGCTCGGTCGAAGCTGGTCCAGGTTCAGAGGTCGTCTCCGCAACTTGGGCTGCTTTGCGTAGGGCCGCCAGGCCGTACCTTTCCTCCAGGTCGGTTTGGCCGTAGAACATGTCGCTGAGCAACGGCATGATCGAGTACTGCCAGACCCGTTCCACGCCGTCACCGCGTTGGTAGATCCGGGTGTCCATCAGGTAGGAGGGCCCGATGGCGGCGTCGGCGTCCTCGATCCGCGCGTTCAATTCGTCCAGCACCTGGGCCGGCCAGGCGGGCAGGCCCTTCCTGGCCAGCCACCGGGAGAGCAGGCCCTGGACGGGCGGGATGCGTGGGTGCAGCTCAACAAACCGGAACCGGCGCCGCATGGCCGAGTCGATCTTGGCGATCGACCGGTCAGCGGTGTTCATCGTCCCGACGATGAACAGGTTGGGCGGCAGCCGGAACGGGTCGGCTGAGTACTGGAGCCGGATCGACTCGTTCCGGTACTCGAGCAGGAAATACAACTCGCCGAACACTTTCGCCAGGTTGGCTCGGTTGATCTCATCGATGACCAGGATGTACGGCGTGCTGCTATCGTCTTCGGCGGTCTCAGCGAACTCACGAAATGGGCCGGGGCGAAGATCGAACGACAAGCTCCCGCCGCCGGAGGTCTTCGGGCGGAAGCCCTCGAAGAAGTCCTCGTAGGTGTAGGACGGGTGGAACTGGACCAGCCGCACCGCCCCGTCCATGTCATTGGTCAAGTGCCGGGCCAGCTTCTGGGCGAGCCAAGTCTTGCCCGTTCCCGGCGGGCCGTACAGGATGATCTGCTTGTTCTCCCACAGCAGATCGGCGATCTTCGCGAGCTCACCGCGGTCTATGAACACCTCGTACGCGAACTCAGCAGTGACCGGCCGGAACGCCAGTTCCCGTTTCCGTGGCAGCGGCGCGACCGGCTCGGTCAATGCGGCTAGCTGCTCGTACGCCTCGGTGAGGTCGACCACATGTGCTTGATCCTGCAGCAGCGCGGGAACCGGAGGCGCCAGCCGATCGGCGGGGAGCGGCTTGTCCGGGTCATGCCACAGGACGCTGCGGCGCAGGTTGGACAGGCCGTGTTCGGACTCCGCGAAGGTCGGAGCGCCAGTCACCTCACCGATGAAGACCCCGCCGTGCTCCGTGGTGAGCACCAAGTCTCCAAGCCGCATCCGGCGGATGAAGCGGTCGAACTCGGCCAGTCGCTGCTCACGGTAGGCGTAGGACTTGTGCTGGTAACCCTCGTCCACCGCATGACGGAGCTCTTCGTAGGAGGCGTCCGGGGGGATCTTGGCAAGCTGGGAAGCGCTCAGCGACACAAAACCCTCACGCCGCCAATCCGGCACCAGGTTGTAGCCGTCCACGCTGACCCCGCGAACCATCCAGGCGCGTTTCGCTGGTACGGGTGATTCGGCTGGCTCCTCCACGGTGCGGGCGTCAAGCAGTTCCTTGAGCGCCGAGGCGGTCAGACGCTGCTCCTGGCTTGCATGTCCAGCGAGGTCGAATTCGACGCCCTCACTCGCCAGCTGCGATCGCAGATCGGTACCGCGGTAGGCGGCGTTCAGCATCCCCTCGGCCGGGATGTTGCCATCGGCATTGAGCACTCGGTAGGCGTTGTCAACCCTGACGCGACCGCTGGCGAGGAAGTGCGCGACCTCTGTTCCTGTGGAACCCGCGAGCTCAGCGAGATCGTCATGCGCAGTCCATGTGCCTGGCTCGACCATCCGCAAGGTGTTGGCGATGAACTGCTGAACATCGCTCAGGTTCTGCTGAGCCTGCTTGCGCCGCTGGTCGATTTCGCGATAGCGGCGGTTGAGCTCAGTGAACAGGTCATCCGGCGTGCCGTATGTCTCAAGCGCCTCCAGGCCCGCCTCGGTGATGGACCAGCCGCCGCGCTTGGTCATCCAGCCCACGGTGGCCGCATCTCCGCTGTGAAAGTGCAATGCCGTCTGCCACCTGCTGCCGCCAGAGCGGTGCGGCTCGCTCTCGTACGGTGTCGGCCGGATGCGCTCGCCCACGGCAGTGGTGACTTCACGTGACGACAGCGGTTCCTTAGCATCACGCAGAATCTGCAACGCCTCCCAGACAATCTGCGCGTACCGCACCTTTTCTTCGGCCACGGCTTGCTCCCCTCAGCTCAACGTTCCGGGTGGCGGGGACCCCGGCCCGGCGGTGGCTTGAGGATCGTCTGGTAAGGACGATCCGTCCGTGCGGCTTCGGCCATCGCGTCGTAGACCTGCAGGATCAACTCCTTGGTGCGGAATGAGCCGTGCCGTTCGATGTCCCTGCGCTTGACGACCGGGAATGTCTCCATGATGTAGTCCACGTCATGCCGCTCGAGCCCGTACAGATGGAAGAACGCGGCATCTAGTTCGGCCTGCATGGTGAACCGCCGCCGCTCATCCCATCGGAATGGTGCCCCACCGTCGCCGAGGGCGGCAGCGAAGGGCATCATGTCATACGTGGTGTAGGCCAGTTCGAGCACTCGCATCCTGATCCACGGGCTCAGTGTCTGGCCACTGTTCCAAACGGCTGATGTTGAAAATGCCTCTGGCCTGGGAACCGGAAGCTGCTTGATGTTGAAGAAGGTCATGTTCACGCCGGCCACCTTCTGCCGTACGACATAGTCGAAGGCGAAGCTCGCCCAGCAGGCGTAGAGGAGATCAGCGTCCCGCATTGGTAGTGCAAGTGGAACGGCATGTCCAACGGCGGTTCGTGGCATTACGCAACAAATCATGGTGCGCTCGTCGGAACTGCGCGCAATGTTGCGCCAGCCGAGCAACCAGTCAAGGTCCCAACGGCTGGCGAGACGCCCGTCAACTTGGTCCTCAGCCACCCAGTAACGAGGCAGGACGGCAAAGGAGGGGTCATCTTGCTGGTCGGGCCGCGGGCGAGGCAGGGTGCCGACGTTGGCCTGGGCTTCGGTCTGACCTTCGTAGGTTCCGAGGCGGTGATCGAAGTGCCGGATCATCTTGGCCTCGTAGAGCGGCAGCATTCGCTCGTCGCCTCGCGTGAATACATTGCCAGTGAGCATCCAGCCTGTGCGTTCCAAGTCATCGCGCGTGTGGAACAGTTCTGAGTCGTTCGCCATGTGGAACATGGTCATGAAGAGCAGGCCCCAGGGATTGTCTTCGGGGTCATCTCGCCAGAGCACTGGGACGCGTCGGTAGATGCCGATGGTGATCTCGGCGTCGTGGCGGGACCGGAACACCGGGGTGGTACCGGTGTTGGGGTTTACTAGCAGGATCTCCTCGGGAGGCATGGCAAACCTGCGCGACGGGAGATCGCGTATGTAGCGGGTGCCAAAGGCGAAACTAGCCTGCTTCACTGTCGCGACCCGACCGCAGACCGTGAGCAGGCAGAAGCGGACCCGATGGTCAACGTCGCGGCTGAGCAGAAACGCTTCGTTTTCGAACTCCAGGAAGGACACGAGCTTGTTCTTGCGAACTAGGTCGCCGAAGAACGGGGCCGTAGTGGCGTCTGTCGCGATACCAGTGGGCAACACTAGCCCGCTCCGCCCACGCCCGCTGATGACTGTGCGGGCGGTTTCCGCGAAGACGGCGTAGGTGTTGACGTCGCCCCGGCCGGTGAGTGGATAGCGGTGGGAGTCTCGGAGTAGGTGGCTCCACCCGTCGGCCTTGCGCAGTTCATCGCGGAATTCCTGGTAGAGGGAACGCTCGGCCTCGTCCTCGCTCGCGGCGAGTTTCTCTATGAGCTTCTTACGGGCAGCAGCGTTGGCTGCCTTCGCGATGCCCTCGTCACGGGCGGCGAAGAACTCCTGTTCCTGGAGCTTGACCCGCTCCCACGGCGGATTGCCGATAACACAGGTGAAGCCACCTTCCCAGCCAGTCTGTGGATCGACTTTGTGCGCACCGTCGCCGACCCGGAAGATGTGCGGGAACTCGATGTGCCAGTGAAAGAACCGGTATTGCCGGGTGAGACGCTCAACCAGGTCCTCAGTGGCGGCTAGGTCGAGAGTGCCCTTCGCCCCAACGAGTTGTTCCAGCACGGCCTGCGTGATGGCCGTGGTTCGGGTGGCCTCGGTCTTGGGCTGAACGAACGCAGCGCACCAGGCATCGGCGTGCAGTTTGATCTGCCGCAGTTCCGGTGAATCCGCCAGTTGCTGGGCGAGCCTCTGCTGATGGATGTGCAGGTCTTCGAGGTTGTCGGGCACGGTGCGGGTGATCTCGGCCGCCCGTTTGGCGAGCAGCGCATTGGAGACGGGGATGCCGCCAGGGCTGAACAGATCATCTTGTCCTGCCAGTTCCTGCGCGTTCTGCTTCCTCAGAGCCGCTGCGACTTTCCTGTCGTCACCCTCGATCGGCTTGAACGCCTCGGCGGGAAGTTTCTGAGCCAGGAGTGCCGGCGTGACGCCGAGGAGAGAGTTGCCGACGCGGATGTTCTGCTCGAGGAAGGACAGAGGCTTGCCGGGCTCCATCGCTTCCATCCACAGCGATACCCTGGCTAGTTCGGCAGCCATCGGGTTAATGTCCACACCGTAGATGCAGCGCCCGACGACCCGCCGCAGCGCGGCCCGGACCACTGCGGCGGGCGGTTCGGATTCGCCGGTTTCCTCGGCGGCGATCCGCTTAGCGATGCGGCGTGCGGCGGCGACGAGGAAGTGGCCGGAGCCGCAGGCTGGGTCGCAGACAGTGATGTCGAACAGCGCGGCGATGCGTTCGGCGGGAGTTGGCTTGGCGCAGGCCTCGTCCAGTAGTGGGTCCAGGGCCGAGTCGAGCAAGCAGTCGACGAGCGGGGTTGGCGTGTAGTAGGAGCCAGTTTCCTTGCGTTCGTGGCCGGGGAGCGACTCCAACTTGTACACGCGGGTCTCGTCGTTGTACCGGGGGATTTGCTCCAGGAGGCCCTCGTAGACGCTGCCGAGTTCTTCGGCGCCGAGGTTACCGAAGTCGACAGGGCGGCGCCCGCCGCCCTCGCGGGATGTGACGATGGCCAGTGAGCGGACCGCGCCGAGTAGGGCTTCGTTGCTGAGCCTGGCACCGGCCAGCGGTTCGTCCAGCGGCAGGGGGCGCCCTTGCGGCAGCTCGGTTTCGAAGATGCCGCCGATCCCCGGTAGTGCCAGTTGCGGGACGCCGCCTTCGCTGCCGAGAGCGTCGAACACGACCTGGACGGCTTCATATAGGTCACCGTGTCGGCCGCCGCGGCGAGCCCGGGCCAGCTTGCGCAGCCGGGCGGAAGAGAAGTAGGTCTCGTAGCGCTGCCGTGCCAGGCGTAGCCGATGCGCGGTTTCCGTGTCGGTTTCTTCGGGTCCGGGGTCGAGCAGCACGTCGCGGTCTTCGGCGACGAACCAGAACAGCAGCCGGTAGACCAGGCGTAGCAGGGACCGGTTGAAGTCTACGATCCGCAGTTCACCCGAGCGCGGGTCGAGCCGGGCGCGCAGGTGCTGGTTGTCGGGGTGGGCCAAGAAGCCCGTGCCGAGGATGGAGATGGCTTGCTCAACCCCGCGCCGCAACTGTGCAAGTGCCCGCTGTCCCTGATCGGCGGCGAAGGCCCGCCACTGTTCCAGGTAGCACGAGGCTGGGCCGCCGTCGCCGACCGGGGAGAACCGTGACGCGTGGCAGAGAAGGTACATGCAGACGAAGTCGCTGAAGATCTCGCCGTCAAAGACGGCTTCCAGGTCGAACTCGATGTAGGCCTGCCCTGCCAGGACGGTCGAGTCACGTAGCAGCCGCAACACCGACCCGTTGGACAGCACCGCCCACAGGTAGTCGTCGGAGCGGTTGAGCAACTCCTGCAGCATCGCCTGCGGAGGCCGGGCGGTGACCTGGGGCGTTTTGTGGTCCAGGTTGGTGCGCCAGCCGAGTAGGTGGACTGGCACTTGGCCGAACCGGTGGCTGATGGGGTAGGTTCTTTCGCCGATTTCGGCGCTCGCGTCGGTCGCCAGATGGGCGAAGCCCAGTTCGCGCAGCAGGATGTGCAGCCAGCGCTCCCGTGTCACCCGGGCGGACGCCGCATCGGGCGAGGTGTCGACGCGGGCCTTGAACTCCTGCCACTTCTCCAGCAGGTATTGCCACACGCGTGATGCCTGCCGACGGACGGACTCGCCCGGCTCCAGCCCGTAGGTCTGTGCGCCGATCCCTGGGATATCGGATTCGCCGGCGTAGATCTTGCCGATCACGTCGGCCGGGAGCAGGCCGCCGACGATCTTCAGCGACGTGAACGTCTCCGTCATCGCTGGCCTCCCGGAGCCGCGGGCAGGTAGACGTAGACGCCGAGGATGTCGGCTGGTTTCTGGGCGCGGACGGTGATCTGGCGGCGTACCCGCTGGCCGGCGGCTTCCCGGACGCGAAGATGTGCCTCGCGGAGGCGTTCGGCCAGGTCATCGGCGAGCTGGTCGAGGTGGAGGTGCAGGTCAGGCAGGTCCGCCATGGCCCGTTCGGTGAAGTCGGCTGCCTGGTCGGGAGGCACGTTCCCGCTTGCTGTGGCCATTAGCAGTGCCTGGACGTCCTCGTCGGGGAGCCATTCGGGTTCGGTGGAGCGGCCGCGGAAGGCGAGGACCTGGGCGTCTTCGGCTACCACTTGCCTGGTCTCTTCGCGGCCAGGCAGCCCGACGTGCATGCGCAGGCGAACCAGCAGCAAGGTGGTGCGCCGCTGCACCGCCGCCGTGCGCATCACGCCACATCGCCTTGCGGGCCGCAGCGCCGCGGGGAGGGATGGGTCGAGTGCACTTTCCAGGACGTAGCGGGCGATCGCGGCGACATCTGGGTCGGTGCGGTCCAGGCGGGCCGAGCGCGGGGGGAGTGGCAGGTCGTTGTGGAACGGCAGCGGCTCGCGGTGGCCCGGGGTGAGTGCGTCGCGCAAGCCGATGGGCAGCGGGGCAGTGGTGGCCGTGAACCCGTAGCCGGTATCGATCACCGTGGCATCTAGGGCGCGCAGTGCCTCGGCTGTGAAGGCCGCAGTCTCCGCGCCAGATCCGAGGCTGGCGCGGATTTCGTCCAGTTCCTGAGCGACTTCGCCGGGCTGGATGCCGCGCTGGGCGAACTTGGTGCGGGACTGCTTCTCCTGGGCGGCGGCACTGTCCCATTCGCGGTGCAGCTCGTCACGCTGGTCGGTGCCGAACTCCAGCGCCAGCTGCTCACCGGGGTCCTTCCCCAGCAGCAGGCCTTCCAGGATGGCCTGGACGACGTGGTCGCTGCGGTCAGGCACCGGCACCGAGATGCCTAGCGCCTTGCGGATCTGCTCGTGCTTGCGCAGTAGCACGTTCAGAACGATGCCGTCGATGGCGTTGTCAATGCCGTACAGGGTGACCGCGCGGACGGTGGGGGCGATCTGGCCGAACCGGTCGACGCGGCCTTCGCGCTGTTCGTGGCGGGTGGGATTCCAGGCCAGGTCGTAGTGGACCACGGCCTGGAAATCCTGCTGCAGGTTCACGCCCTCTGACAGGCAATCGGTCGCCACCAGCACCGGGCGGCGGCCGTCCTGGCTGGTCAGCTCGTCGATGCGGGCGACCCGCTCGTCCGGTGGCAGCGTGCCTGTCACCGCGGCCACGGCATAGCCCGGTCCCAATGTGGCGGCCAGGTGGTCGGCGACGTATTCGGCGGTGTCGATGAAGCGGCAGAACACGATCGGGTTGAACCCGTCTAGAAGGAGCTCGGTGACGATCTTGGTTGCTTCGCTGAGTTTTCGATCCTTGCCGCCCTCTAGCTCATGGGCCCGCCGGGCGAACCGCCTGAGCCGCCGCCGCTGCGGGGTGTCGCCATCGGCAGCGTCATCGTCGGCGCCCACGGCGGCATCGGCCGATTCGTAGGTTTCCTCGTCAGGGAGGTCGAGGACCGCCGACCGGCCGAGCTGGTCGGCCTCTGCCACGTCCTCGGCGTCGAGATTCCGGGCCCGGGTCAGCAGCGTGACCGCCGCGGCCCGGGGCGAGGAAGCTAGCGCGCGCAGCAGAGCGAGCGCCGACCAGTACCGCACCCTCTGCCGCACCGGGCCTCCGCTGGGGTCCTGGACGGTTTCGCGGGCATAGGCGAGCACATCGGAGAACAGGTCCTTGTATTCGGGGGCCAGGGTGTAGGGGCGTTCCTGACTGAGCCGGTCCTGCGGGAACGGGGTGTCGCCAAGGAAGGACCGGATGTCGGCGCGGCGGCGCTGCACGAAATGCGCTGCCAGCCGCTCCCGGCCCGCAACCGATTCGAGGTCGACATAGGCGAGCATGTCGCCGAGCAGTCCCAGCAGGTTGCGGAACGCTTCGTCCTTGCCACTGTGCGGAGTCGCGGTGACCAGGACCAGGTGCCGGGTGGTGTCGCTGGCAAGGCGGCGCACCAGTTCGTGGCGCAGCATCCGGGATCGGCCGCCAGTGCCGTCGTTCACGCAGGTGTGGGCCTCGTCGATGATCAGCAGGTCGGGACAGCCATGCCAGAACTGTTCGCGCAGGCCGGGGCGTTTGATGAAGTCGGTGGAGACGATGATGTGCCTGTGCCGGTCGAACAGGGTCTCGCCTTGCAGCAGGTCGCGTTCTAGCTTGCGGATGGTACCTGGCAGCACGAGTTCGGCGTGGATGCCGAATTTGGTCGCCAGTTCTTGCTGCCACTGCTCGGCGAGGGCTGGACTGCACAGCACCGCGAGCCCGGTGGCGTCTCCTTGTTCCAGTAGTTCTGCGGCGACCAGCGCCGCTTCTATTGTTTTGCCAATCCCGACGTCGTCGGCGATGAGGAGCCTCACAGTGTCGTGGCGCAACGCCATCAGCAGCGGGACGAGTTGGTAGGGGCGGGGGTCGACGGCCAGGCGGGCCAGCGACCGGAAGGGACCTGCGCTGGCCCGAAAGCCGATCCGCAGGGCCGCGCGCAGCAGGCCAGCGCTGACCGCCGTTCCGGCGTCGGCCGGGTCGGGCGAGGGGAACGCCGCAGAGCTGACCTGCTCAAGGCCAGGGAACACGCCGGTGATCTCGTCGTCACCACCGCCGAGTGGTCGCAGCACCAGGAAGTCCGGGGGTTCAGAGGCCGGAAGAACGACCCAGTCCCGGCCGCGGGCCTGGACCAGGGTGCCGACCTCGAAACCGGCCGGTTTCGTTGCTGTACTCGTCACTGCGAACCTTCTCTCGGACCGGTTCGTCTTCTAGGTGTCGCCGCCCTCAGAATGAGTGGCCGGACTCCTCTTCAGGATGTGCCGAACACGCTCGGGTAACGGGCGGTGGCCGCCGCCCAGGTTTCATCGCCGCCGACTGTGATGACGCTCCAGCCAAGGTCGCGGAGGTCATCTTTTGCTTGTTCATCCCTTCCTGCGTCAGAGTGGCCGCCTTCCTGACTGCTGCCTGCGGTAACGAAGACCGCGACGCTGCCGTCCCGGAGCCGGTAGATGAGATCGGGGTGGGCACCGGCGGCTTCGGTGTCTACCTCGTCGGGGAGCCGATAGTCGCGGGAGCGTAGCCACGCTAGGAACGCCGTTGCCTGCGGGTTTGATGGTTCGAGCAGCTCACTCGTGTGCTCGGTGGACTTGTGCGCCGGCTGAGCTGAGGCGCTGGCGAGCTGGAGCATCCAGTCACGGACGAGGTGCCGGTTGATCATGTCATGCATGTTCTGGTTCGCATACGACAGCAGGCACTCATAGCAGGCCAGCACGCAGCGTTCGCGTCCTTCTTCGTCGCGGCTGAGGTCCTCGCCGGTGACGGGGTCGAAGTGCATGATCTGCAGCGCGGTCCGGGCGGCCAGCGCGAGCGCGTCCCAGTCGTCGACCAATCGCCGCAGGGCGCCAGCGCCGCCTTCGGCGCTCTCGACCAGCAGCGCCCTTCCCCGGTTGTCCGGGTCGGGCAGCATTTCGCTGGCCAGCTCGCTGTCTTCGAGCTGGAACGTGGCTTCGATGCCGCGTTCTAGTGCGATCGCAGCGGTGACCGCTGTCTCCGGTGTCACAGGCATGACAAGCCGGGTGATCAGGATGTTGCGGCGGTCCTCGACATAGGGGATGACCCGCTGGGCGCGCTTGACATCTTTCGCCGAGTCCAGTTCGGCTTCCTCGGGAGTGGTGTCGCCTTCTGGCTCGGTTTCCCGCAGCCACTTACCTGTCGTGATGTCGATCATGTACCCGTGCACGTCACGGCTGCGGCGGCGACGCAGGCCGATATTGGCGCGCCGCACGGTTGCTGAATCGCCGTAGGCGAGATTCAGCAGCGGCCCGTTCTCGCCGGCGACGGTGACGTCGATGCGCCCGGGTTTGTTGCCGTGCTGGGCGAACCGGTAGGAGGTCTGCAGCTCGAAGCCGGCGCGGCGGCGTTCCTCCTCGTCAGAGGAGATCCGGTCACGGCGCCGGGTGCGCACCGCGGTGAGGCGCAGCAGCGACCGGGTGGTGTCGACCAGCGGCTGACCGCAGTTGTCACACACATCAATGCCCACTGCTTCGTCATGCAGGTAACCGCAGTCGCGGCAGCGGCGGGCGCTGCTGGTGGCCAGGCCTTCCTGGCCTGGGTCAGCGGGAGGGAGCTGGACGCTGAACACCTGGTAGCGGGCCCCCTCGTGATAGATCACCGCGCTGGGACCGAACTCGCTGATGCCGATGAACCGAGGCCGCTGGATGTAGTCGCCATCGCGTCGCCCGGCCAGTCCCGGGATGTAGGCGGCTAGCGGTAGCCGCGGGAACGAGTACCCGGGCAGGAACCCCTCAGAGGCGAAGTACCGGTAGGAGTAGAAGTCGGTCTGGAAGTCGGCCGCGTCCTCATTGCGCAGCAGGCTGAGCTGGACCCGCGCGTCCCGGGCCCGCCTGCTGGCGTTGTCGCGCTCCCTGGCCGGCACTGAGATGTCTACCGAGCGGCGTGACTGAGTGTGGAACTCCTCCAGCGCTACCCGGTACAGGTCTTTCCACCGCTGGCAGGCTTCGCCGAAACGCTGCGGTGCTTGGCCGATGGTGTCTTCGATCCAGTTCGGCCGCCACCACGGCGCGCGCTCAAGATCGACGATGGTGTTGCCGAGGACGCTGCGGGCCCGCTGAACCGCCCGCTGCGCCGCCGCGGGGTCAGCGAGCCGTTCCCGGATCGGGGTCTGTAGTTCCAGGATTGGCCGTTCGCCACCCACGTCGAGCAGTTCGGTCAGCGAGCCGTACAGGTCCTGGCCGGTTGCGGCGAGCCAGATCGCGTGGATGTGAGAGCGGACTAGGTCCTCATTCGCCAGGTCCAGCCGCGGTGGGGCGACCGCGCCGCCGACCATAGCGGTGGGGCGGCGAAAGTAGTACTGGTCGTGTGCGTTTCCGGTGGCGCAGTAAGTGACCACCAAGGCCGGCTGTCCCGACCGGCCCGCCCGTCCGGCGCGCTGCGCGTAGTTCGCCGGGGTGGGTGGGACGTTGCGCAGCGCCACAGCGCTGAGGGCGTTGATGTCCACCCCCAGTTCCATCGTCGGCGAGCAGTACAGCACCGGCAACTCGGCTTCCCCGAACTCGGTCTCCCGCGCCTGCCGCTCATCGGGAGGGACCTGGGCGGTGTGTTCCTTGGAGCGCAGTCCCGCGAGGGTCGTGGCGACGCTGCTGTACAGGTCGCGGAAGAACGGGTTGACCCGAGGCCCCTCCTCGGCCTCCAGGGTGCGCCGGACCCGGTCCTCGGCCCCTGACTTCCCGTCCCCGGCCATCCAGTGGATCACCGCCGCGCGAAGCCGGTAGCCGGGCGTGTCCTCATTGTTGGCGGGTACTGCCTCCGTCAGCAGGCCGGTAGCGCTGAGGACCTGGAAAAGGTCGGTGATGATTTCCTGCGCATCAGCGGTGCCGAGCTTGATCTTCTGGTTTGCGTACTCGCGGATCAGGAACCGGCCGAACAATCCCCGCCCGGAGACAAACACGTTGTGGCGGGGTAGGCCACGCCTGCCCGGGCCGGGAAACGCGACACCAGCGGCTGGCGGGAGCTCGCGCTCGGGCAGCGACCAGGGTTCTTTGAGATGCTGGGCTGACAGCCGCCGGATCCGGTCGAACCCGTCCTCGGCGAGGGCCTCAACGTCGATCGCGAGGTTGCGGCGCAGTTCATCGAGAAGAGCGGCCGCGACCTCGGCCCGGTGCTCTGGTTCGTCGTCACGCAGGGCCTGATGGCAGGCTGCCCATGGCTCGGGGTCAGCGGTCACCTCGACGAGGTCCCGGTAGTGAATGCGCAGCAGGCCGGTCTGCTCCAGATTGGGCATGGTGACCCGCCAGCCACGTTCCAGGTCCAGGTAGAGCCGGTAGCCGATGACCTCGCGCAGGGCCCGCCAAGCCTCGTCACGCTGGCTGTATTTCGCCCCAGGGTTGCGGGCGAAGTCGGCCATGCTCAGCTTCAGGGCCTCGGTGACGTGCTGGGCGACGATCTCGTCGGTCAGCCCGTCCGGGGCCTGCGCGATGGCCCGGTACAGGGCGCCCCGCAGCTGGGTTACCTGGACGAAGTCGTTGAAGTGCCCCGCCTGCAGGGAGGCGTCCTGGCGGTTGTCGACAAACGCCAGCAGCTTCTTAGCCTTCTCGTCCAGGTCGCCTTCCCACCGGCGCAGCGCCCGCACCACGCTGGCGGTGATCAGTGACATCGCCGAACTGCGGCCCTCGGCCGACAGCTTGGCCAGTTTGGCGAAGTCGTTCCCCCGCGCCTGCTCATACGACGCCCGGCAGCGCAGGCAGAACCGGAACGGGCTCGGGACATACGCCGCGTAAGTACCGTGATTCGGCCCGGTCTCTTGGCCAGTCACGTCCACGTGCACCGGCTCGGGGAGCGCCTTCGCCTTGCCCGGGTCGACGACCTGCCCTTCGGCCGGGTCGTATCTCAGCCAGGAGTACGGGAGGCGGCCGTCGACCAGTACCTGGTCCAGGGTTTCGGGCCAGGGCTGGTCGTCGCTGATGTACAGGTAGCCGCTCGCGTTGTCGCCGCCGCTCGCGTCGCTGTCCCGGCGGGCCGCATACCGGTGCCCGCCGCCCTCCTCAATTCTGGTGACCGCGAGGTACTCCTGCCCGCACTCACGGCAGAACGCGGTTGGTACCAGGATGCGCTGGGGACCATCTACGTCACCGCCTGGGGCGGCCACCTGATAGGTGCTGGTGACATGCCGCTGCGCTGGCAGTTCCAGCGTGACGTAGACATTGTCGCCCTTGGACAAGAACTGGTGCACCCGGAACGCGAACACCGGCCGACCGGTCGCGGGATTGACGATCCGGGCACCCGCCTGGAGCACCTGCTTAAGTGCGGTCAGGCATTCCTCCTCAGCCGAGCCTGTCTCCCCGGCAAGCAGGCGAGCCGCCTCGGGGAGGGTCGGCGGGCGGCGTCGGCGGGTGGGCGCGTCTTTGGGCGAACCGGGCTCGAAGCCGAAAGCCTGCTCCGCCCAGGCGGCCAGCGGATCAATCACGAACGCGGCGAACGAATCAGCGGACAGCGACTCGCCTACACGTTCGCGCAGCGCGGCCGGGGTGATGACGGCCGGGTCGGTGACCCGCTCCAGGGTCTCGCCGATCACATGCTCCGGCTCCACCGTGCCGCCAAACAGCGTGGTCGCTACCTCCGCGACCGTGCGGCGCTGGTCGGTGGCCTGCCCCTCCGTCGTCATCGTGGCTGACGTGCCAATGCACTGCAGGTTCGGGCTGCCGCACACATCACGCACCCGGCGGGTCAGCAACGCGACGTCGGCTCCCTGCCGGCCCCGGTAGGTGTGCAGTTCATCGAGCACCAGGAATCGCAACCCCTGTGCCGCCTCGATCAGCCGCCGTTCCCGTGGCCGCGTCAGCACCAGCTCAAGCATCACGTAGTTAGTCAGCAGGATGTCCGGAGGATCGGCGATGATTTCCTGTCGCCGTTCTTCGTTCTCCTGCCCGGTGTACCGAGCAAACGTCACCGGCGGCCCGGCCGGGAACCCAGCCCCGAGGAACTTACCCAGTTCACCGAGCTGGCTATTCGCCAGCGCATTCATCGGATAGACAACGATCGCCTTGATGCCAGGCCGCCAGCTGTCGTCGGCCTTGGCCCGCAGAACGCTGTCTACGATCGGGATGATGTAGGTCAGGCTCTTCCCGGAGCCGGTCCCCGTGGTCAGGACATAGCTGTGGCCACCCCGGGCAATCTCGACCGCTTGACGCTGATGACTGTGCAGCCGGAGCACCGGCCCTTCGGCATCGTGCGCCTGGTCCTTAAGGCGGAAGATCCGCTCGCAATCTGGGTGCAGCAGACCAGCTGTAACGAGTTCCGTGATCGTCCCGCCTGAGGCGAAAGCCGGATTGAGGGATATCCAGGGATCAGGCCACTGGTAGCCCGCCTCCATCCGCTCCGCGACATGGACGCGGATGCGGGGGTCATGAACGTCAACGAAGCTGGCGGTGTACTCGCGGTAGTCGTCCACGAGCTGGTCGCGAACTCCGAAGATGTCCATCTCGCCCCGTATCCGACACGCCCTGCATCGTCTTGGTTACCGTAGCCTGCTGGGGCAGTTCCGTCGTGCCCGCAGCACGCGACGATTTCATGATCTCTCAACCCGGCATCGCGCTGACTGGTTCTGTGGGAGTAAGGCGCTCGCATCGACCGTCCGCGCAGATTTCTGATCGCCCGTCATGTTGCCGACCGCGAAGCACGGCTGGATCGACCTCACGTTCGGGATCTTTCTCCCTATGCTCCCTCGCGGGCGCGGAATACAAGATCACGGAGGATGCCAATCATCAGTCCAGGATCATCGCGGTGAATGTAATGACCTGCATGCTCGGCAACCGTGTGGCTGCTGTTACGGGACAGTTCGGCAAGCTCTGCTTGCAGGACGCTCCATGTGGTGGTGTACCAGTGGCTGCGTTTGCGGTCGGCGTGGCTGCCAGGAGCGTGGCCGGGATCGTGTTCGCTGGAGGTGATGACGGCCAGCGGCAAAGTGCCCAGGTCAGCCAGGCAGGCCCGGGCCTCGTTGCAACTCTGGCTGACATGGGCCAGTTCGGACACATCGGCCCGGCGCTGGCGGGAGGACAGCATGAACGCGCGCCCGGCGGCAGCGACATCAGGCGGGTAAATGCGTCGCGCCCGGTCACTGATGTGCCGGCGGATACCGAGATCATCGGCGAGCCGGGCCAGCCCAAGTGGTGCCAACCGCCACTGCGCGGCCCGGAGGAGCTCTTGACCAGGGCCGCTGGTGAACCACTCCCGGGCGGGCAAGCGCTTGTGCATGTCGGGGTGGCTGGAGTCGATTAGTGCCAGGCCGGCCACATGCTCACGGTGGCGCGCGGTGTAGATCAAGGCGATCAGGCCGCCGAGAGAATGCCCGGCCAAGACATACGGCGGCTCGATGCGGGCTGCGGTGAGCAGGGCATGCAGCTCATCTGCCATCCGTCCCGCGGTCCGCGGCCGGGGTCCCGGGTCACTCCAGCCGATGCCGCCACGGTCATAAACGACCACCGGCATCTCGGGCGCCAGCCCCCGCTGAACCCCCAACCAGTCGATGGCGGGATTCCCAAGCGCTGCGATGATCACCAGGGGCGGCCCGGCCCCTGGGGTCATGAGCAGGTGCAGCTTCCGGCCGCCAATGTCCACCAGGTCGCCTGGCGGCAGGTAGCGGCACCGGTCCCGCGCCATCCCGTAACTCTGGTAGCCGGCGCTGGCCAGCCCCGCCGCTCCCAAGCACAGCGCCGCGGCCTGCAGCCCATGTTGTATCCGGCCCACGAAGGTCAAAGGTAGAACAACCTCGCAATCGCTGCAGGATTTCGAATAGATATTTGATAAACTTCGCGAAGCTGGTAGTTTCTGTTCCGACACCGGCCATCGAGGCGGAGGTCCGATGATGGCGAGCGCGGAGTTGCCCGACCCCGTCCTGACCTGGCAGCGGCGCAGGATTCTGCGGTTCCTTCGGGACTTCGTACAGCGGCACGGCTATCCTCCGTCCTTGCGCGAGATTGGCAAAGCGGTTGGGCTGGCCCAGTCCACTGTCTTCTACCACCGCTCAGTCTTGGAGAAGTACGGCTATCTCTGTCACGGCGCGGGACTGCCGCGCACGGCCGTGGAGCGACCGCCTGGCGATCCAGCCATCCGGCCACGGGTCGACGAGGTCGAAGTGCCGTTGGTTGGGCGGATCGCGGCGGGTGTCCCGATCCTCGCCGAGGAGATGATCGAAGACACCTTTTGGTTGCCCAAGAAGATGGTCGGCGCAGGGACGCTATTCATGCTCAAGGTCACCGGAGACTCCATGACCGGCGCATCGATCGCCGACGGCGACATGGTGGTCGTCCGCCAGCAACCGGTGGCCGAGAACGGCGAGATCGTGGCCGCAGCGGTGATCAATGGGATCGAGGCTGAGGCCACGGTCAAGACCCTGAGGCGGTCGGACGGCCACGTCTGGCTGATGCCGCACAACCCTGCCTACGCGCCGATCCCGGGCGACAAGGCAACCATTCTCGGCAGAGTGGTCGCGGTACTACGCCAAGTCTGAAAGTGGCCAGCGGAATGATCGCGACCATCTAGCCCTGCGAGAGTGGGATCCTGAAAGGATGGGCCACCACTCGTACGTGCGGATCGGATCCGCCGAGCTGTTCTTGACCAGGGATTCGTACGACCGAGACATCGCGGCGCTGTTCACCGAGGCGGACCGGTACTTCGAGGCCGGGGAGGACGGCGAGCGCGGCTCATACGGTTACCAGACGACGGCGCGGCAGATGCGGGAGCGCCTGCAAGCGCGAGGCTTCAGCGCTCGGAGGGCCTGGAGCGGCTTCGCGTCGGCGGTGACTAGCTGGGCCGAGGATCCGGGCGACAGCCGTCCCCCGGAAAGTGTGGAGGAGGAGTTCCAGCGTTTTGTCCGCCAGCTTCTCCTCCAGCTTGAGGACCTCGCGTTCGATCGTGTCGAGGATTTTTCGGCGGCCATCGATCAGCCCTATGCCTTCCGGTGGCACCTGGACACGCGGGCTGTCTTGCGGCTGTTGCTGGATCAGGTTCCCGACGACACGGTCGTCGCGCTGGACCTCTCGGAGCTGACCGGCTGCTGCGTAGAGATGGATCCGCAGCAACTGGTCGCCGAGCCGGCCCGGCTAGAGCAACTTCAGCGTGTGGCGCTGGACTCGCCTCTGATCGTGCTCACCGAGGGCAGCACCGACTCTCGGCTGCTATCGGACGCGATGAAGATCACGCACCCCCACCTCAGCGGTTTCATCAACTTCATCGACTTCGACAGCGTCAAGGCTGAAGGCGGCGTCGCGATGCTCCCCAAGATCGTCTATGCCTTCGTCGCATCCGGAGTCGCCAACCGGATCGCCGCGATCGGCGATAACGACACCGAAGCCCACGATGCTCTCGAAAAGATCAAGAAGGACCCGAACCTCCCCGACAACGTCAGGATTCTTCACTATCCGGACCTGCCGATCTTGAAGAACTATCCGACGCTCGGTCCTTACAGCGCCGATCCTGTCTTTACGGACATCAACGGCAGCGCGGGCAGCCTGGAGATGTACCTCGGCCGGGACATACTGATGATCGATGCCCAGCTCGTGCCGGTCCAGTGGAGGAACTACAACCCCAAACTCGGTCGGTACCAGGGCACGCTCCTGGACAGGGACAAGAAGACCGTCCAGAAGGCGTTCGCTGAGAAGGTCAAGCAGGCGCACGCCCGCGGCGGCACCACATCGGAGGAAGACTGGAGCGGGATCGAGGCCATCATTGAACGCCTCCTGACCGCGTTCGACTGAGCGGTGCGAGGTCCTTTCCGGCTTAGCCGACTCGATGATCTCTGCCCTTGGGACGAGATCTGGTAATAGCGCGCCCCGCTAGACAGCAGGACTGGTCCGCGATCTGACAACGGCACGCACTCAGATCACCCAGGCCGGTCCAGGTTACTGTCCGGTCACCGACATTCTTGTCCCACACCCGTCGGTAAGGGTGTGCGTCAAAAATGTAGGGGCCAACGCGTTTTCGCTGGTCACGACCCTGTTCTGGTTGTACATGTTCCAACCAGGCAGAAACATGCTGGTCAGAGGGGTGCGGGCGTTCATCTCGCTCCGGAGCAGCACGTCTGGGGCACACTGTCACAACCAGACAGGCATCATCTGAGCTGCCTTGAAGCGAAGATGATCTTGGTTACCTACAAATCTGACGCACACCCCGTCGGTAACTGGCGTCGGCGGGAATGTCGGCGGCCATCAGTACGATCCGCACCGTGACGAACTCTTCGCCGCTGGGCACGTGGCGCGGTGCCAGGAGTGCGTTGCCCGGCCCTGACGGGCCAGCGCGCCAACGGCCCATTCCATCGGATGCATGCCGTCTTACCGACCTGCTTGACGCCTTGTATTCAGTGAGCGAAGCCGACCGCGCGGTCTTGGACCTGGCTGGCGGCTGGGCACGCCGGTGGACCGCCAAATGGCGGATAGCCGGGGCTGAGGTGGTCTGCTCCGTCCAGGACATGGCAGGCCTTCCCACCGACAGGTGCGGGCCCGTCCGTCGGTTCTCCTGGCGCACGGCCCAGCGGCACCGCCCGGGTCTGGCGAGCATGGTGAGTACTGGCCGGTTGCATGGGTTTGAGAGCATCGCGGAGCAGAAGCTGCTGCTGGCCTGGGACTTCATCGGCGACCTAGTGGATCTTGTGTCGCAGCCCATGCGGTTGAGGTTCACCACGGCGAGCGGACCGGCCGAGCACATCCCTGACTTCCTGGCGCTCACCCGGAGCGGAACCTGGCTCGTCGATGTCCGACCGGCCGAGCGCATTGGCGATGAGGACAGGATCAAGTTCGCGGCCTCGGCCGAGGTGGCCCTTGCGTGCGGCTGGCGGTACCTGGTGGTCACCGCCTGGCAGCCACAGGTCTTTGCCGTTCTTGACGCTTTGTCGGCGCAACGCCGCCCGCTCAAGGACCCGCTGGGCATCCGGGATGAACTGCTGAACGCAGCAGCAGCCCGCGGCCCGCAGCCCTTCGGGCGCTTGGTTGCGGCAACGTCGTATCCGGCGATCGGCCGCGCGCACGCGCTGCACCTGCTGTGGCGTCGGCACCTCGGCATTGACCTGGGCCGACCGCTCAATGACACGACCCTTGTCTGGGTTCCCGGCACGCGGGAGAGACAGTGATCGGTGAGAAGAGGCCGCTGGACCTGTCAGTGGGTTCCCGGCTGATACTGAACGGCCAGGAATGGGCCATAGCCTCGTTCCTTCCGCACGTCGGGCGGGTGCAGCTCCGTAATTCCCAGGGCCAGGAACTGCCCACCACCGTGCGGGTGCTGATCAACCATCCCGACTGCCGCCCAGTGCCCAGCACCACCGAGCTTCGTGCATGCAACGGGGGACGCCAGCCGGCGGGGCTTGACGATCTCACCGATCATCAGCGTGACATCGTGACAGTCCGGTACGCGCATGTGATGGAGGCGGAGACCGGATACCGCACCGGTGACTGGCTGCGCGCGTTGCCGGGAGAGCCGCGGCCAGAGTATGACCCGGACGCCACCACGCTGACCCAGCGTCGGCAAGCCAAAGTCGCTGAGTTGCGGTCGCTCCCGGCCGAGGAAGCCCGAATGCTCGGAGTGGCGCGAGTCAGCGTCCGCACCCTCATCCGGTGGTCTGTCGACACCCGCCGGTCCGGGATCGCCGGGTGCATCAGCGGGACCTGGCTGCGCCGCAGCGGCGACAGGCCCGCCATCACGCCGCAGATCAGGGAAGCCATCTTCGCCGTACGGCAGGAGACGCTGCACCGGTCACGCATCAGCATGAAGGCGAAAGCAGTGCTGATCCATCAGTATGTGCTGGAGAACTTCGGGCCTGACACCCTGGTCCCCTCGTACGCGACGCTGCGGAGAGTCTGGCAGGAGTGGTTCGGGCCCGGCGGAACCCGGCAGAAGTACGCCCGCAGCGCCGCCCAGCAGCGAAGCACCGGTGAGCACGTCGTCGTGCACCGGCCCGGCCAGGTGGTCGCCCTGGACACCACCCAGATGGCAGTGATGGTCCGCGACAGCGTCTTCGGGGAATCCACGCCGGCGCACCTGACGCTCGCCCTGGATGTCTACACCCACTCCATCGTGGCATTCCGGCTCACCCTGATCTCCGACGCATCCATCGACGTGGCGATGCTGCTGCGGGATGTCATGGTGCCGCTGCCGTTGCGTGATGACTGGGGGGAGGACATGGAATGGCCCTACCCGGGGGTGCCTGCCTCGCTGGTGGCCGAGTTCGCCGGCCACAAGGTCGCGGCACTGCCGTTCTTCGCGCCAGAAACCATCACCACCGACCACGGGTCGGTGTACAAGAACCACCATCTGGTAGAGGCGCAGCGGGTCATCGGCGCCAACATCCTGCCCGCCCGGGTGCTGCGCCCGGTCGACAAGCAGGCGGTCGAGCGGGCGTTCGGTGCCATTCAGAGCCTGCTGCTGGAACACCTGCTTGGTTACCGGGGTGTGGATGTCGCTGATCGGGGCGCTGACCCGGAAGCCGACGCGGTGCTGACCATCGCGGAGATGGAACATTTGATCGCCACTTGGGTGGTGAAGATCTGGCAGAACCGGGAACTGGGCGAGTTCGCCCCAGTGTGGGATCCGGGAGGCAAGCACAGCCCCAATACCTTGTTCGCCGCCGCGATGAGCCAGGGCGGGTTCTCCCTGCAGATCCCGGTCCCGGAGCTGTACTACGAGCTGCTACCCGTCCATCACGTCGCCATCCACGGTGACCGCGGGGTGAAGATCCGGGGACTGTGGTACGAGAAACCCCCTCTCAGCCCGGACCAGGACCGGCGGTCTGCGCGCGGTGGAGTGCACAAGGGAAAATGGGTGGTCCGAAGCGACCCGCGCGACCGTCGCTTCACCTATTTCCAAGATGCCGACACCCACCAATGGCACACGCTGCGCTGGACCGGCCTACCACCAGAAGGCGAGATACCCGCGTTCGGCGACGCGCGTGCCGCCGAACTGCTGCGCGCCGCCAAGGCCGCCGGGCTGAAGCCGCGCTCAGATGCTGAGCTGCTCCCGCTGCTGCTGGAACTGATCGGTGGCCGTATTCCGGTCGACGCCTGGCCTACCCAGATGCCGAAGAAAAAGCGCAAGGATCACGCACGCGAAGTCCTTCAAGCCCAGGCCGCCGCCGTCGACCGTCCCAGACCACTCCAGGAGAGCCGAGCGCAGCAAGAAGACCGCACGGTGGCGCCGCTCCACCAACAGGACGGGTGGAAGGACCGGGCGTATGAGGTCGCCGCGGCAGTCGACCATGAGCGGCGGCGGCGACGCCACGACACCGCCCGCGGCAGGCCCGCTCCGCCGCCTCCGTTGAGTTCCCGGAGCGGCGGACGCAGCCTCTTCGCAATCCCGCACGATGATGCCGCCGATGACCAGGAGCCGGGATGACTGCGGACAGTTACCACTCGGGGTCGCCCGTGGCAGCCGCAGCAACACCGTTCCTGGCTGGGCCTGTGGCCGACCGGTCGACGCTGGAGGGCTGGTGCTGGTGGCGCCGCACCCGCAAGTCGTTCACGCCAGCGCCGGTCATCAGCCTGGGCGAGTACAAGCAGATGAGCACACGGCAGCGTCACCTGTATGACCTGCACCGGATCGCCACGCACTCCAACCTGCCCATCCAGGAAACGCCGATGAGCGCAGCCGTCGATGACGCGATGCGCCGACGCATCCATGTCAATGCCGTGAAGAGTTCCGAGCGGACCAGGCCAGGCCTGATGGTCAACGGCGGCGGTTTCCAGGGAAAGACCGAAACGGTATGCGAGACTGCCGCCAGCTTCGAAGACGAGTGGCTTGCACTCAATAACTACCTCAACCCCGACGCGGTTCCCGGCACCCGCGATCTCGTGGCGCCCGTGGCCT